>JGI12712J15308_10000527_pt1 | contig 11359 bp, 8 predicted proteins | sample JacPin_JW_Ref_O2_FD_15308 | JGI IMG/M metagenome (IMG submission 15308) | reverse complement strand
GCCGTGGATGACGAACGAGGTGTTTGCGGGCGGTGGATGGGATGCGGCGGGAGCCGCCGGCACGTTCGCAAAATGGCTGGAGCAGGAATTGAAGCTGGCGCACAAGGCGCTGGACGAGTGGAACGCGGCGCACGGCGAATATCCCAACAGCGAAGCGGAAGTGCGCGCGGCATTGCAGACGGAAAAACTTGATTTCGACGCGCTGCGCGATCCGTGGGGCGAACGGTTTCGCGTGCAATTTTCGTACCGGCGAGCCGATCGAGTGCTGCGGTTGCTGAGCAGCGGCGTGGACAAGCAAGCCGGGACTGCGGACGATTTTACCGCGGCGACGTTTCACTGGCGATATTTCACCAAGACCGGGATGCGGATCGATCGCGCGTGCAACGAATATCTAGCGCGTACCGGAAAATACATCCGCGATTACCCGACACTGCGCGATGAAATGAGATTGCAGGGCGTGGATCTGGATGCGTTGCGCGACCCGTGGGGCCGGGCGTATTCGTTTGCGTTCGATATTGTCGGCGCTTACTACCGGATTCAGGTGGCGAGCGCGGGCAAGGATGGAGTTTTCGACAGCAAGGCGCATCCTTCCTGGGACGACGTGCAGGAATGGACTTCCAACATGCATTATTTTGCGCAAGAGAATAACGCCTTGGGCGCGGCAATCGCCGACCAATTTGCGGCCAAGGGCTCTTTTCCGCAAAACGACGAGCAATTGAAACCGGTACTGGCTGCGGCGAAATTGGGGCCGGAGCGATTGATCGATCCATGGGGGCACACGTATCGATTTACATTCAGCACGCAAAGCCGGTATGGAGACAGCGTCACGGTGAGCAACGTGCGTTCGTATTCTGATCCTGCGGCGCAGAACCGCAAAGCGACGGAAGTGACGCCGGTGACGCAGCAGGTGGCGTTTCTTTATGTAGTGAGCAACGGGCCGGACAATGATGCGCAGCGCGCATTTCCCGTGGCGGAATATAGCCGGGTGATCGCGGAGCAGACCAGCAAACAAAAAGAAGCGATCGCAAACAAGACGCAAAATCCGGTGGAGGGCGGTTACGGCGGGCTGCATGGAGTGGTGACCGATCCCACCGGCGCAGTGGTCGGTGGCGCCACCGTGGCGGCGACGTCCACGGACACATTCATGGTTTACAGGGCGCTGGTGGATTACTCAGGAACTTACTTGTTTGCGAGTTTGCCGGCGGGATTTTACCAAGTGGAATGCACGTCGCTGGGTTTCGTGCGCAGCGTGGTGCAGCGCGTTCCGGTGCAGGCGGGAATTTCCACGCAGGTTGATTTCAGGCTGAATGTGGGCGGAGTGTCACAGACCGTGGAGGTAACTGCATCGGCCGACACGGTGCTTACGACGGAGTCGGCGTCGGTGGGGTCGCCGATCGCTGGCGCCGGGACGAAGGCGTTGGAGAAGCCGCTTTTTACGCCGCGGCTGCGAAAATACTTTCCGGAAACGCTGGTGTGGCGGCCGGAAGTGATTACGGACAAGCACGGGCGCGCGCACATCACTTTTCCGATGGCGGACAATATTACGGCGTGGAAAATGTCGGTGCTGGCTTCGAACGAAGCCGGCGAAGTGGGAATCGCGGAAAAAGAGCTGCGCAGTTTTCAGCCGTTTTTTCTGGAGCTGGATCCGCCGAAGATTTTGACCGAAGGGGATCAGGTCAGCCTGCCGGTGGTTTTGCGAAATTACACGGAGCAGCCGCAAACGGTGACAGCAGAAATGCAGCCCGAGCCGTGGATGAGCATTTTGTCGGCGGCGCAGCAGAGCGTGACGATCGCGGCGAGCGGCGACGGCAGCGCGGTCTTCGCGTTCCGCGCGGACAAAAGCATGAAAGCCGCGAAGCAGCGGGTAACGGCTCGCAACACAGCGGCCGGCGATGCCGTGGAGCGGGAACTTCTGGTGCATCCGAATGGGCAGGAGATTTCTTTTACGACGAGCCGGGTGCTGGCAGCCGCGCAAGATTCCGTGGAGCTTCAAATTCCGCAGATGGCGATTCGCGGATCGGTGGATGCGGAACTGCGGATTTATCCGAATTTGACGGCGCACGTGCTGGATGCGATGCGCGGAATTGGAGCGACTCCGGCGGGATGCGGCGAGCAGATCACTTCGACCGCTTACGTGAGCCTGATGGCGCTGGAGCTGCTGAAAAAAGCCGCGCAGGACAAGCCGGACGCGGCGAATCCGCGCGCCGCGATCGCGGCGCAGGCGCGGCAGACACTGCTGGAAGCGTACGACCAGCTGGTGGACTTGCAAAATCCGGACGGCGGATTCCGCTATTGGAAGAAGATGCCTTCGAACGTGGCGCTGACGGCGTACGTGCTGCGTTTTTTGAATGCCGCGCAGGGATTCATCGAAGTGGACGGGAGCGTTGCGAGCCGGGCACGCGATTATCTGGTGGCTCAGCAGACCAAGACTGGCGCGTGGACTTCGTTGCGATGGGGTTTCCGGAACGGAGCGGAGACCAAAGTTGAGGTAGAGGATACGAATTTGACCGCTTACATTGCGCGCGCCCTGGCGGGTGCGAAACCGGATTCGAGCGCGAAGGATGCGGAGAAGCAGAAAAAAGCGGAGGCCGCGCTGAAACTGGCGCTGGATTTTCTGGAAGCGCGCATCGATGCGTGGAGCGATGCGTACCTGGCGGGAAACTATGCGATCGCCGCGGTGGAAAGCGAGCGCGGCGAACACATCGAAAACGCGCGCGCGCTTTTGACGACGCTGGCGCATCGCGAAGGCGACACCACTTACTGGAACCTGGAAGCGAACACCACGCCGTTCTACGGCTGGGGCGAGCCGGGACGCATCGAGACGACGGCGCTGGCCGTGGAAGCGCTAGCGAAGCTGCAGGCGCGGCATCCCGACGCCGATACGGCGGACAGCATGAGCCGCGGGCTGCAATATTTGCTGACGCACAAAGACCGTTACGCCACCTGGTATTCAACGCAAGCGACGCAAAACGTGCTGGAGGCGCTGATTGCGGCGATTCCGATGGCGAGTGAAGGCACGGGCGCGTCCGACGCCTCCGTGCTGGTGAATGGGCGTGCGGCTGGCACGATTCATTTGCCGAGCCCGCAGGATGCAGTGGGGCCGATCAACGTGGAGCTGGCGGATGAATTGACGAAAGGTGCGAACAAAATTGAGATCGCGCGGAGCGGCAGCACGGCGGCGATGAACGCCTCCGTCATCGCGAGCTACTATTTGCCTTGGGCCGAGTCTGAAGCGACAGCGCAAGAAAATTTCAAGACGGGAGAAAAACGCGCTTTGCGATTAAGCGTTGGCTACGACCACACAGATGCGCACGTGGGCGAGCGGGTCCATTGCAGCGTGCGTGCCGAACGCATCGGATTCCGCGGCTACGGCATGATGCTGGCGGAAGTGGGCTTGCCGCCGGGGGCCGAAGTGGACCGTGCTTCGCTGGAAGAAGCGGAAACGTCGTTGGGAGTTTCGGGCTACGAAATACGGCCGGATCGCGTGGTGTTCTATTTGTGGCCGGTCGCGGGAGGAACCAGCTTTGGTTTCGATTTCCGCATGCGTTATCGAATCGAAGCGATGAGCAGTCCTTCGTTGGTCTACGACTACTACAATCCCGACGCGAACGCGGCCGTCGCGCCGGTTCTCTTCGGCGTCCGCTAAGCAAAGTCGGCTACCGGATTGCCGGTACATATTTCGTGCATCGTTTCAGTAACCGTGCGATGGTCCGCAGAGATTCAGCTACGGCCGAAGCTTCCAACCCGCTATGTACACGCTCTGAGAGAACCCCTGCTCACTAGGCAGGGGGTTCCCTTCGTCCATTCGGAACGGCGATAACCAGAAGTAGCACACACGTAGGCAAACTTGGCTTAACCGAAAATTCTGGGACGTGAACCCCTGGTTGAGACAAATGTGTGCATCACACTCAGGTTTTGAAGCCCACAAAGGCCCGGAAACTTGAATTAGAGTGCCGGATCGCGTCTGCGAGATGCGGATAAACGGTGGTCTGGGACCTACGTCGCACTTCTGTGAAACGCCGCAGCGTACTTTTCCGGCCCGTTTTGCGATTTCGCAAAGCGTGCATCATGGAACTGTCTCACTNTAGGGGTTCACTCCACGTTTCCGGGAAAAGGTGCACAGTGAACCCCTCTCAGACTGAAGCGTCTNATTATCGGATCGGGCGCGGATCTGTGATGCACTAAAGCTCCGCGAGCGCNCGATGCACCATACTTACGGCAGTAGCNCCTTCGCCGACGGCCGCAGCTACCCGCTTGATGCTTCCAGCGCGGACGTCGCCTACGGCGAATACTCCTGGGAGGCTGCTCTCGAGCATCTGAGGNGGACGGGAAAGAGGCCAAGGAGGATTCCGATCTGGGTCAATCGCCAGTGGCAGATCGCGTCCGGTGAGGATGAAGCCTTTATCATCAAGGGCGAGACGGCCTCCCAGCCAGTTGGTGTTCGGCGAGGCCCCGGTCATTACGAACAAGTGGCGGGCCGGCGCAGAACGTGCCTGCCCAGTCTGCTTGTCGATCCAGCTCACTTCTTCGAGGTCATTCTCACCACCAAGACCGGCTAGTTCAGAGTTGCAAAGCAACTCGATGGACGGATTTCCAATGATGCGTTGAACGAGATATCGCGACATCGATTCGGCCAAGTCGGCCCCTCGCACAAGCATGTACACCTTGCGTGCTGTCCGCGAGAGAAAGACAGAGGCTTGACCAGCTGAGTTGCCGCCGCCGACCACAATAACTTCTTCGCCCTCACACAACTGAGCCTCGATATGGGTAGCACCGTAATGGATGCCGCCCCGCGAAGCGGTCCAGAGCGACTGCGGTTGGCTTGTTGTAGCGTGCGCCAGTCGCAATAACAATGGTCCGGGCGAAGAAGACGGTTCCATCGTCCATCACGAGTTCGTAGGGACGACGTTGGCACCGAAGCTGAACAATCGCGCGTGCCAACGCCATCTTCGCCCCAAACTTCTGTGCCTGCCTGGTGGCGCTCGTAGCGAGTTTTTGACCAGAGACCCCGGTTTCAAATCCCAGATAATTCTCGATCCTTGAACTGGTGCCTGCTTGCCCTCCCGGTGCGTGGCTTTCGATAAGGAGAGTATCCAATCCTTCCGAGGCACCGTACACCGCTGCTGCCAGGCCCGCCGGCCCAGCGCCCACGATAACGAGATCATGAAGCAAACTGTTGTCGATGTTGTCGTTGAGGCCGAGGCAATCCGCCAGCTGTGAGGTTGAAGGATTGCGCATAATCATCGTCCCGTTGCCGATTACGATCGGGATTTCGGAAACAGCGATTGCAAAACGATCGAGAAGACCCCGAGAAGTATCGTCCGAATCTAAATCGATATACGTGTATGGATGACCATTTCGGCCCAGAAATTCTCGAAGGCGCAGCGTGTCTGCAGAATGTCGTGAGCCAATTACAACGACATTGCCCAACTGTCGGTTGATCAGCATAAGCCTGCGCAATATAAACGCCTGCAAAAGAATCTCACTCAGACCTGCATCGCGCGCCACAAGAGTGCGAAGCTCTTCGGGCCGAAGCTCGAGGATTTCACCTGCTTGCATGACTCGGCCCTGCACTACAGTTCGCTGTCCTGCGATCATGCCCGCCTCGCCGGTGAACATTCCTGGGCATAAGTTGAAGACGAGCCGTTCGCCGTGGATAGTTGGCTGAACGATTTCCAAGCTGGCTGATAAGAGAATGAAGCACGGTACTCCCACCTCTCCCGGCCGATACAGAATCTCGCCAAGCTCCGCATGGCGCACCCGTCCGTACGGCCGCGCACGATCTATCTCGATCTGCGTAAGGATCGGCCTGGTGTCGGCATCCGAATCGAACGCCTTCATGAGTTCTTCGTTGGTGGCAGCAAGCTCTGCGGTTCGTTGCGTGACCAGTTGATCGAGGTGGCTGGCTACCTGCCTCTGTGCATTCCGGGAGCTTGATTCCTGCAGCCCGATCGCAGCCTGATTGGCCGCCACACTCAATATAAGTTTCTCAGTCTGCTGTGGGAAATCGACTCGCTGCGACCCTGCTACAACTACGCCGAATTCGCCGTAAAGACCTAATCGCAGCGGGACTACAGAAATCTGTCGACCTCCAAAGGATTTTCGTATCGCGGNAGGCCATTCTTGCGAGTCGCTGCCNAACCATNGGTCGATCGCTTCGCCGAGTTCTTGNAGCTGCGGTGCTGGTTCCCATGTCGGCGCGAACCGNGCCATTGGACCGGGGGCCTCTCCGGATGGCGCCCTCACGCGTACAAAAATGAAATCCAGCTGGAGCATTACCAGTAGTGAATCNTTCAACGTACCAACAATCTGGGAAGCTTGAGTGCCAGTCCAGATCGCGGGTAGAGCCAGAATGCCAACCAAATCATTAATGCAGCTCTGGAGCCGCTTGATCTCCTCGGCGGGAGCTTCGGATTGCTTTGTCATGTCAGGATGCTGTTGAGGCTGACTTAGTCCGCCCTGCTCGTCGTTCGCGGATCTCGGGCAGGAAATCTCGCGGCGGCACGAAGAAAGGATTCTGTTGAAGAGTTCCGCCGATGATGACCATGGGGTGCGTTCGCAGAATGTCAATCACGGTGTCTCCACCAAACTTCCCCAGATGGTAGGTGCAAATGACCGCGTCGTCGTGCCGGCTCCATACATCGTTGACACGCGATTCGAATTCAACGACGTCGTCGATGTAAGGCCCACGATCGACCACCCAGTCCATTCGGCACACAATTCGACTGAGCGGGAAACGTCCCTTAGCATTGCCACTCGCCACCTGCTCGAACACTTCGAGCATGCGATCCTGATCGAAACGGCCGTCGCGCAGGTACGATTCGGTGTTGGTTCGAAGCTCGAATTGACCGCTCTGCTCGGTGGCGGTGGTATCGATTCCTACCGCAGCCAAGCGTTGCAGATGATCCTCACGTTGTTCGGGGTTAACTACGTGGACGGCCTTGTCGCCACACTCGAATCCGTCCTTAATGAATGGGAGCAGAACGCGGTATTCTTCTTCGTCGCTGTTGAAGAACGCACAAACATGACGCATCTCTGCGAGCTGCGAACCGCCGATATGAATAGGGGTTGCGGTCTTCATAGTGTTGTCCTCGCCCATTGAAGTCCACCGGAAAAGCGGGATTCCAAATTAGCGTAATCCGGAAGGTAGCTCAATCAATAAGAATGTACTCCTGCACTGTCTCTCCGTGGCTGGTGTTTGCAGTCTCAGCACAAGCTTTAGGCCTAGCGCGCGATTTGACCGATGTGGTATCCCAGTCGATTTTCGACGTCTCCCGGCTTGTGGAAGCCGCTCGCCATCAGCGCTTTGATCCGCTCCTGGGCGGCGGGTCGGCTGATCGAACCCATGCACGCATCCCACCCGGCGGCGAGCTCGACATCCGGCGGAAGGCTGGTGTTGACGAGCCGCTTGGTGTTGGCGATCGCCCATTTGTCAAATCCGGCGATCCGCGTCGCGGACGCCTCTACAAACGCGTCTAGATCGGCGTCGGGTAGGGCGCGATTCACGTAGCCGTAGGCCTCAGCCTGCTCTCCCCTGATGTCCTCCGAGCTTAAGAGCACTTCGAGGGCGCGGTTTCGGCCAATGAGTCTGGGCAGCCGGGCCATCGGACCTCCGCCGGCGACCAGACTCACGCCCACTTCCCATTGCGAGAGGATGGCCTTTTCGCGGCTGGCGAAACTCATGTCGCAGGCGAGCGTGAGCTCGCTGCCGTTGCCCGTCGCCCGGCCGCGGATGAGAGCGATGGAGGCGAATGGAGCGCGAGTCAAACGCACGAGGAAGTCCGGCCAAGGTGGCAATCCTGTGGGACCGGCCGGCATTGAGGTCAGATCCTCGAGCTTGGCGAAAAAATCGGAGTGATTCAGAAAGTAATCTTCGACCGCGCTGTCGAAGACCACGACCCTGACCTGTTCGTCGGCCTCGAGAGCGTAGATGAGTTCCTGAAACTGCCGGACCATCTCTGGGCCCATCACGTTGATCGGCGGGTTGTCGATTGTGACGCGCCAATAGGCGGGCGACCGGCGGCCCACGCGAATCTGTGCCGGTTTCGTAGCTGCACTTGCACTTGTCATGGGATTCTCCTTTGTACTTGTGGTCTCAGAAATGGCTTGATTGCCCTCAATGCCTTCTCGAGACCTGGATCACTTGTTACTTGCTGGGAGTTCGTTAATTACTGCCGCGCCTGCCTTGCTAACGATCTCGTCCTGGGAATCCGCGCCTCCAGAAACACCGATTGCGCCAATGATCGAGCCTTTCTCGATCAGCGGAATGCCGCCGCGAGACGCAATGACTCCATCGAACGCGAGCAGATAGTTGAGATGCATAAGGTTGATACCGTCTTCGAAAACCTTAGTCGGGCGCCGGAAGGTCGCGGCGGCGCGTGCTTTGTGCTCGGCAATCTGAATCGAGGCAAGCATCGCGCCATCCATCCGCTGGAAGGCCACTAGATGGCCGCCGGGATCGACTACCGCTACGTTCATTTTCCAGTCACGCTTCTTGGATTCCGCGACGGCGGTATCAATGGCTGCCTGAGCGCGCTCGAGAGATATTGCCGGGCCGTACGGAATGTCGAAGGGAATTTTGTCGGGTACAAAATCGAGAGGATTTGCTTCCGCGGGTTGGAGCGCTCGACTCGCGCTGGCGGCACTTCCTGTTTTATCATTCGACATACGCCCTCCTTAAATGTTGACTGCTGTTCCGTCGTTACTTGGATAACCAGGAAAAATTAAGAGACGCATCTTTTTTTGTAACCCCAGTGGGCGCACAACAGATCGTTCGATCGTCAATGGATCGCAACTCACTGCGGCAGCGCTGCTACATAGGTCGTGTTGGACCTTCGCGGCCAAGGCGGCAAAATCACCTTGGCCACCGTCATCTAAGAACGACAAACCGATGTGATGGTCAACTCACGCAGAAGCGTGAGCGGCTCTCTCCCCGAGAAACGTCATAAGGGCTTGAGCCGTCGAGGTCGATGATGCGGGATTCTGACCGGTGATAAGGTGACCATCGGTGATGGAAAAAGGCTGCCAGTTCGCCTTCTTCTCAAAGATGGCACCGAGTCGTAGCAGTTCGTCTTCAACGAGGAAAGGCACAACCTTGGTGAGCTTTACCTCTTCTTCCTCGCCATTCGTAAAGCCGGTTACATGCTTCCCCTTCACTAGCGGCTCACCCTTGTACTTAACGTGCCGAAGCACCCCGGGTGAGTGGCAGACCAAAGCAATTGGCTTGCCGGAATTGTAGAACGATTCGAGAAGAGCGATGGACACGGGGTCCTCCGCAAGGTCCCACATCGGACCGTGCCCGCCGGTATAAAACACCGTATCAAAGTCTTCTGCCTTCATATCCGCAAGCTTCACTGTGTTTGCAAAAGCCTTCAGCGCCCTCTCATCCTTCTTGAACCGCACCTGCGCAGGTGTCTGATTTTCCGGCAGGTCGCTCTTTGGATCGATCGGAGGCTGCCCGCCTTTCGGAGAGGCTAGCGTGATATCGACACCAGCATCTCTGAAAACAAAGTACGGGGCCGCACCTTCTTCAAGCCAAAAACCGGTTTTACGGCCTGTATCGCCGAGCTGATCGTGTGAGGTTAGCACCTGCAAAATTCTCATGTCTCATCTCCTTATTCGTCCCTGGACCTTTTCGCGATATTCTTCCTCGTCGCTGTTGAAGAATGCACAGACGTGACGGGTTTCTGCGAGTTGGTGACCCGCAAACGAGATAGGGGCCGCAGTTTTCATGCCTTACTCCCTCCCAAGGAAGTTCCCCTAGAGCCGAGGGAAATACACTATCGTGGTATGCAGAATCCTTCAACCGCTTTGAAAAAAACCAAGCGAAATCCTTTTTCAGAGGGCATACCAGTTCTGTTTCGTGCAGGCGGTGGTTTTCCAAACCGCCGCCGAGCAAAACGGCCGTCACGCATCTGAGTAAGAAATCGGCGGCGCATTCACAAGAATTGCTTACCAAAGGTCGCAAAACAGCACGCCTGCTCACCAGGGAGGGGCATCTCGTTCGTGCACACTTCATCGATCGGACAGACTTCGGCGCAAACCGCAGACTGAACCCCTTGTTGAGACAAACCTGTGAATCACACTCCTAAGTAGGAGGCTGTCACATTCGGTCACCGAAAAACGTTATCACCCCGGCTAGTGGCGCTCCGGATTGCGTGTTTCTGCGCTTTTCAAACTCCTCGGGCGAACAATAGCCCAGGGCCGAATGTAGTCGAGACCGATTGTAATATCGGTCAATGAATTCGTCGATCTTCTGACGTAGGTCCTCGAAATCCCGATACTCACTGGCGTAGATCTCCTCCCGCTTGATCGTCTTCAGAAAGCTCTCGCATGTGGCGTTGTCATATGGATTGCCCGGTCTGCTCATGCTTGGCAACATTCGGTGATCGCGGAGTTTTTGCATGTATTCCCGGCTACCGTACTGCACTCCCTGATCTGAATGGTGTACGACTCCGGGTGGTGGTTTCCGGTTGGCAACGGCTTGCTCTAAAGCGGACAGCGGAAGCTGCGCTTTCAAGCTCCTGCCAAGTGCCCAGCCGATGACCTTCCGGGAAAAAACATCCAATACCACTGCGAGATAAACAAACTCGCGGGCTAGGCGGATGTAGGTTATGTCAGCAGCCCAAAGCTGGTCCGGTCCAGACAACGTCATTCGACCCGCCAAGTTTAGGTGAACACGGGCGACACGAAGCGAATGCCCAGGGGGTCGGAGCCACTGCTCTCGAACGGTAAGCAGATTATCCTCGCGCATGATTCGCGCGATCCGCTTGTGGTTTGCAGCCATGCCTTGCGTCCGTAGCTCGACCGTGACCCGTCTGTAACCGTACCGCCATCGATGTTGGATAACGACGCTCTGGACGGCCGATCTTAAGGCCATTTCTTCCTCAGCCTGCCATCCTCGCCGCAAATATCGGTAAAAACTGGCCCGACTTACCTGGGCTAATTGGCACATTCGCTCGACACTCAAGCCGCCTTGCAACGGCATCCTTCTTCTTATTTCGTCGTAGATGCCTTGTCGCCAGAAGTGTGTCTCTGCCGACGCCGAGCCCCTACTCTCTACAAGGCATGTCTGAAAAAATCCACTTCCAGCGTTTTGTTCGCCAACACCCGCTTCAGCTTGGTGATTTGCCTACGTAAGATCAGCTCGCGGGATCGCGTATGGGGAGGGTCTATTTCTTCGAATCGATCGCGCCAGTTGTAAAGCAACCTTCGAGGTATCCCAAGCTCTCGAGAAAGCCCGAGTACGTTGTCGCAGGACTTCATTTGCTCGAAAGCCTGGCGTCGAAATTGGTTACTGTATCGCTGCCCTTTCTTTCGCTCCACTTTGCGGCTCCTTTCTCGCAAAGTGTGCATCATA
>JGI12712J15308_10000526_pt1 | contig 11366 bp, 9 predicted proteins | sample JacPin_JW_Ref_O2_FD_15308 | JGI IMG/M metagenome (IMG submission 15308) | reverse complement strand
CTTTTCCTGCAGACGTTGAAACCTGCGGTTGGGGCCGTCGTCCTTGTGCCGGTGCGGTGATCCCGAGCTGGAGACTCCGCGAGCACCGTCGCGAGCCAGCGTGAGGTGAGGACTGAAAATGCGCTCTTCTTTCGGAATCCCCAAACGCGCAGTTTGCTGATCGACCGTTGCAGCCAAAGTTGCGAGCTCAGGCCCTGCTTCGATTCCGACCCAGAAAACCCGGGGAGCTTTCGCGGTAGGGAAGAATCCATATCCGCGAAATTGTAGCGCCACAGCGCTGGCCTCAATCCTTCCCAACGTGTTCTTGATTTCTTCAAGCATCGGCTCCTGCTGTTCTCCGATAAACTTCAGTGTGACGTGGAGCGAGNCAGGCTTGGCCCAGCGCGCCTCCGGCGCGAAGCCGCTCACTCCTTCCACAAAGCGGATGATGTGCCCGCGGATTTCGTCGTCGATATCGAGAGCGATGAAGAGGCGCATGGGAAAGAAGCTTCTAGCTCCTGGCTGCTAGCTTGGACCACTCCGGTGGCCGTTCGCCCGCATGCGGATTCCTGGCCGCCCAAGATTGCCATTTTCCTTCCAAGAGCGAAAACGACTGCGTAAGAGCTATGAGATCAGCGAGAAGCTGCTGCTCTCACATCAGCTTTCTCCGCACCATATCCAGTGCCATGGTCGAAGCGAACCAGCGGATGCGTTTGCGGTCGCCGGGAAAGTTTCGTTGGATCACTTCTGTTCCGCGATCGCTAGCCACGGCGTGAAACACCAGGCCCACGGGCTTGTCCGGCGTGCCTCCAGAGGGCCCGGCCACGCCAGTGATGCCCACGCCAAGCGTCGCCTCGCAGCGGTAACGAACTCCCTCCGCCAGCGCCGCCGCTACTTCGCGGCTGACCGCGCCGTGGCGTTCGATCATCTCTCGAGGCACGCCCGCGAATTCCGTTTTCAGTTCGTTGGAGTACACCACGGCTCCGCCCAGAAAATAACGCGAACTTCCGCCGACGGAGGTGATGCGCTCGGCCAGCAATCCTCCGGTGCACGATTCCGCGACGGCCAGCGTCGCGTTTCGCATCTGCAGCCAGTAGCCGACAATCTGTTCCAGCGACTCTCCATTGCGGGAAAAAACCGCATCGTCCAATTCGTCCTCGACTTCACCTGCGACTTCGTCCACGCGCCGCTGCGCTAGTTCCAGAGTCTCGGCGCGTTTTGTGAAATGAAGCTGAACCTCGCCGGCGCCCGCCAGGATGGTTGTGTCCACGTCGCTGAAGCGTTTATAAATGGGTGCGACGCGGGCGTCGACTTGTGATTCCCCGAGCATGGCGATCTTCAGTACGCGGGTCGCGAGATGGGCAGCGGGAATTTTCGCCCGCAGTCGTTCCCGAACTTCAGCATCGAACAGCGCTTTCAGTTCGAACGGAGGTCCGGGCAGCAGCACGATAATGTGTTCCCGACCGTCGAAATTGCCGCTCATCCACTGGCCCGGAGCGGTGCCGTTGGCATTGGGCAAAACCGTGGCACCCTCCAGAACGTCGGCCTGTTTCGCATTGTTGGCCGCCATCTTCCAGCCGCGCGCCGCAAAGCGTTCCTCCAATTTCGTGAGAATATCGGCATCGCGGCGCACTGCCAGGCCCAGAGCTTCGGCGACGGCTTCCCGCGTCAGGTCGTCTTCCGTGGGCCCCAGACCACCGCTGAAAATCACAATGTCCGAGCGGAACAGCGCATGCTGCACCGCTGCAACCAGCCGCGGCAGGTGGTCGCCGACAATGCTCTTGAAGATCACTTCCACGCCCAGCTGGTTGAGCTGCTCGGTGAGGTAGAGCGAGTTGGTGTCGCTGCGGAAGGGCGTGAGCAGTTCGGAGCCGACCGCGATAATTTCGGCGTTCACGGCTAGAAGTGTAAATGAAAACTGGAAATTAAAAGCGCAGAGAACGCATCAGATGGGTAGCGTCGGCAGCCCGATGAGGTTGCCAGCCAAAGCGCACGATGATTGTGTCGCATCGCGCGGCTCGCCCAAATCCTTCGGATGCAAGAGAGCGTCTTTGATGACAAGGCCTCGGGGCGACAACGTTTCACCAAGACAACCTGGAGGGTCTATTCCGGCAGCAACGGCAGCCCTTGAATATCCCACGAAAGGTGATGCACGGCGCTCGTGGTCGCGAGAATCACGGATCGTCCCGGAGCGAACGCCAGGCCCACCAGCCCCTGCCCCGCAACTTCGATCCGAGCTTTCCCGTCGGGTGAGATCTTCACGATCCCGCGCTTGCCCGACAGTGAGGCGGCGACGTACAGGTTGCCGGCGACATCGAAAGCCAGTCCCTGTGGGCGGCCCAGGCCTCGATAAAACGTGCTCACCGTGCCGTGAGGATCAATCTTATGAACGGCATCGAAGCTGGAAGTCGTGGGCCCAGTGACGAAGAGGTCGCCTTCAGGGCCAAACGCAAGGTGATATGCGGAAACACTCGGTTCGAGCGTGGCAAACACAAATACCTGCTGATCGCGGCCGATCTTGAAAATCGTGCCGCTGCGGTCGCCGACGTAAAGATTCTGTTCGCGGTCGAATGCAATTCCAGTGGCGACGCCCATGCTTTCCGCATACGTCGTGACGGCGCCGTTGGGCGCGACTCGGTAAACGGACCCGTCGTAACGGGACGAAACGTACATCTGTCCCTGACGGTCAAACGCGATGGAGGTCGCGTTCATCATCTCTGCCACAAACGGCTTCGTGGCGTAGTTGGTGTCGATTTTGAAAACCGACACCGGCACTTTCTCGCCGCGCGGTCCGGAAAAAGTCGCGTAAATACTTCCCTCCGCGTCGAGCGCCGGGTTGGTCACGGGATGCAGATTTTCCGCAATCGGCACCGCGACCCGCACGGTGTGGGCATTGCTCAGGCGGCCATCGCTTGCGACTACGACTGGTCCGGAAGTGGCTCCCTCCGGAACGCGGGCGACCAGAAACGCTTCGGAACTGACTACGACCGAGCCTTCGACATCGCCGAATTGCACTTTCGGTCGCCGCAACTCCTGGGGACGCAATCCTGTGCCGGTGATGCGTACTTCGCCGCCCGCCAGGGCCAGCGCCGGCGCGACCGCCTCGATGTGCGGTGCGCCGTTCACGCTCTTGCGTCCGAGAATGCGGTCGGAGAATCCCATAGAGAGTGCCGAGTCCTGAGAAGCGAGTTGCGAGTGCCGTGTCGCGAGCCGTGTCGCAATACGAGAAGCGACTCTCAGCTGGCGGCCGTTGCTACTACCTTAGAACGCCAAAGTGCAGCAGAAGATGCATCACCGCGAACGCATACAATCCCGCCGCGACGTCGTCCACCACAATACCAGTTCCTTCCGGAAGCGCTTCCAGTTGCCGCACCGGCGGAGGTTTGAGGATATCGAATCCCCGAAAAAGTATAAAACCCGCCAGAAAAGTTTTCCATCCGAAGGGGACGCCGATCAGCGCGATGAGCTGTCCCGCAACCTCGTCAATCACCACAAACTGCGGATCTTTCACACCGGAGCCGCGCGCCACACGGGTCGCAGCAGGAATGCCAATGAGCACCACCAACACAGCCAAGGTGATCGCAAGGGAAATGCGCAGCGCCGGTGTAAGGCCGTAGGCAATCGCGCTCCAGAGTAAGACGGTGGCGGCCGATCCCCACGTTCCCGGCCCCGGATGCAGGCGGCCGATACCGAAGAACGTCGCCACCAAAGTTGCCCATCGCGGCGCGGGCGTCACGAATCTTCTTCCGAATCTTCGGGGTCACGGTCGCGGATCCCCTCGTCGGCATCAGTCACNGGTGACGCAATCACGTAGGCGCCGCTTGCCCATTTGCCCAGGTCGATGATGCGGCAGCGGTCGCTGCAGAAAGGAAAATCCGCGTCGGTACTCTTCACATTCTTCTTGCAGATTGGACAACGGAGTTTGACGATGCGCTTGCTCGGCATGACAGGAAGTATTGTAGTTCGCGCCCAGCAACGGCGAGAGACTATTGTTGCAGCGTCGCACCCGCCCGGCGCTGAACGAACTCGTGAAACACTTCGCTAGACGATCTTCGTTAGATGATCCATGTCAAATAATCTTCGCCACCAGGTCGTAATCGTGCGCGTCGGTGATCTGGCAGCGGTAAAACTGACCGGGTTGCGGCCCAGCTTCCTCGGAGAAGTCTTCCGCGGGAAAATCGTTCACGAAAACTTTGCCGTCGATTTCCGGTGCATGCATCGCGGTGCGGCCCTCAAGCAGCAGATCGCTTTCGTCGGAACTACCTTCCAGCAACAAATCAAACTCCCGCCCCACCAGCGCCTTCTTTTTCTTTTTGCTGATCTGGCGCTGGATGCCCATTAAATGCTTGCGGCGCCGCTCAATCTCGCGCGGCGAAATCTTTCTGTCGAGGCCGAATGCGCCCGCGCCATCCTGATCGGAATAGGCGAATGCGCCCATCCAGTCGAACTGCGCCTCGCGCACGAAATCGCAGAGCTCTTCAAATTCTTTTTCCGTCTCGCCGGGGAATCCCACAATGAATGAAGTGCGCAGAGTGACATCAGGAATCGTGCGTCGCATCCTGGCAATCGAGCGCAGGAAAACGTCCGCCCCGCCGCCGCGTTTCATGCGTTTCAGCACGCTAGCTGACGCATGTTGCAAGGGAACGTCCAGGTAGGAGCAAATCTTCTCGTGGGCAGCGACAGTCTCCAGCAACTTGCCCGTGATCTTGTTCGGATACGCGTAGAGAAAACGAACCCAGCGCAGATCTTCGATGGCGGCCAGCTTTTCCAGCAGCAGAGCCAGGCCATCCTTCAGGCCGAAATCTTCTCCATAGCAGGTCGTGTCCTGCCCGATGAGCGTGATCTCGCGTACACCTGACTCGGCCAGGCGTTCGGCTTCGGCCACCACGGAGGCGAAACGCCGCGAGCGGAATTGTCCGCGCAACTGCGGAATGATGCAAAAGCTGCAGGGATGATCGCACCCCTCAGCAATCTTGATGTACGCCATGTGCCGCGGCGTGGCGAGAATGCGCGGCGTGGCGTCGTCGTAAAGATAGTTCGGCAGGTCGCCGATGGCTCCGGTCCATGCTTCGTGAGCCCATGCCTCGCGCGAAAATCGTCCCTGCGCCGCACGGGCGTCGCCTTCCGGGCGGGATTGCAGCACAACAAACGGCGAATCGCCCCCTGCGTTATTTCGCTCCGTGTCTCGCGCGGGCGCGACTCCGGTGGCGGCCAGGATTTTCTCCAGCTCGCCGGTGCCCACCACGGCGTCGACTTCAGGAATGTCTTTGCGGATCTGATCGCGGAAGCGCTCCACCAGGCATCCGGCCACTACCAGCTTCTTCGCCCGACCGTCAGTCTTGTGACCGGCCATTTCCAGAATCGTGTTCACCGATTCCTGCTGCGCGCTTTCGATGAACGAACAAGTGTTTACCACAATTACGTCGGCATCTTCGGCGCGTGTGGTCAGCTCCGCCCCAGCCCGCGCCAGCAGGCCCATCATCACTTCGCTATCAACCAGATTTTTGGGACATCCCAGGCTGACAAATCCCACCTTCGTGGGCTTCGTATGGGGTTCCGATATCTGGGGTTCCGAAATACGTTCCGCGGGCCGGACGGGCGTTTCCTCGCGCAGATCGTCAATAGGTGCGTCAGTGGAAGCGCTGATGGTGAGGTCCTTCACAGGCATGCGATCTCACTATTTTAGCATCTTCAGCGGGCACTTCCGGGCTGGTCTGACCCAGCGCGGCGAGCCAGGTTCACCGGACCAGAAAAGATAGTAGTTGTGGATTCAAAAGGATACAGGTCGTGCTACGCTATATTGCTTACCGCCATAGTGACAAACTCCCACTCCTCCGGAGGCGAAATGGCTGAGAGACGATTGTTGGTTGCGGCCCTGGCAGTGGTGACCATTCTCGCAGCGTCGGCGTCCGCGCAGGATGAGAAAAACGAACTGGTTGGCATGATCGGCCGCATCTTCATCAGCGACCAGGGAATTCAGAACCCGCCGGTGCCCGACGCAGTCATCCGTTCCGGCGCCGGCCTGACTTTCGAAGCGGCGTATGCGCGCCACTTGTGGGTCACTCCGATCTGGGCGATCTCGGGTGAATTGCCTGCGGCGTTCAATCTTGATGAAAAACTGAACGCGCCGCAAGGCACGGTGCCGATCAACTACAGGCAGTACTTCATCACTCCGGCGGCGCGTTTGAACTTGTTTCCCACCACTGCGTTTTCGCCCTGGGTGAGTTTCGGCGCCGGGGTCGCCTATTTCAGCCAGAATAAAAACACAATTTATGGCGGCGGGCCCAATCCCGGAAAGTCGGGTGCTACCAGCGCCATTGAAGGTGGCTTTGGTTTGGATGTAAGGGTCAAAGGGAGATTCAGCATTCGCGGTGAAGTGCGAGATTTCTGGTCGGGTGAGCCAGACTTCCCGAATGCCCCTACCGGCCACTCGCGCCAGCATAATTATTTCGTCGGCGGCGGCGTGGTCTACCGCTTCTAGGCGCAAAGAAAAACCGNATCACNACAAAGAGGGCANNGTTTCGCGATGGTTTTCTGGGTAAGGCTTTCCTTTGTGTGACTTAGTGCCCTTCGTGGTTCAAGCCNTTGGCCCGCGGAGACTTANTTCTTTGTCGCCAGTTCCACTCCCTCGTACAGTTCTGGCAATCGCCGAACATCCTCTTGCGATTGGCCAAACCGTGCCGATTCATATGCTTCCGTGAATTGCTGAACCCGCGCTCTTAATGGTTCTTCAGAAATGACCCCGGCAAACTCGCGTGGGGTTTGTGCCGTCAGNTTCTTCACTCCGCGGCGCGCCAGGGAGCGTGCCATCCGTTCGTACCACATGGTAGCGGCTTGTTCCGGAGAATCCTCGGGATGCTCGCGCAGCCGCTTTTCATGAAGCCACTGCGCGATCCGGCGCAGATTCGAAAGTACCAGCGATACCACCAGCAGGACGATGCCAGCGCCCAGGCCGAGAGCGAACCAGCGCTTGGGCGAGTGTTCCGCGCGCTCCTGGCTGCGGCGGGCCCAGCGCAGCATCGCACCGTAATGCTGACGCCACCAGGCGCGGCCTCGTTCCCATACTCCGCGCGTTCCGCTGATCGCCGCGTGGCCCAGCGAGAATTGATGAGCGGCGTCGTAGCTGATTACCCACTCCCGCCAGAAGGAAGACATCGCGTCCAGGTAGAGCATGGCGCGGTCCCAGCCCTGCGGCGTGCCGCTGGCGCCTGCGGGAGTGGGATCGAAGGTCTGCCAACCGTAGGCGGGAAAGTAAGCCTCCACCCAGGAATGCGCATCTTTCGCGCGGACCACATAGTTCCCGGTGAGGTCGTTGAACTCGTCGCTGCGGAATCCGTTCACCACGCGCGACGGAATTCCCAAAGTGCGCAGCATCACGGCCATCGACGACGCGAAATATTCGCAGTGACCCTGCTTACGCTCGAACAGAAAATTGGCCAGTGGGTCGCGCATCGCCGTGCGCGGCTGTTGCAAGGTGTAGGCGTAGCGGGTCTTCAGATAGATTTCGATTTTCGCCGCCCGGTCATAGTTGGTGGCCGCGGATTTTGTAATGTCCGCTGCCAGGCGCGGAATTCGTGCATCGAGCGTCCCCGGTACTTGCAAATACATGGGCGCGACTTGGGGAGGGTAAATCTGGCCCGCCCCGCGCAACTGGTCGGGGGAAGGAACAGAAAGGTCCGATTCCGCTTCGTAGCGGCTGATGGGATGCTGAACATCCAGATCGTAAACCGCGCTGCCCGGATCGACCGCGAGATTCCTGAAGTCTCCCTTTACGCTTTGTGCCCAAGGTGCTAGAAAGAAGACGTTTGTCCCGATCGGCTCCATCAGGACGCGATAATGAATCATCTGCTCGCGTGGGGCCGCGGTGATGGCTGCACTCTGCGCCGGGTGTTTCGGCGGGACTCGGGTCCCGAACGAGGGAACGGCGAAGGCTCCGCCGGGCTGCCGGTCAAGCACGAACTGCTGGCGCGCATTCGACCAGCCATGACCGTCGAATTCCGACAGAGAAACGCCGCGCCAGTGCAAATCAAACCGGCCAACGTTGTCGCCCTCGATTTGCACATGCATCACCACGGCATTCGATTGCTGGATCTGTCCAATCTGGCCCAGTTGCACGTGGTCGCTGAATCCGGTGGAAAGGTCAGCGCCGAAGGAATATCCACCCAGATAACCGGCCGACATCCGCGGTAGCAGGAAAAATACCCCCACCGCACCCAACAAAATCATCGCCATCAGCGCAGGCGCCATGCGCGCCAGCGCGAAAGCCAGATGGCGATGCTCCTGAGGATCCGTGGAATGCCGGGCCTGAATGTTGGCGGTGCGGCCGGAGCGCTGCATCTCCATCAATACAAAGGCCGCGACGGCGGTGAGCATGAAGGCGGCAAAAAAGAACAGGAAGACGCTGTCGACCGTGAGAATGGCAGACGCCAGCACCATGAGAAAGGCGAGAATGGCGAGCATCACGTGGTCGCGGTCGCGCCGCAGCGAAAACATGCGCACCACCACCGCGAACAGCGCCAAATGGACGGTTGCCGTCAGGAAGCTGCGCGAAAGAAACAGGAAATCCGCAGCGAAAAATAGGACATAGCCTGCCGAAAGAGGCGCGGTCCAGCGATCCGACATCACGAAGTGTTTGCGCTCGGCCAGCATGTAGCCACGCAGGGCGAGCGCTGCTCCTACGAGAACGACCGAAGGTAAATCCAGGCCTCCGGTGCTGGCGAGAGTCCCAAAGCCAGTTAAAACAAGTAGGTACAGTGAGAGTTGGAAGTAATAGTCAATCGCCTTTGGCATCGGAATTACACCGGGTTGGGAAGCCTTCGGCGGCATAGACGCTGGAGCGGCGATTGGAACTTCTATTGTTCGACAACCAGCCCCAGAAGGGAAGGCCTTGTGATGCAGTTCTTGCACCAAAAGTCACATGCCTTCCAGGACCGGAAAGAGGGCAACCTCAGTTCGTTGCGATTGCTTGTGTAGGACGGACACTCTTGTCCGTTCAGCTCTTGCCCCTGGTTTTGTACTCGCGAGAGAACTTCAGAGCCAAAGGTGAGGCACGATGAAGCCAAGAACAACGTCAAGAGTGACAGACAAAGCCTGCCCTGAGGGCAGCCGAAGGGGCCGAAGGGAGTGTCCGTCCTATATGAATCGTGTGAATGCTAGAATCATTCAGGTCAGGCATCGGTCTTACGCGACGCACTCTCGCCAACCCCGCCAGGTCCGGAAGGAAGCAACGGTAACGGGCTCTTGCGTGTGCAGTGAGGCGCCGGTGCCTGGCTTAATTTTTTTCTGCTCGGATTGAGACTCATCCCGACCTTCGCATCCCTCAAACTACTCGCACTTTAAGACCAAGGTCAAAGGCGACGGACAAGAGTGTCCGTCCTACACGGACAAAGGCTCCGCACACAACACTTCGGGCGGAGGACTGTGCGTTTTGCAAATCTTTACAGTTTATTTACCGATTCTTTGCGCAAGAGTGGGCTCGGAGTGCGTCCAATAGGTGGAGGCTGGGCACGAAGTCAACTGCCGCCGCCAACGAGGGAAAAAATGAGCCGCGTTCCGTCCAGTGCAACCGTTCCAAACATCACCATTCGCGTCTCCGGCAAATTATTTCAGGGCCACCTTTCATACCTGGATCAACTCGTACAAACTGCGGTGGCCTGCGATTTGTGGGCCTTGCTTGATCTGACACAACTGGAGGAACTAGACCGCGCGGCTGTGCTTTACCTAATGCGTGGGGAAGGACACGGGTTCGGCGTGGTCGCGTGTCCGAATTTCGTCCGGGAGTGGATGTCTTACGAAGCGGATTGTCGGGCGGCGTGAGGGGGTCGTAATGCAGTTTGCAAGTGCCAGCGCTCCTCGCACCCGCGCAACCAATGTCTGGGTTTCGTAAGGTCCCTCCGGAGCGCTGGGCGCGCTCCTATGATTTGATAACAACGACGGCTCCGAGGCGCGACGAGTAATCTTGAGCCTGGACAGGACCAAGGACTCGGTGCGAAAGGAGCCGTGATGAAGATTATAGGCTGTGATTTCCATCCCAGCTTCCAGCAGATCTCGCTGCTGGATCTGGAGAGCAAGGAAAGAGTGAGAAGGAAGCTGATGCATGCCACGGGTGAGGCCGAGCGATTTTACCGCAGCTTGCAGGGCGAGGGGGTGAGGGTGGGGATCGAGGCCAGCGGCAACACGCGCTGGTTCCAGCGTCTGCTGGAAGAACTCGGGCATGAGTTGCTGATCGGCGACGCGGGACGTATTCGGGCGGCGGAGCTACGGCGGCAGAAGACGGATCGGCGCGATGCCGATCATTTGCTGGAGTTGCTGGAGAGCGGCAAGTTTCCCGCGATCTGGGTGCCCAGCGCGGAACAGCGCGATCTGCGGCAGCTGTTGCTGCACCGGCACAAGCTGGTGCAAATGCGGACGCGGATCAAGAATCAGTTGCAGCATGTGGCCATGAACGAAGGGCTGCAGAAGAAGCGGCAACTGTGGACCGAGCGCGGGCAGCGCTGGCTGAAGGAGCTGTCGCTGCCGCCGTGGACCGAGCGGCGGAGACAGGACCTGTTGCTGTTGCTGCAAGGGCTGGAGCCGGCGATCCAGGAACTGAGCCAGGCGGTGGAGCAGCAGGCGGAGCAGGACGAGCGGGTGCGGTTGTTGATGACGCATCCGGGCGTGGGGCCGATTACCGGGCTGGCGTTTGTCCTGGTGATCGGCGACGTGCAGCGTTTTTCGCGGAGCCGCGAGTGGGCCAGCTATCTGGGGCTGATTCCTTGTGAAGATTCCAGTGGAACGCGGCGACGATTGGGTGCGATCAGCAAGCAAGGCAACACGCTGCTGCGCACGTTGTTAGTCGAGGCGGGGCAGTCGGCAGCCCGGCTCGATCCCGAGTTGCGGCGCGCCTATCAGCGCCTGTGCCACAAGAAGCAGCACACCGGCATCGGCAAAGTCATGGTAGCCCGCAAACTGGCGGTGCGGCTGTACTGGATGCTCAAGACCCAGCAGCCCTATGCGCCAGCTCGTACACAGAGCAGCCCGAGTCATCCCGTGAGCACCCGCGAGGGCAGCTCGAGCCTGTGAATGGGCGCTCTGTCTCCCAGAAAAGTCTGGGAGTCCGAACCAGGAATCATGGTCGCCTGCATCTAGGGTAGACCGAATAGATGGGTGGTGGAGCTGAGCTTCCACCGTGAGATTCGCAAGCCAGCACGAGCCCTTGGTCCGGCATGAGGAATTGCGTTTCTCAACAAGAGCGAAATGGCGCTACTGCAAACCCCAAGCGCCCACGAATTCGTGTACCTTGACAACGCCGTCGTTGTTATAGACGGGATGACATCGGTCCACGAATCCGTATCGGTAGATCCGTAAGTGCACAACTTCAATCGGTCGGTGAATCCGTTGATGCGCAA
>JGI12712J15308_10000523_pt1 | contig 11401 bp, 11 predicted proteins | sample JacPin_JW_Ref_O2_FD_15308 | JGI IMG/M metagenome (IMG submission 15308) | reverse complement strand
CTTCTCCTGGCCGCCGATCGTCTTCATCCAGCCGAAGGCTTCCTCGATCCGTTTGCGGATGCGCTGGCTGACGGCGTATCCGGCGTGTCGGGTTTGCATTGGCTGCGACGAACAGGACCGGTTCCGTCGGTCGATCCCTCATGGCGTTCCAATGGCTCCTCTATCGTCACGGGCCAATGGCTTCGGTTGTCGTGGAAGGCGGTGGATTCGCTTCGAGCGACGGATCCGGTCGCCCAGACGTGCAGATTCATATCGCGCCTGCCTGTCAGAGGCGGGCAGACGCAATCTTCGTCGAGAAAGGCCTTCGCGCCGGGCCAATGACGCTCATACGCGCCGCCGATCCGCTCGATCTTGACCATCCAGCGTGTTCTTTTTGATGGCGGGTAGGAACCAGCGCAGCGTTGAACTGGACATCCAGTCCGATGAGGGCAAGTCCGTGCTTTGGCGGCTGGTCGAGAAGGTGGATGTCCTGGTCGAAAATTTTCGACCCGGCGCGCTAGATAAGCGCGGATTCTCTTATGATGAGGTCAACAAAAAAATCCCCGTATCGTCTATTGCTCGCTGACCGGTTTTGGCTCCGAGGGGCCCTCTCGTGAGAAGCCGGGACAGGATCTTCTACTCCAGTCTTTGAGCGGCCTTGCAACGCTGAGCGGCCGAGCAACGGACCCGCCGGTCTTGATCGGAACCGCTATCGTCGATCAGCACGCCGCGGCGTTTGGAGCACTTGGGGTCCTGGCGGCCCTGATGCGCCGCGAGCGCACTGGGCTGGGCTGCACAGTGGATAGCAACCTGCTTTCCGCCGGCCTGGACTTCCAGATCGAGCCGGTAAACTACCATCTTGACGGCGCGAAGCTCTACGATCGCAGCGAATCATGGATATTGTCGCGGTTCCACCAGGCGCCCTACGGCGTGTTCAAGACCTCAGATGGTTGGCTCACGTTGTCGCTGGCAGACGGCGCAACCGGCCAGAAATGCAAACAATCTTCTCTTGTGTCGACGCCTAGTCCGGCTCGCCACGAGTCGGCTTGCCAACTCCCTCCGCAGCGAGTTCGTGCATCTCTCCGACCTCGGTTGCGTAGTTCGCCTGATCGCGTAACCCACGGCTGGCGAGCAGCATTTGATCAAGAATGCAACGAGGGCCCCCATTGTGAAAAGCAGCGCCAAACCAAAGGCCACGAATAAGGACACACCGGGCCGATCTCGAAGCGTACCGACGAACAGAAGCAACGCCGCACAAGACGTTGCGACTCCACCTAGCGTTCCCATCATCACGGCCGCGTCGAGCACGTGGGACCTTCGCCGGAGGTAGGCCAGCCTTCGCTGTAGTTTGCGTCTATCGATCGGTGCATCCGCTTCTAATTGCTCAGCCAGCGCGTCGACGCGATCGGCCACACGTGCAAGGCGTGTCGAAAGGACGCCGAGAAGAGACGCAATTCCCGAAAGCAGGAAGACCGGCGTGAGTGCGACCTGGATAACGTGCGCAACGCTTTCAACTGTGTCCAGTCCGAGCATTAGTCTGTAACCCATATGTGCCGGATTGATTGTCAATAGCAAAAGGCGATCGCCCAAAGCGCCGGGCGAGACTCTGGAGGAGATGTCCAGTAATCCTGTAGTCCGCATTGGCGAAACCGGCAAAGCCTGGCCGCCAGCAGTTTCCTTGTTCTTCGAAGTCGCGGGCGACCTTCGGCAATCTCTTATCCGCGATTATTTTGTCGCCGTCCCGCCACTTGGCGAAGGGACGCGGCTGAGTCATCGGAGTGGTTTGCGCGGTCATCAGAATCAAGCGCACGCGGAACGGGGCATCGACGTCCGCGACGCGCCTGCACCAGATCAGAAATGTATTCCAAAGTTCAGTGCTGCATCCGCGAGATTGCCATGCTTCTCGACGTGATGCTTTGTTTGAATAACGTCGTCCTATCGCAATCTTCGCTCAAATACCGGTCGCCATTTCGCTTCTTTCGCCGATGCGCAGAGCAACCGTTTCGTCATTATTCGCTCAGTAGCCGAATTGGGCGCTGAGGCTACTGCCTTACTTTTGCGGGGGGATGAAAGGCTGTTCAAAATGAGAATTTTAGAGCGCCGCTCCAACGTGGGACGTGCGAAACCTCTCCCGACGTCTCGCGCGCCTTATTCGAGGGCCAGAGCCACAATGCGGAGGAAGCGACATGGGTGCGACGTCCGCGATCGATACGCGCCGAATTGGCTGGATAGACCTCGGCAAAATGGGACTTCCCATCCGCGAGCGACTTGCCGCACAAAGGTTCGAGGTGGCAACGCTAGCGCGCAATTCTGAAGGACCTGAGCGCGCCACCCGCGCAAACCTTCAAAGCGCATCCCAAATTCGCAGTGTGGTCGCGAGCGCCGATATCGTCGTTTCCGCTGTCCGTGACGACGCCGCACTGCTCGACATCGCTTTCCAGGCTGGTCGACTGAAGGAGACGCTTCACGCCTCGCAGATATTCGTGGAAATGAGCACTGTCTCTCCGAGCGCCCCGCGGCGAGTTGCCGAACCGATGTCCGCAATTTGGGTGCGGTGCATTTCGAGCGCCCGTGTCAGGCTTAACGGCATTGGCGGCGCAAGGAGCTTTGACGGCCCGTCATTTCTGGCCCTGCCGGAGCGCCGGCGAGTCAAGGACTTTTACGCGGTGTTCACTCGCAAGACCTTCGTCGTCGGCGAGGGGGCCGAAGCTCGTTATCTCAAACTCGTGCTCAATTCTCTGGTCGGCGGCACGTCTGCTTTTTGGCGGAAGCCTGGGCCATGGGTCGTAAGGGAGGGCTGGGCAATGCTGCGATAATGGATGTCATCCGCGAACGCGCTGTCGCTTCTCCTTTACTGCAGTATAAACGCCACACGGTCGTCGACGGCTCGTACGCGCCTGCATTCGCCGTAAACCAAATCATGAAGGACCTTGACATCATTGGCGAGGTTTCTCAGCAGGATCATTGCCCGATCCCACTCGCCGCCCAGGTGAGGCAGCAATATGAGGCTGCATTCGTGGATGGCTGTGGGGAACTCGATTTCCTCCTGCCTGCGCGAGAAGCCGCGCGTGTCGCGGGCCTCTGAATCTCAGCATACTTTCCGCCAATAGCCTCAACTGGCTGCTCAGACGAAACGCGGACGCGATGCAAACAAGAACGGAGCACGGATATGGGAAGTCCAAAGATCGCGGTTCTCGGCACCGGCGCGAACGGCGCTTCCATAGGCGCGGATCTGACGCGCGCGGGCCTCGACGTCACGTTCATCGATCAGTGGCCCGCGCATGTTGAGGCGATGCGGAAAGACGGCATTCGGATCGAGATGCCGGACGAAACGACTGTAACGCCGGTTCGCGCATTTCATCTCTGCGAAGTGGCGATGTTTCGGGAGCCTTTTGATGTCGTGATCATCGTGGTCAAGGCTTATGACACGCGGTGGGCCTGCGAGCTTATTAAGCCCGTAGTAAAGCCGGACGGCCTCGTCGTCGGCGTGCAAAACGGCATGACAATGGACGATGTCGCCACGATCGTCGGGCCTGAGCGCACGCTGGGCGCTGTGATTGAGGTGACCTCGAATATGTTCGTACCGGGCGTTGTTGTGCGACAGACCCCGTCGACCGGTTCGTGGTTCGCAATAGGCGGTTTCGACGGCTCGACACGCGGACGCGAGAACGAAGTGGCGGATTGCCTTCGTCATGCGGGAACGGTGGAGGTCACGGAGGACATTCGCTCTTCAAAGTGGATGAAACTGGTCGTAAACGCCGCGGAATTTTTGCCGACGGCGATTTTGGGACTTCCGATGGCCGACGCTGTGGCGATTCCCGGGATACGCGAGGTCATGTCAGCGGCGGGCGCAGAGGCGGTGCGCACCGCTCTCGCTTTGGGAAATCAGCTCGTTCCGATCTTTGGCAAATCTCGGGTGGAGGTGAATGACCCGGAAGCCTATGCGAAGTCACTCATGGACGAGGTCTTGTCGCATTGGACCCTGCCGGACACGCGAGTGGCGGTTTTGCAGGATTGGATGAAAGGCCGCCGTGGCGAGGTTGACGACATCAACGGTCTCGTGGCGCGTGAACAACGCCGGCTCGGGGGCAGTGCGCCGATCAATGAGAAATTGGTTGAAATTGCCATGAAGATCGAAAGCGGAGCGCTAAAAGCCGACCCTTCGAACGTCGGTCTCTTGCTTTCCTTGCTCCAGAATTGACCTCGGGGCAGACGTCGGAAACCACGATCATGAGGATCACCGGTCTCGGTTCAATTGCGACCGCGCCAAGTGACGCAAGGGAGGAAAACGCAATGGCTAGGCTTCAGGATAAGGTCGCGATTGTCACCGGCGGCGCCCAGGGTCTCGGCGAAGGGATCGCTCGGCGACTGGCTGAGGAAGGCGCCTCGGTCGTGATTGCGGACATCAATGGCGTAAAGGCCAAATCCGTTGCGGACGGTCTGACCGAAGAAGGCAAACAGGCGATCGCCGTGACGCTCGATGTCGCGGAACGAAAGCAGGTGCGAGAGGCGATTCAGAAAACGGTCGACCGCTTCGGTCGGCTCGACGTCATGTTCAACAACGCCGGGTTCAACAAGCCGCTTCCTTTCATGGACGTCGACGAAGACAACTTCAACAGCATCATGCGCGTCAACGCCTTTGGAGTGCTCATCGGCACGCAGGAAGCTGCGCGCCAAATGATGGCCCAGGGAGGCGGCGGCAAGATCATCAACACCGCGTCGATAGCGGGTCGACAGGGCTATGCGGAATTTGCGCCCTATTGCGCGAGCAAGGCGTCTGTTATCTCGCTGACCCAGGCCGCCGCGCGCGAGTTCGGCAAGCATAAGATAACGGTTAACGCGTTTGCGCCTGGGGTGGTTGTGACGCCGCTCTGGGATGGCCTCGAGCAGGATATGATCGACAAGGGCGTCATCAAGCAGAAAGGCGAGTTCATCGAATCGTTCTCATCGAGCATTCTGCTCGGCTTCCCGTCCAAGCCAAAAGATCTCGCCGGCATCACGGCTTTTCTCGCCTCATCGGATTCGGACTACATAACCGGCCAAGTCATCATGTCGGACGGGGGCATGGTGCTCGTATAAGGGTTCGGCCCCACCGTCAGCGCAGGCAGTGGGCGGATAGCCGGCGCCCATTTCTCGCTTGCTCACTCTGATCGATCTTTGGGAGACCAGCGCGCGCCGGGGTTGGCGTTGAGCACTTCCATGCCCGCTGGATAGCTTACAAGTTCGAGCTCCATGCCCCAAGGGCTCAGGAAGTAGACCCAGGTCAGACCCTTCGAGGGTCCCGATTGCATCGTCGTCGGCTCTCCCTGGACGGTGATCCCGCGCGCTTTCAGGTATGCGACCGCGGCGTTCACGTCCTCGACATAGAAAGCCAGGTGGTGTCCGCCCACGTCGCTGTTGCGCGGCGGCGTCGCGCTTGCCCCTTCAAGCTCATACTCGAAGATCTCGAAGGACGCCCCGGTCTTGCACCGAAACATCCGAAGCTTCCGGATCACCGCCCGCGGATCGACCCCAAGATGCACTGCATCCAATCGTCGTCCGACTGGAACGGACCAATCTCGAAGACTTGGGCGCAGCCGATCACCTCGACAAAGAACCGGGTCGCCGCTTCGAGGTCGGGCACGGTGAAACCCACGTCGTCCGTGCCAGCGAGTCCCGGCAGTCCCGTACTCACCTTTTCGAGACCGAGTCACTGATCATCGTCATCAGCCGCAGCTTCTGCAGTTCGAACACCTTGTCCTCGGCCTCGGCGAACTTCTGCAGATGCGGCATCTCCATGTGCTTGTCCCACTCCGGGCGGTTGGTCCAGTTTTCGTAGAAGGTGAACTCGGCTGGATCGTCGTTATCCTGGTGCAGCCAGTATTCGACGCAACTCGGCTCAGCGCGCGTGGGTTCGATCAGGCCCGATAGAAATTTCTTCGTCTCTTCGATCTGCCCATTGAGCGCCCGCAGGTGCGCAACGACGGTCAATTGCTCGGTCACATCCGCGTCTTCTCCATCCTCTTCCAGGCTTTTCGCTGGAGCCTCGATGTCATAGCGCGAGCTTTCAGGTCCGACCCCGTCCGCGCGCTGCAGAGTAGATGATGGCGGCGATGAGGATGAGCGCGCCCTGAAAGACGTATTGATAGGTTTGCGATAGCCCAAGAAATGCGACGGCGCTCAAGACTTCGGTCAAGAGCAGCGCGCCAATCGCGGTCCCCACGAACGTGCCCCGGCCCCCTCTCAGACTTGTGCCGCCGAGGACCACCGCAGTAATGCTGGAAAGGGTGTAGTTCCCGCCCTGTCGGGGGTCGCCGACGCCGATCTGAGCCATCAGCATCACGGCTCCAAGAGCGGCGAAGAGCGCACAAGCAACGTAGCCAAGAATAGTGATCCGGTCGATCCGCAAGCCAAGACGCCGCGCCGACTCTTCATCCGAACCCGTCGCCCGAAGCTGCCAACCCGCCCGCGTGTTCCGCAGCGCATACTCGGCGGCTGCAACGCAAAAAGCCAAAATAATGGAGGCCACCGGGATCGGCCCAAGCTGCGCCGTGATGACTTCCACGACCGACGAATTGATATACCCGTCCGGCACATCGCGAAGAAGAAAACTGAGCCCTTGCAGGCCGATGTACATGGCCAGAGTCGCAGCGATGGGTGTGAAACTAGCAAAGCGAATGAGACAGCCGTTGATCGCACCGACGACGATCGCGCCGATGAGCATCAACAGGAATCCCGCCGCTATCATCGTCCATGGCTGGCCGTCATTTACAAAGAACGATGCAACGACGACCAGAAACCCCGCCAGCGGCCCTACCGACAAATCGACGCCGCCCAATAGAAGCGCGATTGTTTGTCCAAGGCCGATAAAGCCGAGCGCCGTAGCAAGGATGAGGGTGTTATAAACGTTGAAGGACGACAGGAAATTCGGATTCTGAGTGTATCCATAAAGCGCAAGGAGAACGGTGACGATCGCAAGAGGAACGGCCGGGGCGTTGTCCGTCTGCAGGAAGTGTCGCCAGCTGCTTAGGGCGCCGGCGCCTCTGCTTTCCTGATGGCCCTCTCCTGCATCGACATGATGCTCAGCGCTAACGGCCGCCGAGACGATGTTGGCTTCGATTACATCGCTGCCGGTGAGCGTCCGAACCACACGGCCCCTTGAGAGCACGACCACCTTGTCGCAAAGCCCCTCGAGTTCCGCCGCATCGGAGGAATTGACGACGATCGGTGTGCCCGACTCCGTGATCTCGCGCAGAATGCGATAGATCTCGGCTCTGGCGCCGACATCCACACCTTGAGTCGGTTCGTCGGCCACAATCAGTCTTGGTTCAGCAAGCAGAGCGCGCGACAGGACAACCTTCTGCTGATTGCCGCCGGAGAGCGAGGTGACTCGCGCTTCGATGGTCGCGGCCTTCACGGCCAGTGACCTGAACGTATTTGTGACGTGTTCGACTTCGCTCTTGCGTCTGACAATTCCGACAGAGCCGAATTTCTCCAGCGCGGACATGGACGCGTTTTCACGAATCGTAAGCCCACTCGCCAACCCTTCCGTCAGTCGGTCCGACGGGATGAACGCGGCTTTGCGCAAGAGTTCGTGGCGCGTGAGGGTGCGCCCGCCGAGGCGGACTTCGCCGTGGGACGGCTGAAGTCCTGCGAGCGCTCGCATCAACTCGGACTGACCGTTGCCCGCGACCCCGGCGACCCCGATGATTTGTCCGCGCGAAACGTCGAAGCTTACATCCTTGAATTTTCCTCCGCTCAGAGCTTGAACGGACAAATTGACATCCTTGGAAACATCATCGGCCTTTGGCGGAAACGTCGACCCGAGCGCGCGACCGACGATCATGCTCAACAGATTTTGATCGGTCACATCGATAACCAGCGCCCCACCGCGCACGCGGCCGTCCCGCAACACCGTGACGCGATGCGCGATCTGGCGGACCTCCGCGAGACGATGGGTAATGTAGATGACCGACGTTCCAGTCTTGACCACCGAGCGAATGCGGTCGAACAGCAATTCAGTCGACTCCCTGTCGAGCGAAGCCGTCGGCTCGTCGAGAATCAGCACTTTGGGCCGCATGGCCAGGGCTTTTGCAATCTCGAGCAGTTGCTTCTGCCCAACCGTCAGCGAGTCGCCGCGCGCACGGAGCGGGACCTCAAGACCAAGAGCGCTCAGCATCTCGCTCGCGACGTCACGAGTCGGTTGACCTTCGAATACCGATCGCGGTAGCGCGACTCGGAGATTTTCCAACACTGACAAATCTTCGAGGATGGCGGGGTGCTGATAGGAAATCGAAATTCCGAGCGCAGCAGCCGTTTCCGGCGACATCGGAGACACCCGACGGCCCTCGAATTCGATTTCGCCGGCATCCGGCTGCGTCACCCCCGAGATGACGCTCATCAGAGTCGACTTGCCGGCCCCGTTCTCTCCAAGAACGGCGTGCACCTCACCCGCATAGAACTCGACGCTCACGTCCGAGAGCGCTGCTACGCCGGAGTAATCCTTTGAAATCCCGGACAGCCCGATGGTGACTGCGCCGTGCGCGGCTCCGCAAGATTCGAGAGCTTTCGCGTTTCCGGGTTCGACGGCCAAGACGTTCATCCGCGCTGTACGACGACCTCTTGCAGTCGCTCCGAGTCGTGCAGCCCCGGTGGCGAACCTGCCGCCGGGGCCACGAGATGATTACTTATTGATCGCTTTCGCCTGAGCATCGGCGCTCATCTGGGCCGAAAGATAAATGTCGCCCGGAAGGTCCTTGCGGCACTGCACGGCGGTCGGTTGGCCCGAAACCGAGTTCTCGAAGTTGGGCGCCTTGAAGATTTCGTCCTTTGGCGCCTCCCCTCCGGTCGCCTTGGCAACCGCCCATTGAACGGCCAGGCGCGCATTGTCGTTGCCGGTCGCCACCGTGAACAGCTTGAAATCCGGGTTGTCTTTATTGTTGTCAGTCCAGAAGCATCCGAGAATATTTCCGTCCGAAGTGGCCAGCGCAGGGACCGACCGACCGGACTTCTTGAACAGCGGAAGTGCGCCGACCAAAGACGGGCCGAAATCCGAGACAATGACGTCGATCTTGGGATTCTTCGCGATTTCGGCGGTCAGGACCTGCTGAGTCAGCGCGGGGTCCCAGTTCGTCACGTCGAAGGGCGCGGAATTGATGAACTTGTACTCAGGCCCGAGAACAGACTTGAGACCTTCAAGCTCGTCTTTGCCCTGGCTGTTGCCGGCCGGACCACTGATGAAAAGAAGGTTGCCGCCCTTAGGCAGAATGCTCTTGATCCAGTTACCCCAGTTCGCGCCATCGTTCTTAAACGACGCGCCGATGAACTTTGTGTAATTCTTCCCTGCCTCGCCGCCCACTTCGACGCGATAGGGAACGACGACTTTGCCGGCCTTGAAGATGCTTGTCAGAGCAGGCAAGACCGCCGGACCGGCGTCGCCGAAAACGACCAACGCGTCGGTGCCCTTCGCGGCGATGCTCTTGATGTCCGAGATCGCCTTCTGCGTATTGCCCTGGCCGTCGGCGTACTCATAGCCGGTGATGCTCGGGCATTTCTGGGCTTCCTCCTTGGCGGAAGCCGTCGTGATNAGGCGCCAGCTGTTGCCGCCAAAGCCATCGAGAAAGGCGATCGTCGCCTTCTTCGGTCCGCACCATGNCGGCGTCTCGGCATGAGCCGCCGACCCGGCAACGCCCAGAACCANGGCCGCCGCGGTNAGGGCCGTGTACCCTTTTATCGATGAGAACTTCATGTTTTTCCTCCTCTTTTGACAGNTTTCCTGTCTCTGTTTGGTTCACCGAATCGAATAGACGGCGATACCAAATCCAAGCGCGAGGGCTTGAATGATTGTCTGTGCCGAATAAGGCACGCCGACAGCGAGCGCGAACTGGCTCAGTTGATTGAGAAAGAATGCCGCGATCGCCGTGGAGGTCGGGAATCCGCGACCGCCGGTCAGCGAAGTGCCGCCGAGAACCACAACGGCGACTGAAGGGAGTAGGAGCGCGTCGCCCTGAAAGGCGGTCGGTTGGCTGGTGATCCCGGCGAGCAGAAGACCAGCAATGCAGTAAAGCAATTGGGCGTAGACGTAGGCCATCATCTGATAAAGCCGCACGTGAAGGCCGACAGCCCGCGCCGCAAGCGGATTTGCGCCGATCGCTTCGAACCGCCGTCCGACGACCGTCTTTTTCAAGAGGAATGCCACGACGAGCAGGATCGCTATGGCAAAGTACACTGAGTTCCCGACGCCCCACATATCCCCACCGGCGATTGCAGCGAGAAGGGCTGTTGTCGTTCTCGGAATGCCCCCGGAGACGGCGAACACTCCGCCGTAGATCAGCGCATTCATGCCGATCGTGGCCACGATCGCGTTTAGCCGCACGAAGCCGACCAGCACGCCATTCACGATCCCCGCGGCCAGGGCGCAGCACAGTGCGAGCAGCACCGCGGACGGGAGATTGGCGCTGTCGCCCGCCGGAACGTGGGTTGAAATCACAACTGCAAGCGATACGCCGCCGGCCACAGAGAGATCGAATCCGCCCTGCTGGACCACCAGCATTTGTCCCAGGCCGACGATGACAAGGATCGCGGCGAAGGGCAGGCTGCCCGCCAGGGTGCCGTAAGCGATGCTGGACGGTGCGAACAAACGGCACAGAACGATAAGCGCGCCCGTCGAAAGGAGAACGGTCAGGAACTCTCTCGTCAACGGGACATTGAAACCCTGTCGTGGAAGCGCTCCTGCGCCCATCGGATTACTGGAAGCGTTCATCCGACCGTTCTCACGCGGTGCGGCTTCACGAGCAGCGTCACGCACGAGCGTACCCATCCGGCGATGTTCTGAATTCCGAAGCTGGCCGGCGCCTCGCTCACAAGGCTGTCTCTCGGATTGAGTCCGTCACGCAATCTCCAGCGTCACCTTGACGGCTTCGGTCAGCTTCTTCCCCTGCTCGAGCGCGCTCACCGCGTTGTCGAGCGGGAAGCTATGGGTCTGGATAGGCGAGAGATCGATGCCCGTCCGTTCGAGGAATCGGATCGCGGCCGGCCAGACGCCAGGCGAACCGATGCAGCCTCGAATGGTGAGATTCTTCATCTGGATCTTGCCGAGTTCAGACGGGACCTTGTGCCCGATGTTGATTCCCACCATCGAGATCCGACCCTCTGGCCGCGCATAGTCGAAGACGTTCGCAAGCGAGGCGGAATGGCCGGACGCTTCGATGACGAGGTCGGCCCCGCCATGGGTCAACTCTTGCACCGCCTCGGTCGTATCGGCAGCTGATGGGTCCACGGTCTCGTCGGCGCCCAGCCGTTTCGCGATGTCGCGACGTAATGGTACGGGGTCGACGACGATCACGCGCGCGCCCATCCCGATGGCCGCCGCCGCCGTAACGAGGCCAATGGTCCCTCCCCCCGACACCACGACCGTCTCGGAAGCGTTCGGGGCACCGTTGCG
>JGI12712J15308_10000519_pt1 | contig 11434 bp, 12 predicted proteins | sample JacPin_JW_Ref_O2_FD_15308 | JGI IMG/M metagenome (IMG submission 15308) | reverse complement strand
GAACCGCGTAGCGCAAGCGGCTCTTTGCCGTCTCAACCGGCACGTCGGTAATGCGCGCAATCTCCTCGACGTTCAATCCAGTCTCCTCGCGCAGCAGAAACGCCTCGCGCTGCTCCTGCGGAAGCGCGGCGACCGCGGCGAGCACNGCGGATTGTTGTTCGACGAATTCGGCGACTCGGTCCGGGCGCTGATGTTCGGGAACCTCGGCTTCCAGCAATGACGCCTCGGCGTCGTGCGCCGGCATCACACGGCGCAAATTCAAATCGCGCCGGAAATAATCGATCGCGCAATTGTGTGCAATGTGAAACAAGAACGTCGCGAATTTCGCGCGAGGTTCATAGCGCGCACGGGTCGCGATCAGATGCGACCAAACTTCTTGAAACAAATCCGCCGCGGCGCAGGCGTGGCGCACATGGCGCAAAAGATATCGATACAAAGGACCTTTGTAGTGAGCGTAGAGCGCGGCAAAGGCGGCCGCGTCACCGTCTCGGTAACGCAGCATCAGCCCCGCGTCATCGTCTTCTAAGTCCATCGTCTCCGCAGCATACGTGGCGTGATCCTCCGCGGCAAAGCCAACGGAATGCGCGCGATCGCCATCGGGAATGGCGCAATTATTTTTGAGCAGATTTCGGTCTCTTTGGATATTGACTTAAAAAACAATAACTTAGATGCAAAAATATTTTTCAAAAGGTGCTTGCATGTAGTGGTGTTGTATATTACTATATCACCAAGTCACCGAAACACCTTCGATGACGGGAAGAAGACCGGAAACTTTGATAGGAGACGATCATGAACACCTCAATCTCAACCAAGCTGACAGCCCTTGCTCTCGCGCTGGTATTCAACACCGCCATCATGGGTGGCATGGCCTACCTGTTCAATGCGCAGCTGCAGCAGCCGACGGCAGTGGCCTCGCTGGCCAGCACCGTGTCGAACACTGCGAACGACGTGGCCTGAGCCTGTAGAAGCTCGGCGCTCTGGTAGATTACCGTGCTACATGTCCCCCACACGCGGGGTCGGCACATCGAGCGAGAAATGGACCCGAACTGGAACGACAACCAACCTATCTATCGCCAACTGCGCGATCGAATGGTGGCCCTGATCCTAGAGGGCGCGCTGAAGGAGGGTGACCCGTTGCCCTCCGTAAGGGCCGTGGCTGCCGACTACCGGCTCAATCCGCTGACCGTGCTGAAAGGCTATCAGCAGTTGGTCGATGAAAACCTGGTCGAAAAACGCCGAGGCCGCGGCATGTATGTCAGCGAGGGCGCCCGGCGGCTACTCCTGGCGGGCGAACGCGAGCGCTTCTTACATGAAGACTGGCCGCAGATTCTCGCCGTCATCAACCGGCTGGGATTTTCGTCAGAAGAACTTTTTGCGCAAACACCCGCGCTTACTCACCCGGCACCGCCGCCCCGCGGCAGCGATGCCAAAGAAGAATGAGACCTACTATGGCTGCGCTCATCGAAGCTCGAGACCTGACGAAGAAATACGGCGCCCACGTTGCGCTGGATCGCGCCAACCTCAAAGTCGAGGCAGGCCGCATCGTCGGACTCATCGGTCCCAACGGCGCCGGCAAAACCAGCGCTCTACGCGCCATTTTGGGCCTCACCCATTACGAAGGTCAGCTGACGGTTTTGGGCCGCGAACCGTTTCGCGAGCGCACACAACTCATGAACGAATGTTGCTTCATCGCCGACGTGGCGGTGCTGCCCTCGTGGTTGCGCGTCGACCAGGCCATCGATTTCGTGGCGGGTGTGCATCCGCGGTTCCGCCGCGATCGCGCCACCGCATTCCTGGCCAAAACCCAGATCACCGGCAAACGCCGGATGCGGGAATTGTCCAAGGGAATGAAAACCCAAGTGCACCTGGCGCTGACCATGGCCATCGATGCGAAGCTCTTGGTATTGGACGAACCGACCTTGGGGTTGGACATCCTCGCGCGGCGCGCCTTTTATGACGCGCTGGTCAACGATTACATGGATGAGACCCGAACCATCCTGATCACGACCCATCAAGTCGAAGAAGTCGAAAATCTGCTCACCGATGTCATTTTTATCGACAAGGGCCGCATCGTTTTGGACAGCTCGCTGGAGGATGTCGCCACGCGCTTCACTGCGGTGGCGGTGACGGCCGCTCGCCTGGATGCGGCGCGTGCCGAGAAGCCATTTTACGAACGCCACATCCTCGGCAAAGTGGTGCTGTATTTCGAAAACGTCGACCCGGGCAAGCTCGAGGGATTTGGCGAAATCCACACGCCCAGCGTTTCCGATCTTTTCGTCGCGAAGCTTTCGGGAGGTGCAGCGTGAACAACAGCAATTGGCTCATCCGCCGGGAATTCTGGGAAAACCGTGCGATCTGGATGATTCCCGCGGCACTCGGCGGGCTGCTCCTGCTCGCCGCATTGTTCACCCAGGTCAGTATTCCGCGTCTTACCTCGCAGCAGCAATCCGAGGAAGCGGCGGCCGCCTTTTTGGTGGTCGTCGGCGCCATGTTCTACCTCGTCATGGCGCTGTATTCGGCCTGGTACTTGCTGGACTGTCTGTACACGGATCGAAAGGACCGCAGCATCCTGTTCTGGAAGTCCCTGCCGGTATCGGACGCCACGACGGTACTGTGCAAGCTGTTGGTGGGCATGATCATCATTCCGATGGTGTATTTCGCGGCTGCCAATGTCACCGCGTTGATCGCGGCTTTCATTCTGTCGATACGGGCGCGAGCCTCGATCGGCAGCTCGCTGTGGAATGGCGATGTCTGGTGGCAGATCCAGGTGTTGTGGGTGTACGTCATCGTCACGACGGCGGTGTGGTACCTGCCCGTTGCCGGCTGGTTGATGCTGCTGTCGGCCTGGGCGAAGCGCGCGGTCATACTCTGGGCCATATTGCCGCCGCTCCTGCTCAACATCTTCGAGCGGCTATTCTTCGGGACGCATGTGGTGAGTCAAATCATAGGCCGGCGATTGACCGCGCTTCCGCAGGTGTCGTTCCACTTCTCGAAGTACATGTGGACGAATGAGGGCGGCGTTGTGGATAATGCCAGCGGCGCTCCGGTCCCCAGCGTATGGCATCTGATCAACCCCAGTGGATTTTTTACCAGCGCAGAGACATGGATAGGAGCTGCCATAGGAATCGTCTTCATCGTCGCCGCCATCCAGCTGCGAATGCGCCGCTCCGAGATTTGACCTGATGCGGGGCGCCGCGCCCCGCCGCCTGGGGCGCCTCGCTGCGCCTTCGTTGTCCCTCGCCGCCGCGGCGTTCATCGTAGGCATCAGCGCCGCGCGGGCCGACGAATTCTTCCAGGTCCGCGACGAAAATCCCCTCATCCGCGGCTTTTATCTGCCGTTGCCGACCGATGGCCGCTTGAACGACGGCGCGGACTTGTCGGCAACGCTGTCGATCAGCAATACGCTGAATGTGGAAAACCGCGGGCAGGAGAGCTTACTGGTGGACGGCGAGAGCCATACGCTGCGCCTAAGCTACGAGGACGCGCTGTACCAGTCCTGGCGCTTCCGAATAACCCTCCCCATCATCAANGACAGCGGCGGCTTCTTGGACTCGACCATCGATCATTGGCATCACTGGTTTGGCTTCAACCCGGGAAACCGGCCCTTTTACCCCCAGAATCAACTGGTCTACTCCTATTCCGGCAAGGGCAGCGTCGATCTGANCCAGCCGCACACCAGCATCGGCGACATTTCCGGCGAGCTCGGCTTCTATCCCATCGANGACGCGCATCAAACGGTTTCTCTGTGGGCAGGCTTGGAGGCGCCGACGGGTTCCGTCGCCGACCTCAGCGGGGACGGCGCCTGGGATGGCGCGGTTTGGGCGCACAGCGCCTGGCGCTGGCCGGCCTGGCAGTTGGCGGCGGAGCTTGGGGTCGCGCAGCCTTTCGGCGATGAAATATTTGCCGGCGCCGCGCATCGCACTTCCCTGTTTGCGCGTTTCGCGGCCACCCGCGCTTTGGGGTCCGAGTGGTCGCTGCGTGCGCAGCTCGATGGCCAGACGGGCCGGGTCCAAGACAGTAATCTGCGATTCTTAGGTCCGAGCTTGCAGCTCAGCGTCGGCGCGATACGCCGCTTGAGCGATCGCTGGCGCATAGAATTTGGCTTCGCCGAAGATGCCGCTGTGAATACCGCTCCCGACATTACTTTCTTTCTTGGGATTCGCCGCCAAAGCAGTGCAAAATAGCCTTTAGGTTTTTTGCTATTTCGAAGGGGCGCGCCATGTACAAAACGAAGATCGATCTGTCGGAGAAAATCCGCCGCAATGTTGCCGTCATATTGAATGATCGGCTGGCCTACGCCATCGATCTGCAGAGCCAAATAAAGCAGGCGCATTGGAACGTCAAAGGCCCCAATTTTATCGCTTTGCACGAGCTGTTCGACAAGCTGTCCGATGTCGTCTTGGAACAGATCGACGAGATCGCGGAACGAGTCACCAGCTTGGGAGGAACCGCCGAAGGCACCGTCGCCGTCGCGGCCAAGCGCAGTAAGCTGAAGAATTACCCCTTGAGCATCACCGCCGGCAAGGATCACCTGTTTTATCTATCCACTCAGTTGTCGGTTTACGGCAAGATAGTGCGCGCCGCAATTGCCGAAACCGACGAGCTGGGCGATGCCGATACGGCGGATCTATTCACCCAAGTTTCCCGCGAGGTGGACAAGTACCTTTGGTTCCTCGAGGCGCATCTGCAGGACAAGGCCTGATGCATGAGCGATTCCAGCGCCGCTGCCGATAATCTAGCCTTAAGCNCGGCGCTTGCAACGCTGCAGGGATTGTTGACGAGCGGCGAGACGCTCGANGCATGGGCGGCGCAGCGGCGTTTGTATGCCCTCACGCATCGGCGCGCCCTCATCGCGGCCACCAGTGGGCGCTTCATCTGGCTCAAGCGGCGCCTNATCGGCGGCTACGATTCGGCCGACATCCGCTGGCAGGATCTNAAAGAAACACGCATCAGCGCCGGNATCATTGCCGCGGACCTGACCCTGGTCGCGCAGAGCAGCTCCGACCTNAATATCGGCGCCGAAGTGAATCGTGTGTGGAGTTTCGAGGGCTTGCACAAGGATCAGGCGCAAGCCATGTATCGGATCTGCCAGCAGCACGATCAAGTGTGGCGGGAAAAGCGCCGCGTGCGCGAACTCGAGGAGTTGCGCGCGAAATCCGGCGGCGTGCAGATCAGCGGCGCATCACCGGAATACGGCAGCGCCGCCGCCGGGGCAGAATCCGAACCCGCGCGCCGCTTGCGCCAAGCGCGCGAAATGCTCGAGGCCAAGCTGATCAGCGATTCGGAATTCGAAACGATCAAGGCCAAGATTGTCTCAGGCCTTTAGTAGCGCCCGATTACCCCAACAGATAAGCGAAGTAACTATTGCGCAGCCGATTCAACGGGTCGGTGCGTTGCCGCAGCGCGCGGAACAGCTTGGCGCGTTCACCGAAAGCCTTCGCCACGTGTTCCGGCTGCAGCGCACGCGTCTGGTTGAACGTCGGTATGCCGCCATGCGAGGACGCGAAATCGTTGAAATCGATGAGGAAGTCGTCCCAACCCTGTTCGCCGCTCGATGACGGTTCCAGAGTAAACATGGGGCCGGAATAGCTCGCGCTGAACAACGAGCCGCGATCCAGATGCAGGCGGCTTGCGCCGCTCACCACGTTGCCGCGATAGCGGTGCTGCTTGTAGTACGACTTGCAGAATGCGAAATAAGCGCTGAGCAGTTTCGGATAATCGGCTTGCGGGAAAGCCCACAGGCTGTAGGTGTGACGCGCCTTCCAAGCCTCTTTCGGCATGTCGCGCATCCATTCGTGCGAGTACATCATGACGCCGCGGGTGCCGCCGCTCAACCGCGGTGCATGCCCGACAGGACCGCGTTGCGCAGGCCAGGCGCCGCCAAAACGCTGCCCACGGTCGAGCCGAAAGCGGGCAGCACGTTGCGCATCACGGACTGCTTGATCTGCCAAATCCCGGAGCGGTTGATGGCTGCGGAATCATCCAGCGTGCGCCGCTCGAGTGTAATGCGGTCATGGAAGGGCGAGACATGCAGGCGCAGCGCACCCGGAGAGTCGGCCAACCCGGCATACCGAGAGGTGAATTCCCGCAAGGTCATCACCTGGTAGTCGATCTTCACCGGTGTCAGGGGCCGCACGCGAATCACGACCTCGTGCACGATGCCCAGCAATCCGAAACTCGAACGCAGCACCCGCATCAGGTCGCGTTCGCGCTCGGTCACGTTCATTTGCTTGCCCTGCGGCGTGATCATGCTCACTTCGGAAATGCACGACGAGAGTTGAGCCATGCCGTCGCTGTAAGATGCCTGCGGCAAGGTCGTCACCGCCATGGCGCCCAAGGAGATCTGGCCCATTTCCGGGGTCAGAGGGAGTTCTTGGCCGCGCTCGGCAAGCGCCTTGACCAGGGTACTGACCCGTACGCCGGCCTGGGCCCGCACGCTGTGTTCGCCGAATTCCAGGATCCGATCAAGGCCGCCGGTGTCGACCGTGGTCCCGCCATCGCCGCCCACGCAGCGGGTCTGCGAGTAATCGGCGCCGACCATGCGTACGGGTGTCGGATAACTCTTGGTCTTTTCGAGCAAACTCGGCAGGTCTTCGAAACGCTTTAAGCGCAGCACCAGCCGCGGCCGTCGATAAATGCCTGATGAATCCGCGCCTCGCGGATCAATGACTTTGTTTACCATGTGCTTCCCCCCGGAAGACGCGAACAAGCTTAAGAAACGCTTGCTGTCGGGGGCACAAAACCTGGCGGTTCTGGATGCGCGTGTGCGCTTTGAGATTCACTGGCGACCCCGCTATCGTCAGGCTTCCGAGGAAGCCCCTAAGACCGGTGGTTTTGCGTCCCCACCTTTCGGCGGGTTTGCCCTTAAACAGCTGTGAATACTATGCGATGGCCCGCCGGGCTTGTAAAGGGGTATTTCGGGCAACGCTTTTTTAGGCGTTTACCCCATTAAAAGCAGCGTTTCGGCGTGTTCCACGGCCTCCGGCGTGCCGTAAACCACCACCACGTCGCCCTCCTTGAACACCGTGTCCGGGCCCGGATCGCGTCCTACGATGCCGTCGCGCCGCACCGCGTTGACGGTGGCCTCTGACCCGCGCTCCTTGAGATCCGTGATGCTGCGACCGACGGCCCAGGCATGCGGCGGCAGAATCACACTGTGCAGCTCTTCGCGAAAGGCGTGAGTCTCGTCCAGGTGCTCTGCATGGGCGTCGCGAAAGTACTGCCGCAACATGCTGTAGCGATGGCTGCGAATGTCATTCACGGTGCGCAGCACGGCGCCGACCGGCAGCTTCACCAACAGCAGCAAGTGCGACAGCAGCATCAAACTGGCCTCGAAGGTTTCGGGCACGACCTCGGTCGCGCCGGCGGCCTGCAACTCCGTGAGCTTGGTATCGTCCTGCGTGCGCACCAGGATCGGCACGTCGGCGCGCAATTCGCGCACCGCACGCAGGATCCGCAATGCGACGTCCGGATTTGCGAAGGTAATGACCACGACATTGGCCTGTGCAATGCCGACGTTCTCCAACACCTTGACCTGACCTGCGTCGCCATAGACCACCGGGTCGCCGGCCTCGCGGCCGCTGCGGATGCGGTAGGGATCCACGTCGAGCGCGATGTACTCGAAGCCGGTCTGCTCCAGCACGCGAGCAATGTTCTGCCCGACGCGGCCAAATCCGCAGATCACCACGTGTTCCCGCTCGGCGGCCGCCAGAGTTACGCGTTCCTGGCGCATGGCCTCGGTTTGCGGATTGCCGGTTTCGCGCAAGATGACGCGGGTGATGCGCCGGTTGTGGCGGATGATCAGCGGCGATACCACCATGCTCAACACGGTCGCGGCGAGCAGCGGCTGCACGATGGCCGGATCGAGCAGCGCTTTGCGCAGCAATAGAATCAACAACGCGAAACCAAACTCGCCGCCCTGTGCGACGATCACGCCGGTGCGCAGGGACTTGAACCAGCTCTTGGTGGCGGGCTTGGCCACCACGGCAACCACCGCCGCTTTCAGCAGCAGCATGCCGACAAGAATGGCCATCACCACCGGCAGATCACGCAACAGCAAGCGGACGTCGAGCAGCATTCCGACGGTGATGAAAAACAGGCCCAGCAGCACTTCGCGGTACGAGCGAATTGTGGCCTCGACCTGATGCCGGAATTCAGTTTCCGCGAGCATCATTCCCGCGAGAAAAGCGCCCAATGCCAGCGATAGGCCGACCGCCTGTGTCGCCCAGGCCGAGGCCAGCACCGCGAGCAGCACCGCCAGCGAGAATAGTTCGGCCGATCGGACCGAGGCGATCATCAGAAACAGCGGGCGCAGCAGCCACCTTCCGGCGGCCAGCACGAGCAGCAGGGCGAGCGCGCTCAGGCCGATGGCGCCCAAAATATGCGCGGCATTGACGCTGCCGACACCGCCGCTCAATGCCGATAGCAACGCCAGAAGCAGCGGGAAGCTCAAGTCTTGGAACAGGCAGATCGCCACGGCGAGCCGGCCGTGGGTGCGGTTGTTCTCGGACTGCTCGGTCAGCTGCGCGATGATGATGGCGGTGGAGGACATGGCGACCGCCCCGCCGATGAGCACCGCGACGGCCGGCGCCACATCGAAGAATAGAATGGCGCCCGAGGCGACGATCCCGGTCGTGATCAGCACTTGCGCGCCGCCGACACCCAGCACTTCCCAGCGCATCGCGACCAGGCGCGGCAGCGAGAACTCCAGTCCCAAGGTGAACACCAGGAACACCACGCCGAAGTCCGCCAACAATTGCGTGGTCTCGTTGTCCGCCGCCAGGCTCAGGGCATGCGGACCCAACAGCATGCCGACCGCGAGATAACCCAAGATCGCGGGCAGCGCCAATTTGCGCACCGCTGCGACAACGCACACCGACGCGGTGAGCAGAATCAGGATCTGTAACAGCGGATCGCTATGCCCCATTGCCTGCTAGCATATCGCTATGAGTGCAACTATGACGGACCCGTTGGCGCTCGAGCCGGACGGCGACGGCTGGCGGCTAAAGCTATTCGGGGATTGGTCGTTGGCGGGGTTGCCGCGCATTGAAGCGCGGCTGAATAGTTTGCCTGCGACGCTGCACGGCAATTTGGTTTGCGATTGGACCGAAGCGCGGGCGCCCGAGATCAGCCCCGCGTGGGCACTGCTGCGCCGATTGGCCGAAACGGTGCCGCCTCTCAATGTCACGCATGTGGGCAATCCGCCGCATTTTTTGGACCTGCTGGAGAAACTGCATGTTGAGCGGCATGCCGCGTACAGCCAGCAGCCCGCCCCGACCCTGGAAAAACTGGTGGGCAAGCTGGGCCGCTGGTCGGTTTTGCAAGGCGTGCATGCACGCGGCGTGATTGTGTTTCTCGGGCGCATCGCCACGGTGGTCGGTCAGGCATTCTACCGGCCGCGAGCCTGGCGAATCTCGTCGCTGGCGCGGCATATCTACGAAACCGGCATTACCGCCATTCCGATCGTCGCGCTGATCGCATTTCTCATCAGCGTCATCGTGGCGTACCTAGGCGCGCAGCAGCTGTCGCGTTTCGGCGCCGATATTTTCGTGGTCGACCTGGTGACCATCGCGACTTTGCGCGAGATGGGTGTGTTGTTGACCTCCGTCATCGTGGCCGGCCGCTCGGGCAGCGCCTTTGCCGCCGAGATCGGCGTCATGCAGCTCAACGAGGAAACCGATGCGCTGCGCGCCATGGGCATGAATCCAATTGAGCTGCTGGTCGTGCCTCGAGTGCTGGCGCTGGTCATCGCGCTGCCGTTGCTGACCGTGATCGCCGATGCCATGGGTCTCGCCGGCGGAGGTCTGCTCTCGCTGATCAATCTGCATATTCCCTTGCCGCAATTCATGGCGCGGCTGCGCGAATCGCTTTCGCCGACGACCTTTTGGTCGGGACTGGTCAAGGCGCCGGTGTTCGCCATTCTGATCGGCATGGTCGGCACCTACCGCGGCATGCAAGTGCGAGACTCGGCCCGCGAGCTGGGCCGCCTCACCACGGTCGCGGTGGTCCAATCCATTTTCATGGTCATTCTCGCCGACGCGCTGTTTGCCGTCCTATTCGTGCAGATCAATTTCTGATGCTCGACCCGAACTTCAATCCGGCGATTCGGGTGCGGGGACTGCACAATCGCTTTGGCGCGCAGATCGTTCACGACGGTCTCGACATGGAGGTACAGCAACATGAAATATTCGGTGTGGTCGGCGGTTCCGGAGCCGGCAAGTCGGTCCTGCTGCGCTCGATCCTGGGGCTTCGCCATCCCAACAGCGGCAGCGTCGAAATCTACGGCCACGATGTCGAGAGCCTGGCCGCCACAGACCGCAGCAGTCTGGTGCAAAGTTACGGCGTGACTTTCCAGAACGGCGCGCTGATCAGCTCCTTGACCGTCGCGCAAAATATTCAATTGCCGCTCCGGGAATACTATTCCTTGTCCGAGAAGACCCTGGACGAACTGGCGGATATGAACCTGCTCATGGTGGGATTGGTGCCCGACGATGGCGCGAAGTTTCCTTCGCAGCTGTCCGGCGGCATGATCAAGCGCGCGGCGCTGGCGCGGGCGCTGGCGCTCGAGCCGAAGCTCTTGTTCCTCGATGAACCGACCTCCGGCCTCGATCCGATTTCCGCCTCGGCCTTCGATGAGCTACTGTTGTACCTCCACTCGCAGCTGCGGCTCACAGTTGTCATGATTACACACGACCTGGATACCTTGTTTCAGACCTGCGACCGGGTCGGCGTGATTGTCGATGGCCGGATGATCACCGACACACTGCCAGGCTTGCTCAAGAATCCGAATCCGTGGATTCAGGAATATTTCCATGGGCCGCGGGCGCGAGCCGCCGAAATGGAAGCGGCGAAGGATACCCATGGATAGAGACTCCAACTACGTTGCGGTGGGCGCCTTCGTGCTGCTGGTCATCACCATGGCCGTCTCGTTCGTGTTTTGGTACACCGATCAGCGGGACAAACGCACGTACCAACGTTACGAGATTTATTTCCCCGGATCGGTCAGCGGCCTGACCGCCGGCAGTCCGGTGCGGTATCTCGGCGTGGACGTGGGCAAGGTCGCGCGCATCGCGCTGGATCCGCAGCAGCGCAAGACCGTGCAGGTGCTTGCCGATATCGATTCCACGGCGCCGATCGATGACCGCACCCGAGCGTCCTTGAGCCTGCAAGGGATAACGGGTCTCCTGTTCGTCGATCTCGAGCAGGATCCGAAGGCCGAGTCCACCGGCGCTCTGGCGCAGGGTCAACACTACCCGATGATTCGGTCGCGGCGATCCGACTTCGATGTGCTATTGAGCAATCTGCCGGCCTTGACCACTCACCTGGTGGAACTGGCGGATCATTTCAATGAGATTTTCAGCGACGACACCGTGCGCTCGCTCAAGGCCACGCTCGAGAATGCGCGGCTTGCCAGCGAGCGTTTGCCCGACACGGT
>JGI12712J15308_10000517_pt1 | contig 11442 bp, 7 predicted proteins | sample JacPin_JW_Ref_O2_FD_15308 | JGI IMG/M metagenome (IMG submission 15308) | reverse complement strand
TCGCCGGGTTGCATTTGGCGGGCGGAGGCAAGGGCCCGGATCAGGATGCGCTCGGCGTCGGTGACGTGCGCCTCGGCCGGAGCCTTGACCCCTGCCGCCGACCGGGTAGACGCGACGTGTCTGAGTTCCTGCCGGATGAGTGCCGAATCAATGCCAAGCTTCTGCGCCATCTCCTGTGCCAGCTCGTCGCGCACGATCCGGTTGGGGACGCGCTGAATGTGCGGCAGAAGATGGTTAACCGCTTTTACTTTGCCTTCGCCGCTGCGCACGGGAAATTGGGCGCGCGCGCGTTCGATCAAGTAGTCGAAATATTTTTGCGAACTCTTCAGCGCGGCGGCGTAGGCGTCTTTGCCTTTGCGGCGGATGTAGAGGTCGGGATCGAAGCCCTGCTCGAGCGTCAGCACTTTAATTTGAAATTCTTCTTCCACCAGCAGTCCCAGGGTACGATCGGTGGCTTTCGCGCCGGCTGTGTCGGGATCGAAATTGACGACTACATTCTTGCTGAAGCGTCCGAGCAGCTTGGCTTGCAGCTCAGTGAAGGCGGTGCCGGAACTGGCGATGACGTTGTGAAATCCGGCGGCGTAGACGGAGATGCAATCCATTTGGCCTTCAACCAGAATTGCGTAATCGAACTTGCGGACCCACTCTTTGGCTAGGTCGAGGTTGAACAGGACTTTGCCTTTGGAGTAGATCGCCGTTTCCGGCGAGTTTAGATATTTGGGGCCGGCTTTTTCGTCGGTGGCGAGAGTGCGTCCGGTGAAGGCGATGATTTTTCCGGCTTCGCTGGTGATGGGGAACATCACGCGATTGCGGAATTTGGAGTACATGTTGGGGGCGGGCTTCGGGCTTCGGCTTTCGGGCGGCGGCGAACCCTCATCCTCGACGCCAGCATTCCCGTCAACCGTGTCATCTTGAGCGGAGCGAGGAATCTTTTCTTGTTGAGGGTTGACGCCGGACGGTTGAGCGCTGCCTGGCCGAAGCCCGGAGCCCGATGCCCGATGCCCGTCGTCTTCCTTCCAGGAAAACAAGCCGCTTTCGCGGAGCAGGTCTTCGCTGAATTCGTTTTTCAGGCGGTCGCGGAGGAGGAAGCCGGAGTCGGGGGCGTAGCCGATGCGGAAGCGAGCGATGGTGGCGTCGTCCAAGCCGCGGCCGAGCAGATATTCGCGAGCGCGAGCGCCTTCGGGGCGCTTCAGGCATTCCTGAAAGAATGCGGCGGCGCGTTCGTGGACGTCGAGGAGTTGGCCGCGCAGGCGGGCTTCTTTCGCTTCGCCGGGAGTCGAGTACGCCGCTTTGGGCAGTGGGATGCCGAGCTTCTGGGCAACCATCCGCACGGCTTCGGGGAAGGTGATGTTCTCGATTTTCTGGACGAAGCTGAAAACGTCTCCGGACACGCCACAGCCGAAGCAGTGAAAAAACTGGCGCGTGGCGTGGACGGAGAACGACGCCGTCTTTTCTCCGTGGAACGGACATAGGCCGGAAAAATTTTGCGCTCCGGCCTTCTTCAGCTTGACGTAGTCGCCAATGATGCGGACGATATCCGCCTGCTGCTTGACCGTGTAGGCGAAATCGCCGGGGTTGGCCATGAGTGAGAGACCCTTCTCCGGGGCAATTGTGAGCCAGAAAGGGGCTGATCTGAATATACCGGAGGAGGAATGCTGTGGAGAAGCTGTGGAATATCGAACTATTCAGTTGACCGTGTAGGGAAAACGGACTTATTCACTCTGTCATGCGGAGCGGAGGGTGTGATGGGCGTCACACGCTCACACGTTTCGTTCCTGGATTGGAACTTCCCTACAGATCTTGGTGTACACGCATGGCTTCGCCGCACCGTTGAGTCACGGGTAAGGTAGCGATGCTTGGAGTGCGTGACAATTTTCTTGTTGCTTACAGGCGAAGCTCCACTACGGTGGCGCCGGCGCCGCCTTCGTTCTGTGGGGGTTCGGCTACGGACTCTACGTGGGGGTGCTGTTGCAGGAGCTGGCGGAGGGCTTTGCGGAGGATGCCCATGCCGCTGCCGTGGACTACGCGGACGCGGGGCAGGCCGGCGAGGAAGGCGCGGTCGACGAAGCGTTCGACTTCGCGGGCAGCGTCGTCGACGGTGCGGCCGATTACGTTGATCTCGCTGGGGACGTTTGCGGCCTCGCTTTCGTTATTCAGCGAAACCGAAATGCCGCGGGCGCGCGCGGCTTTCACGGGAGAGTCTCCGGATGCGGGCTGGGCCCGGGACAGGACTGCGGCGACGTCGTCGCGGGCGATTTTCATTTTCATGGCGCCGACTTGTACTTCGAAATGAGTGTCGTCGATCTTGCGCATGATTCTTGCGGGACGGCCGGTAGACTTCAGCTTTACGGTGTCGCCCACGGAGATATATTTCACGACCTGCGGCTGGGCGTTGGGATCGCCCTGGTCGGCGCCGGTGGAGTGGGCGACCACGGTGGAATCGAATTGCTCGCGGAACTCGCGGCGCAGTTTGGCGACGCGGCGTTCGGCGTCTTTCGAGATCTTCTGCGCGGCGGCGCGGTCCTGGATGGCGTTTACGGCTTCGCGGGTTTGATATTCGAAGTCGCGAAGGACGCTTTCGAGTTTGGTTTCCAGCTCGCGGATTTTTGCCTGCTGGGCGGTTTTTCCTTCGGTCGCGAGATGCGCTTTGTCACGGTCGAGTTCCTGTTCGCGGGTCTTGAGGCGGAGACGCTCGCTTTCGGCAGCGCGCAAATCGGCGTGGAGGCGATCAAGAAATTCGCCGACGTCGCGAGCTTGCGTCCCGAGGCGCGCGCGGGCCGAATCGATGATCGCGGGATTCAGGCCCAGACGCTGCGCGATGTTGATTCCGGCGGAGGCTCCAGGGACGCCGACTTTCAGTTCGTAGGTGGGCTGAAGCGTCGATTCGTTGAAGCCGACCGAGGCGTTCAATGCACCGGGAGTATTTGCGCCATAAACTTTCAGCGAAGTGTGATGCGTGGAGATGACCGCCAGGCAGCCGATGCGGAGGAAATAACCGGCGATGGCTACGGCGAGAGCAGCGCCTTCTTCGGGATCGGTGGCCGAGCCTAGCTCGTCGAGCAGGACCAGGGAGTGGGCGGTGGCGGTACGCGAGATGAAATCGATGTTGGTGACGTGGGCGGAGAAAGTGGAAAGATTCTGCGCGATGGATTGATAGTCGCCGATGTCGGCGAGCACGGCGTCGAAGACAGGCAGTTCGGCGCGATCGGCGGGCACGGGGATTCCGGATTGCGCCATGAGGGCCAGCAGGCCGACGGTTTTCAGGGTGACGGTTTTGCCTCCGGTGTTGGGGCCTGTGATAACCAGCTGGCGGGTGGGGCCTTCGAGTTCGACGGTGACTGGGACTACGGTTGCTCCTTTTAGCTTTAAGTTATGCTCCAGGAGTGGGTGGCGGGCGTGGTGGAGAAGCAGGCGAGCTTCGCTCGCCCTGGACGGGCAAGAGTGCCCGTCCCCACATGAGCTTGGCTGCTTCCCATCAGCGGTGCTCAGAGTCACTTCTACGCAGTTGTAGTCTTCGGCGAAGCGGGCTTTCGCGAATTGGAGTTCCAGTTCGCATAGGGCTGCTTCTGCGGCTCGAATCGATTCGGCGTGTTCGCCGATGCGACGGGTCATTTCCTGGAGGATGCGATGAATCTCGGCGAGCTCTTCGTCGAGCAGGCGGACGAGTTCGTTGTTCTGCTCGATAGTTTCGAGGGGCTCGACGTAGACGGTTTGGCCGCTGGAGCTGGCGCCGTGAACTACGCCCTGGACGCGCCGTTTCTGCTCGACCTTGATGGGGATGACGAAGCGTTCGCCGCGGATGGATATGAGTTCGTCCTGCACGGTGCCGCCTTCGGCGAGGCGGCGGAGATATCCGCGCAGGGAGTCCTGGATGGTGCGGCGCTGTTTTTCAATCTCGCGACGGATGCGGACGAGTTCTGGTGAGGCGTGATCTTCGAGCGTGCCGTCGGGCTGAATCTTGTTGCGGAAGAAGCGGAGAAAGTCGTTGAAGTCGGCGATCTCGGCGGAAAGGACGCTCACGCCGCGCCACTCGCGCTTCATGCTGGCGGGAGGATGGAGGGAGATCTCGCGCCATTCGGCGGCGCGGTCGACGACGAGTATGACGTCGCGAATCTCGGTGGTTTCAAGAATCGCTCCGAGGATGCGGGATTTCGCGACGAGCTGGGCGGTGGGGAGCAATCCGGAAAATTCGAAGCGGCCGCCGACGCGGCGGAATTCTCGAATCTCGCTGGCGAGTTGGTGCTGGGATTCGATCCAGAGGCGGTCGGTGGAGGGAGCGAGAGCCGCGATCCCCGCCTGGCCCAGGGGCGAGGAAGCGTATCCGCGCAGCAGGTCGAGGAGGGAATCGAACTCGAGGACGCGCGCGGAAGTGTGGGTGAGGGCCCTGGGCATCGCAGTTTTATGTTACAGGAAGGGCCCCAACGGAGGCCGTAAAGGGCATTGCCAGGCGGGGATCGACAAACGCGAGGGTTGCGGCCGCGGTCAGGCTGGCGTTATGACTGCTCCGATCGAGCGGGAGGCGACAATGTCCGAAGCCTATCCATATCCGCTGCGGATAGTTCGTATTCGCGCTTGGTTTCTGGGTTGAAGACGACTGAGTCCACGCCTTCGAATAAGCGGAGCGCCATTTGGCCGGCGACGCCCAGGACCTCGAACTGCATGAGGCGTTTGACTTCCCGAACCTAGGCTTGAACAAATGCCTTCACGAACTTTTGCCGTGTGAAAAGCAGGAGCGACTTGCGTTCTCCCCGCACACGGCAGAACGGGGTGAACTGCTGACGCTGCGAAAGGTCTTTGGCGGCAGATCTAATTTGAGCCAGCAGCTGTTCTCGCGACGGGCGCGGATCAAGGCCATTCTCGCTCCCGGGTGGCAGCTGAAGGAAGAGCACGTTCGAACGCGCGAACAATTGCGCGAAATTTTCGCGGTCGGTTCCGAGCATGGCGCGAGTCAACGCGTCTTTGCCAGTAAGCTTTTCCTGCAGTGGTTCGAACATATGGTCCAGGCTCCCCTTCGGGCCCTGCCTCCTTCCGCCGGCCAACCGCCGATCAGGCTTTGGCGGCTTCGGCTATGGGCTGCGGGACTGCGATGGCAGCGGGGAGGCGGAGGATGAACAAGGCTCCGCCTTCGGGTTTGTTGGCGCAGGTGATTTGGCCGCCGTGGTCCTGCACCACGCCGTAGGCAGCGCTTAGGCCGAGGCCGGTGCCTTTGCCCACGGGTTTGGTGGTGTAGAAGGGATCGAATACGAGATCAGGTTCGCGGATGCCGGGACCGGTGTCAGAGAAGTGGAGCACGGCGTCGGCGCCATGGAGGAACCCGGTGATCTGGAGAGATCCTCCGCCGACTTCGGCGAGTGCGTCCATGGCATTTTCCATGATCTCGTGAAAAGCCTGGAACAATTGATTGGCATTTCCGGCGACCCGCGGCAACTGGGGATCAAGCGAAACCGAGACCTTGATGCGGTCGGAGGAATGTTTGGCTTCCAGCATTTGGGCGCAGCGTTGCAGCAGCGGCGCCAGATCGATGGTGATCCTTTCCCCGTGACTCTGCTGGGCAAAGCTGAGCAAGTTCGAGACCAGATCGCGGGTGCGGCGGGCCTGATCGACGATTTTGCGAACCATGGTGCTCTGCTCGTTGGTGAGCAGTTCGCGGGTCCAGAGCTGGTCGGAGTGAAACATAATGGCCGTGAGCGGATGGTCGATTTCACGGGCCGCGCCGGCGACCAGATGCGCAAGAGAAGCGAGTTTTTCTTTTTGCACGAGATGAGTCTGCAACCGCTGCTGGTCTTCGTAGGCCTTGCGCGACTCCTGCAGCAGCTGCATCAGTGCCTGGTCCTGGAGGTATTGCCGCAGAAACACGAAGGCGCCCAGCACCAGCATTGCGGCCAGCACTGCGAACAGACGAAAGGTTCGCGAGGCCAGCGGGGAGTGGTCGAAGAGGAAAGTCCACAATCCCAGCACCGGCAAGGAAAGAATGGCCAGCACGGCTAACTTCGGCGAAAGGCTTCCCCACGGCGATTTTTTCGACGGCGCCTCGCTGGTGAGTTTCTGCTGGCGCGCAGACAGAGCGGCTGCGACCATCCAGGCAATGGAGCCCACCAGAGGAATGTCGTAAGGACCGCCGGAATAATATTGCCCGGCGTTGACCGCCTTATCCAGCAGGTAGGAGCCCACGGCATATAAAGCGTCGGCGCCCAAAAGATGCAGATACAGCCGCTTCCAGGCCCCGGAACTGTTCCACGCGGCAAAGCCCAGAACGGCCAGCAGAAGCACCTTTTCCAGTTGATAAAGCCCTTCGTAGGAATTGTCGTAGGCCTTGACGTTCAGGACTACGTATTGATGGGGAAAGACAATGAAGGCGTAGAGGAAGATCCACCACACCATCAGCATCAGAAAATTCAGGGCGCTGAGTTGAAAGCGTGACGGAGCGCGAGTGAGATCGGGGCGCCAGGCCATGGCGGCCATAAAGGGAACAAGATGGAAAAACAGGATGATGTCCGCGAAGTAGGGATCCGGAATCTCGAGCCGAAGGATGCCCTCGTGATACGCCCAGGCGGCCTGGTTGAAACTCCAAAGGAAAAATCCGAATGCCATGAGGCCCCAGAAGCGGCGCTCGATGCGGGACGCCGAACGAGCGTTGGCCAGCATGACGATTCCCCCACTCAACATGAGGAAAAGGACGAAGACGTCACCAATCGCCGTGACCGCATACCCGCGATGGGCCACCAGGGACACGACGGCGTGAGCCAGAGTGATGCCGGCCGCTACGACGTACCAACGGTGGAGGCGGAACAGACTCATCCGATCTCAATTCTATGGCAGGGTATCGGCGTGGCGGGAATTGAGCGGCGGGGGCAGGTTACTTTGGTTACACGCGGCGGTTGGACGCTGGCGAGGGCCTCAGCGGCTAAGGCCCTTACGGGGAGGTTGAGCGCTGCGCGGAAGCGCTGCGCCGCGTAAAACCGGTTGGGTTCGCTTTCGGTGGGGGAACGTCAAAGGCGACGGACCACGGTGTCCGTCCTACGTCGGTCAAAGGCCAGGGACACGAGCGTCAGTCCTACTTGCTGGGGCGGGGATGTTCTAGAATCTAGGGTTGGGAGTGTTGCTTGTCACGCGGCCTCCCTCTGGTGATCCTTATGGCCTTTCCTGTTACGCGCCTTCGCCGCCTCCGCCGTACGGGAGAGCTGCGTAATCTGGTTTGCGAAACGCGGCTGACGCCGGACGCGTTTGTCTACCCCCTGTTCGTTTGCCCGGGGGAGGGAGTGCGCAAGGAAGTGCGCTCGATGCCGGGTGTGTTCAACCTGTCGGTGGACGAGGCGGTGAAAGAAGCGGAGGAGGCGCATGCGCTGGGCGTGCCGGCGGTGATTCTGTTCGGGCTGCCGGACAAGAAAGATGAGGTCGCGACTGGGGCGTGGGAAGAAAACGGCATCGTGCAGCGGGCCGCGCGGGCGCTGAAGCGGGAAGTTCCCGGGCTGATTCTGATGGGGGATGTGTGCCTGTGCGAATACATGAGTCATGGGCACTGCGGGATCGTGAAAGCCACGCCATTCGCGCAGTCTCTGGGTGCCGCAGCCAGGGACACCCTGAAATCGGCTCGGGTGGTTGTGGTCCAAAGCGAACAGGAGAAAGCGACGGCGATCGAAAAAATCGCATCCCAGATGGCAGACCATGCCCGTCGCATCGAATTCGAGATCGATAACGATGCTTCGCTCGAATTGCTGGCACGGACTTCGGTATCGCTGACGCGAGCGGGGATTGACATTATCGCACCGTCGGACATGATGGACGGGCGAGTGGGAGCAATCCGCCGGGCGCTCGATGAAGCCGGGTTCAGCAATACGCCGATTCTCTCCTATGCGGCGAAGTTCGCTTCCGGTTTTTATGGGCCGTTTCGCGAAGCGGCGGACTCGACTCCGCAGTTCGGCGACCGGCGTTCGTATCAGATGGATGGGGCGAACGTGCGCGAAGCCATGCGGGAAATCGAACTCGACATTGAAGAGGGCGCGGACATGATTATGGTGAAGCCGGCCATGCCTTATCTGGACGTGATTGCGGCGGCGCGCGAGCGCTTCGAACTGCCGCTGGCGGCGTATCAGGTGTCCGGGGAATATGCCATGATCGAAGCGGCCGCGCGGAACAATTGGATTGACCGCGAGCGGGTGATGATGGAGTCGCTGGTGAGCATTCGGCGCGCGGGGGCCAGCATTATTCTGACTTACTACGCTAAGGATGCGGCCCGGCTGCTGGGGTGAGCTGAGGTCTGCGCTCTTCAAGCGTGTGCGCCCTCAGAGTGGGTGCCCCAAGCCTGCGCGGGCGTGACGCCCGCGGCCACACGAACTGGAAAAGAAAAAAGCCGCAGTGGTTCGCGGCTTTGTAGGAAGACTAAAGGTCCCAGCTACTTCGCATCGTGCTTGTCTTTGTAGATTTCCTTGCTGGTCTTGTTCTGTTCCTTGTTGAGCTTGTTCTGCTCGGCCTTGGTCAGGTGACCGTTGTGGGCGGCCATATCGGCCTTTTCCTGGTTCTCGGTCTTGGCTTCGCGATTCTCCAGGTGAGCAGCTTGTCCCGGGGTCAGCGTACCGTTCTTTTCGCCGTTGGCGATGCGGTCCTGCTGGTTCTGCTGGCGGGCATTCACTTCGTTGACGCGAGGATGATTGGGATCGACCACTCCCGCGCCCGCGCCGGCGGTGTTGTCTTGGGTTTGAGCCGGGGTTTGAGCCGGGGTTTGAGCTGGGGTTTGAGCCGAGGCGCCGCCAACAAGCATCAAGCCACCCGCTGTCAGGACTAAGAGCGACTTCGTGATTTTGTCGATCATGTGTGGAGTAAACCTCCGCAGGGAAGCTTAGTTGTGAAGCCCGGGCAGTGGCTAATGACAAAGGTCGGAGTCCGAATTCGCACCGAGGTGGGAGAATCCTTGAGTAACCTGGTGGCCGGTTACCGAGCTCAGGCGAGGCCATCTTCGGAGGAACACGAGCGCAACCGCAAAGGCTAAAGCCACGCATCTTTGAATCGGCTGTTCGCCGCACGGATGGAAGAGGCCGCGGAAAAACTTGCTGCGGGCACAGAATGCGCCCACGGGGGTTGAAGCCCCGCACTGGATTTTTGGGGGCTTTACGCGGCGCTGAAACGCCGCTCTTCCACGGTACTGCACGCAGGAGTGAGTTTTTCTGCAATCTCGGGAAGCCCGTGCCCGCCCCCCCAGTCCCGCTGGATGACAGAGTCTCTAGGCTCCGGAACCCTGGCTGGCCTGGAATTTCACTTCGACCTGGCGGCGGTCTTCGTCGGAGACTTTGAACATGGAGCGGGGCTTGAGTTCGAGGAAGCTGGCGATGAAGACTTCGGGGATCTGGCCGATGCGGGTGTTGTAGGTGTTGACGTCGTCGTTGAAGAACTCGCGGCGGTCGGCGATGCGCTCTTCGAGTTCGCTGATGCGGTGCTGTAACTTGAGGAAATTTTCGTTGGCTTTGAGCTGGGGATAATTTTCAGCCACGGCGAACAGGCTGTGCAGCGCGCCGGTCATTTGGAGATCGGCGGTGGCTTTCTGGCCGATGCTGGCGGCGTTCATGGAGGCGGCGCGCGCCTGGGTGACGGCAAGAAGCGTCTGCTGTTCGTGCTGCATGTAGCCTTTTACGGTCTCGACCAGATTGGGGATTTCGTCGTGGCGCTGCTTGAGCAGGACGTCAACGTTGGCCCAGGCGCGGTCGTTCTCGTTGCGCAGGCGGACCAGCTCGTTGTAGAGGATGACGGCGTAGATAAACGCGCCTGCGAGGAACAGCAAGAACGCCAGGCCGGTGATGAGGTTGCTGTTCACGGTGTCTTTGGGGGGACAGTTTAAGGTGCCAGCAGAGCGGGGAGCGGGGCAAGTGCTAAGGGAGTTGCCGGGAAGAGCGGCGGCCAGGGGTCAGGGGTCGGCTGCCGAGAAGAATGCCGCTGGGCTTTGCCCGGGCCGGGACGGCCGAGGCGGCCGTCGCCGCATGAGTTTTGCACGGGAAAAGGAGCCGAGCCCGGGGGCTCGGCTTTTATTCGGTTCGCACTGCAAGAAAGACCACGCAGCCGCTCTTAAGGCTTATGCGGCGACAGGTCGCAGGACTTCTTGACTTCGTCCAGATTCAGGCCCGCGGGTGAGAATTCCGCGATGGCGTAGCCGGTTCTGGTCTTGATTTCAACGTTGAATACCTGGGATGCCATCGCGCCGCGAATCGTGCCCTTGTCCATGTCGAGGAAACGCCCGGCCACCCAGTTCCAGCCCTTGTGGTCGTGGCTTCCGTCGAAGCGCACCATGACCTCCATTTTAGGCTGGCCCCAGAAGCCTGGATAATCTGGCCGGCCCAACTTGGCTCCAGGATTGAAGTGGGCGTGATCATATTTGCCATTCGTGCAAACCAGTTCGACTCGCGGCTTGTAGTCCGGGTCTTCGCGCAGAAAGTTATTCGAAAGCAGCTCGAAGCGGACTTTCTTGGCGCCAGTCATTTTGTCTTCCGACGCGAACTCCGTCCACTTACCGCCCGCGCTGACGCCGTCTTTTTCGTCCTGGTAGGGGCTCATGGCGCCCCCGGATGCGTCCTGAGCAAAGGCTGAGATGGCGGCCAGACATAGCAACACGAGACAGGCCAAAAGGGCCTTTGCCGTCAGAGTTGAGCGAATCGGGGATGAGAAATTCTTCAGAAATGTGCGCAGTTCTTTCAAGGTCGCCTCCAAAACACAAACAGCTATATCTATATTGAACCGACTGGGCGGGAAAAAGTTGCACGAAAAGCTACGTGCCCTAGCGCGGACCGATGCGCAGATCAATGTAAACTTCCGAGCGGTCGTCGAACTGGCTGACGGATTTGGTATCGCTCTTGTGGCCGTTGTACTGGGCGTAGACTTCGTAGTCCACGGCGCTGGAGAGCGCGGGGAAGCGGTAGGTGCCGTCCTGGCTGACGATGTAGGTCTTAACCGCGCGCGTGCGCGTGTTGGTTAGATAGACGACGGCGTTGACCACGGGGTTGTCCCGGCCGTCCAGAACTTTGCCGTAGAGGAGGCGTCCGGCGTTCTTGTCTTTCTTGTCAGGCGAGGCATGGGCCAGCCCACAAAGGGCCACGAGCAGGGCGCAGGCGGCCAAGATGGCCATGGAACTTCGGGGATGCATGCCGTATGACATTTCTCATTGTCTCATGTGGGGTGTCAAGGGAATCTTGCGAGACCGTGCGAGACCCTTGACGGGACTCCCGTGAATAACCCAAGCAGTGAGTGCGACGGTGGGGATGCTTCGACTTCGCTCAGCACGACAAGACCCAAAACCCAGACCGGCATGGCAGCGGCAGACGACGGGAACCCGTCTATGGAGCCAGGCGCAGCCCGGTGTCTTCGCGTTCGTCATAATCGACGTGTACTTTGACCTCGCCGACCTGATGCAAGGCCTGGCCGTCGGCAGTCTTCACGCCTTTCAGATCTGCCGTAAGGATG
>JGI12712J15308_10000507_pt1 | contig 11519 bp, 10 predicted proteins | sample JacPin_JW_Ref_O2_FD_15308 | JGI IMG/M metagenome (IMG submission 15308) | reverse complement strand
AAATATAGATAATTATACTAATTCTTTTTCAATGTTAGTTTTAACTAACAAATGTAAATTTATATTTAAAAACTTTATACACATTTTTAATAAAGGTGATAAACTTGAAGAAGAAAATTTACTTAGAAGAAAAAGAAGAGGAAGAATACTTAAAGATGAAAATGGTGAAGATATAGAAAATATATTAGATGATCCAACAAGAAGCAAATTTTTATGAGATAATCATCCAAATGGTAGATCTTTGGAAGGTGATAACTTTCACGCTTGAAAAGTGTTACAACATTTAAGACAACAAGGATTATTAGATGAACATGATAATGAGGATATAGATAATAACATTACTAATATTATTGAAAATAATGATATTTATAATAAAAATTCTCCTATACACTTTAAAAACTATAGATGAGGAAAACCTTTACCAAATTTACCTATAATGAAATCAAAAGAAGAATGAAATAGCGATATGGAAGATAGAAAAATAAACGGTTTACTAAAAATGAATAAATCATTATCAGCTTATAAAGATGATAAATTAAATGAAACTGTGTTAGCTACTAATGATTTAGAAAAAATATCAAAAAGATGAAACGGTAAAATATTTACAATTTATGAAGATGATGATGATTTATTTTCAAATAATTTAATATCTAATTTTAATATTAATAAACCTTTACCTAAAAGACCTGATCAAGATAAACCTCTTCCTTCTTTACCTTTGTATGAAACATTAGATGAATTACAATCTATAATAAATAATTGAACAGATACAACTTCAATAAATTCAACAGATTCAGGATATAAATCATCATTTAATAATGATAAATTTAAATATATTAGCGTATTACCTGTAATATTAAAAGTACTTATCTTTAAAATATTTAAAATAATTCAATTACTCCTTAAATCTATAATTAAAAAAATATTTACTATTAAATTTATGAAAAGAATATTTATTAGATTTATATTAAGAATATTAATAGCTTTTATTGCATTTTATGCTTTAAGTTACATTTCTAAATTTAAATTTGTAAGTTACTTATCTATTTTAATATTAGAATATTATAATATAATCTTAAACATTATTAATAATTTTATTGATTCATGAAAATAAGAATTTTACTATTTATAACTATCTTAATTATAATTATATTTTTATATTTTATTAACTTTTTTATACCAATAATTGGGTTTATACCTGAATCTTTAATCATTACTCTTATTAATATAACTACTTATTTAATAAGTATATTATCTCTAATATTAGATACACTTAACGAATATTTAGGTAAAACTGTTACAGATGAAGGTAAAGATGTGAATGTTGAAAAGTTAGACAAAAGGAAATTAAATTTAATTAGCTCAATCTTTATATTATTATTTATAATAGTTAATTTACATAATAATAATTGAGATTTTTATAACCATATAATTAATATAACAGATTTTAACACATTTTTAGAAGATAGATTGAAAAATACTACCGATTTATTGGAAAAAACTATGGAAGAAAATGATGAATTTATAGATAAAATAAATGAAATTACAAGTAAAAATAAATAACCCCATTTTAGTGTATCAAGGTGCACGTTAAATTAACCTTTCTTATGATTAAACACAAATTAAAATATATAAATGAAAAACACAATTGCTAATATTTTGGATATTTTAGCTAATAAAATTACTAATTTATCTACTAAAATTAAAAATAAACCTGATATTACAAATCAACCTAATACTGATAAAATTAAAAACCTTTCTAATATCGAAACTCTTAATGTATTAGGGATTGAAACAAGTAAAAAAGATAGATGTTTATCTATTATTATATCAAATAATAGTTTAATAACTTTAAAAGATGCTTTACAAGCTATTTTCTATACACTTAAATCAAATGATAGATTTTTAGGATTTGGTAATAATAAAATTATTTATGTTACAGGGATATATGATGATATAGAATTTGCATTACATAGTAACATTTATATTAATAATGATACTACTTTTAAAGAATATTATGATTCTATTAAAGATACTGAAAAGGGAATAACAGACTTAACCTATTTAGTATCTAACTTCTATGTTGACGCTATACCTGAATTCAGAGTTAGAGTTTGAAATATGGATAAATATTCAAATAGAAACATTAAAATGACTAAAAACACAGTAACCTTTGGACCTAAAATACAAACAAGATCTTATTCTAACTCCATTAGACCAATACAAGCTAAAGATATTAATCCTACGGTAGAACCTTTAGCAACTTTAGATATTGAAACAGTTAACTCTCCAATTAATCCTGGTGAACAATTACCTATTGCTATTTCTTTAGTTTATTATTTTAATAATGAATTAAAAACTAAATTGTTTTTAGTTGAACCTAAATTATTTATGAAACATCCTAATAGCGCTGTAAATAGATTATGAACAAAATATTTTGAATTTATTATTAAAAATCCCAACTTATTTAAACATGTTTTTGTACACAATTTAGGATCATTTGATGGGTTATTTTTATATAAAGCTTTATTAAATTATTTCGAAGATAACCCAGAAAGAGTGTCTACAATAATTGATAATCACAATAAATTTATTAAAATCACTTTAACTTTAGATAATAAAGTTAGAATAAATTGAATAGATTCTTATAGAATATTCCCAATTAATTTAGATGATTTATGTAAAATGTTTAAAGTAGAAGGTAAAATATCTAAATATGATGAAAGATTTAATTCTATAGATATGTTTAATGATCCTAAACTATTAGAAGAATTTAAACAATATGCTGTACAAGATTCATCAGCTTTATTTGATGCTTTATTAGAAGCACAAAAATATTATTCTAATAAATATTGTGTAGATATCACTTCTATTTTATCTGCTTCCTCTTTATCGTTTAAAATATTTAGACAACATTTCTTAATAAATGATATTCCAATTTTAAATACTGTTCAAGATTTCTTTATTAGAAAAGGTTACTTTGGAGGTGCTACTGATATTTATAGAAAATATGTAGAAAATGCTCATTACTATGATGTTAATTCCCTTTATCCTTACGCTATGAAAAACTTAATGCCATTTAAATTAATTAAATTTCATGATAATTTATCTAATATTAAATTGGAAGATTTCTTTGGATATTGTTTAGTTAAAGTTACTTCTCCTAAAGATATAGAATATCCTTTACTACCATATAAACATGAAGGGAAAACTATATTCCCTATAGGATCTTGAAATGGGATATATTTTAGTGAAGAATTGAAAGAAGTGGTTAAACATGGATATATAATTAACCTAATTGAAGGTTTTGAATTTAGTAAAGTAGATTTGTTTAGTGAGTTCGTAGATCATTTTTATCATATTAAAAGAAACTCTGCTAAAGATTCTCCTGAAAGATGAATTTCTAAATTACATCTAAACACTCCTTATGGAATATTTGGTAGAAGAAAAGATATAATTCAAACTATAAACATAAAAAGGAAAGATCTTCATAAATATGCTTCAGTTAGAGTTATTAAATCTATACTTGAAGTTAACGATAAAATATGTACAATTTTAGTACATAATAATCTTAATTTAAAAATAATTTAAAAGTTAAATAATTTCTTCAATACAGAATTTAATAACACATCTTCTGAAGTTAAATGTAATGTAGCTATAGCTTCTGCTGTAACTTCTTACGCTAGAATACATATGATTAAAATAAAAGTATTATGTGTAAAACTAGGTATTAAAATCATTTACACAGACACTGACTCTATATTTACGAATAAACCTTTACCAGATTATTTAATAGGTAATGATTTAGGTTTACTTAAAGATGAATTAAATGGTTTGGTTATTAAAGATGCTTTATTTTTAGGAATTAAAAATTATGGATATACCATTGAATATCTTAATAAAGAAATTAAAGAATATTCTGTATGAGCAGGAGTTAAAAGAAATACTATCTCTTTTAGAGAAATTATATCTCTCTTTAAAGGTGATAGTATAACAAAAGAAGTTAAAAATGTTTTCCATAAATCTCTAAGAAAATTAGATATATCAATTAAAGATAATCTTATATCTATTAAAACAGTTGAATTTAAAATACTTAAAAATAATCAATATTTTCCTATTAAAATATATAATAATAGTTGTATTGATTATATATTTATCTGAATAGTAAAAATTAAACACAAACTTAATAGAATAATAAATTAATTAATATCTTAAACCCATTCCTCTTTAAATATTATTTTTAAATTATTAATCACAATGTAATTCTTCGAACATATTCGCATTTTCTTAATTTAGTTTTTATCTTATGCCTCTACAATCCACTTAAAACTAATAAATATAATAGTATAAATCGTCCCCTTTTAATATTAATCTAAAAGAAGAAAGAGTTATAAAATTAAATCTTTCTATTAAATAATTTATATTGAGAACTTAAAATAAATAGGTTTTTGGTATAAATTGATTGTTGTTAAGAGAATTAACAATCTAAAATATTAAAACTCTCTTCTCAAAATTGGTAAATTAAACCCCATTTTTATTAATTTATATTTAATAAGTATCGAAAAATCAAGTAATTAATAAATTATTTCTTAAAATGCTACATTAAATGAAGTATATTTTTAATTTGCTACACTAATTAACTCCCTAAGAAACATTTAAAACCTAAAAAAAAAGTACTAAATGTAGCATTTAAAGCATAAACTTTTTTATTTTTAATAATATTTTTTGTAAATGGGGTTAATATTAAATCTTATAATTTAATCACTATCAAAATCAGATTCAGATATTGAATTTACAGTTATTAAATCTCTATCTTTAAGAGTTTTTCCAATATCTTTTCTATTTAATAAATCTTCAAAAAAAAAAAAGATTTATTAATTTCAATACCTTTAATTATAAAACCAATTGATGTTCGTTTTTTTTGATATATTTCAACCTTGTTGTTTTAGTAAATCTAATAATAATAAATTATAACTTTTATGACTCATTGCGTTTATATTATTAACTTCACACCAATAACAATAAGCTCCATATAATGCTTTATAATTACTTGTTTTACTACCTAGAGTTCCTTTGGAGTTTTCACTTGGAATTAAACATTCTTTAACGAATACATGTAAAGGATTTACATGTATTGAATCTTGACTTATTAATTCAGTAACTTTAGATCCACCTTGATATAGTTCATTTAAATATTCTTGTGGACAAGATAATATTCAATTTACAAATCCTCCTAAGTGTGATACTAAAGTACCCAAAGCCTCTCCATTAGTCGATATTTTAAATAAATTTAATTCTTTAGTATTAGTTACATTATCAAAAGGAAAATAAATCATTCTTCTTGATAAACCTGTAGTAGAGTGTTTAATATCTCATAAAACATTGGATGTTAGAATAGTAAAACATTGAGGAGTAAAACTAAACGGTTGTTTATATTTAATTTCAGCTTCCATTGGATCTTGAGTAACAATATTTTTAATTGATTTAGGTTCTAATCCTCTATAAAGTGAAACATCATTAAGTATCAATAATATTTTTCCTACAACTGATGCTATACCAAACTTAGAATTGATTTGATGAATTGAAGATGATAATGTAACTTCTTTACCTAATAAATAAATTAATAAATTTATAAAAGTAGATTTACCTGTACCTCCTGGTCCATAAATATATAAAGCTATTTGATACACCAGATTATTAGTGAATATTACAAATAAACAAGCTCTTAATATTTTTAATCTCATTTGGTTATTATTAACAATTGCTGATAATAAATCTGCAAATCTTGTATTTTTAATTGAGTCATCTTTAGAATAAAACACAGGAATAATATGAGTCGAATAATGATTTGGAGAATGAGAAATAAATTCTTGAGTTTTAGTATTTAGAACACCATTAATAAAAGGTAAAAGGAAACCATCTTTGTTAGCTAGACTAATAGCATCTGGCATAGAAAATTCTTCGTGTTGAGAAATTAAATAAGAAAAAGTCTTCTAATGATTTTAAATTAATTAATTAAAATATTAATATTACATTTTAATTAAATTAATTTTTAAACAAACCTTAAAATTTAAAAATTATATTAATATAATGGAGATTATAGGTATTATATAATTAAAAGAGGGAATAATAAATTATTCTTAATTATTAATACTTCAGATATTTAAATTATGTGAAACTATATTAGTAATATAAAAATATAATAAAATATAAAGCAATGAAATTAAAAATTTATCTACTTCCAAAAGAAATAAACTTGAAAGAAATTAATCCTTTAAGGATTATCTTAGGGTTTGCTAAAACTTTGGAAAATAAAAAATAAATTAGCTGTTTTCTTATTTCTAGATTTATCTACAGGGAGAGTTGAAAGATTTCTAATTAATACATCAGATGACACAGATAAATTAAGCACATCAATAAATAACGATACGTTCTTTTTTCAAGGAAAAGAATATATAATTAACATAAGTGATGAACAATTAGCAACTCAAGAACAGTTTGATTCATTTTCTTTTGAGCATGAATTTATGAGTGACGGTAAATTATCAGGAAAATTTTTTAATAATTTTCTGTGAAATTTATTAAGAGATTATTTAGCGAACTTAATAGGATTCGATAGACATATAAGTTATTTAAATCCTAATATGAACCTTCTAAGAAAATTAACTTTACCATTAGATTGAAGTGATGTAAGAAAAATATCTGATATAAAAATAGGAAGTGGAATAATCCCTAGTCATATAGAACCTATAATTAATAAAGATAAAAAATATAAACTTAAAGATATAGACATGATTAACGCTCCTGTTTTTATTAAGAGAAATAAAGAATTTAAAAACCTTATTTACATTCCTAAAAGTTTCACAAACCTAACTTCAATTAAACAATTCGATAGTAAATTATTAGAAATTAGAAGATTAGATAAAAAAGACTATCCACAATTAATTCTTGATTTAAAATCAACATTAATGTTTAGAAGTATTAAAAAATGGACATGATTTAACAAAAAGAATTAAAAATTTTAATCATAATATTGTATTTAGACTATCTGGAATGTAATCGTAAAAGAGGATATAACTAAAATTATGTCTGAATTTATTTGTTAATTTTAATCTAATTATTTTTAATTAAATTAAAAAATAATTATAAAAGAAATGATTTGAGTACCACAATACAGAATTGCACGATTTGTAATTACTAGACTTGTTAAATTCATGGGTGCAGATGCATCTTTCCATCTTATATTTAAAGCAATTTTCTTAAATCTACCTAGTTTAATATTTACTTTTGGAGTAATACCAGTGTTAAGAGTAATATATCAATTGGTAAGATCAGCTAGTCAAGGGTTTAAATTTGCAAAATTACCTTTAAATATGCCTGAATTTCTAAATAGATATAATCCTATAATAGTTAAAACTCTTTTAGACGTTGTATCACCTTACTGAGATACATGTTTAAAAACCCCTATTTTATTTAAAAAAAGTTTATTTAAAGTGTTCTTAAGCTTTTATTCTCTTGGTATTATAAGACCGTTATTAGGACAAACTTTTAGATGAAGTGTAGGATTAATTCTATCTTCAATAGGTATAGCTTTTAATGAAGTTCTTTATGGCATAGGTATATTAAAACAAGCATCAGATTTTGTATTAGATTGATTACCTTTGGATTCAATTAAAAATTTAATTAAATCTTAAAAAAGAAGTGGGTTCTCCTATATCTGAAACTATAAAACCTGAAATAATTAAAGAAACACTAAATGATAATTCTTCTTTATTATCTTTAATTGGTTTAATATTCTTAGGTTTAGGTACTTTTGTGGGATTATTATGTATTGGAGATTATTTTTCACCTGATACATTTGGAAATATTCCAGGAGTTCAAACTATATTAGATCCTGTTTACTCTTTGGGTGATTGAATTAAAAGTTGAATTATAACACCCGATACTTTAGATAAAGGTAAAGGTAATGCTATAGATCTTGATGATGTTATAGATGATCTTGTGGATATAACAGTTCATAATAGAAGTCTTTTAAAAGATATAATAGATAATTTGCAAGTGTCTAGAAGTTCAAGTGGGTCTAAAACTGTTACACCTTCTTCACCCGGTCCTTCTAGATCTCAATCACCACCATTTATACCAAGTGATGATTTTAGTGGAACTAGTTGGTAGTTTTTTAAACCCCATTAAATTTAACAATTTAATGGGGTTTAAATTTGGTTTATAATGTTACTTATTAAAAGAGTGATTAATAGAATAGGCTTTAGTATCAATAGCTTTATCATTATTATTATAAATGAATTCTCTTTTATTTGCAGTTTTAGATAGTTGATATATTTGTTCTTTTAATTCTATTTCTCCTTTCAATAATGATCTAAATCATTTTACATGTGATAAATCTAAATATTTATCTTTTTCTACTAAGTTTTTTAAATCATCAAAAGGAATTGATGTAGGGTTTTTAAATCCTTTAATTTTACAAATATATTTATCATCAACTGTAATTCCACCATATATTTTAGGTCCCAGAAAAACTATATCTTTAAATATATTTTCTAATTTAAATTTACCTAATTCTGTACCAATTAAATGATCTGGTAAAGGTTTATCAAAGAATCCTGAATCAGTATCAGTATAATATAAATTATATCCACCTTTTTTATATTCATACATTTTTACTCTAGAATAAGCTGTAACTGCAGAAGCAATAGATATAGATACTTTAGTATAATTATCTAAAATATTAGGATTTTCATAATTTACATAGATTGACCCTTTGCTATTTTTATCCAATAAATCTATATAATCAATTACATTAAAATCTCTATTTATCTTAAAGAATTCAATTTTACTAAAGAATCCTTGGATATTTTTAATAGGTTTCATAGCGAATCTACTATATAAACTATTCATTAATAATTTAGCAATCATATTCATTGGATCAGTTTTAGGATAAGACAACCTTAATTCATACAAATCATCAATAAATTCTTTAAATATATTTTCTTTTTTTTTGAATATATATCCATTTTTAATTTTGAAATTATAATCTTCTAAAGCATTGTAATATTCAGGTGAATTAATTTTCATATTAAATGATCCATTAGGTGATAAAGTTTTCATATCTCCACATTTTCCTGTAATATTATGATGTATCTGTAGATAAGGTCTATATAAATCTTTTTTAGTTGATACTTCAACATCTCCAATTCAGTAATATAATGATTCTGGTAATATTGTAGGATCACCTTCGAATTGCATAATTTTTCCAACAGGAAATTTATTATAGAGCATGCTAGAAGGATATAAACCATTAATATCGTAAGCATAAATTAGTTGATTAGGATTAAGAGATTGAGGAATATACATTTCCGTACTTCCTCTTGGAAAAGATTCTCTAATAAACTCAAATACTTCTCCACTAGTTATTGGAATAGTTTTATCTTTAAGATAATGAGTTCTAAAAACAGCAAAAGATAACGAAGGAACAGTTGGATAATTTTTAATATCTATATTTCATTTATCAATATATATTTTTTCTAAATTTAGTTCTTACTTGGTATAAAGCTATACAATCAATTTCACAATATCTTTGTATTTTATCTTTCCATTCATTAAAGTTATCTATTTTATCAATATCTTTAGAGTAATGAGAAAGATCAGACATTGCATATTCTGGATGTAATCTAGCCCCTTCACCAACTAAAACAGGTTCTATTTGTTTAAAAGTTTCAACTTTTAAAGTACCACATAATTCTTTAAAAGATGTTGGTAAAATAAGAAATGAATCTCTTAATGTAATAGATATATGTTTAAGTCTATTTTGTATTTTAATACTAATAATTTGATCTTCTTTTTTAAGAATATTAATATGATACCCTTTAGTTTGAAGAGTACTTCAATATTTAAAAATAAAAATAAAAATAAAAATAAAAATAAAAATAAAAATAAAAATAATATCAAATCTTGAAAGATTGTGAACATAAATTATACTTCCATCATATTTTCTAGTTAATAATTTATTAAATAATGGTTCAGGAGACTCTGTTAATCATGAATAAGAATTTGATCCATCATACATTGAATATAAATATGGTTTATGGATATTAATTTTTAATAATGTTTCAATATCAAAAGTGATTATATTTTGATCTTCTTCTAATTCATATTTTTTTTTTAATTTTTAATTTAGATAAAAATTTAGTTGGAAGAATTTTTATTTTTAAAACTATTTCATCATTTTTAATATAATATGTATAATTATCGATTACTCTTTTAAAATCAGCAGATCCTACATCTTCTATTGAATCATAAAATTTTAAAACTTTTACATTATCTTTATATATTTCTATTTTATTTACTTTTGGATAAATAAAATATTGTAAAGTATTTAGTGGTTCCATCATTATTATTAAATCATCATATTCCGCGATTCGGGTTCCTCAATTTAAATAGTCTCTATTTGACGGTAAATTGTGATTTCCAAATTTAGTTAAGGAAATTTTGTTTTCTATGTTCATTAAATAATCCCATTTTTCAAGATATTTTTTTTTCTTTATTTACAGGTATTTAATAAAATATATATATATTATATAATAATAAATATTAAGTCTTACTATTTTATAAATATTAAAATATAATTTTCTTTTTAGAATTGGATTATATTAATAAATAACTTAAAAGAAGTATAAATATATAAAGAGTTAGCTAAAAGGTAAAGCAAAAAGTTAATTAGTAATTACTAATTAAATAAAATTTAAGGTTCGATTCCTTTACTCTTTAGATTTTAATACTTATTATTAATTATAATAATTAATAAATATTAAAAGAATTGATTAAGACTAATCTTAAAATACTGTTTGTCGTTAAAATAATTAACGATTTTGATAAAAAAATATCTTAAACTAGAAACAAGTAAATTAAGACTGAAAATAAATTAAAAAAATGTTAAACAATTATTTTTCAATTTTTAATACTATCTTTAATGATGCTCCAGAGCCATGGCAACTAGGATTTCAAGATAGTGCTGCACCAGGATTAACTGGACTAGTTACATTACACAATACAATAGGTTTCTATTTAATTGTTATTTGTTTTGGTGTATTTTGGGTACTAGGTTCAACAATTTATTATTTCAATTCTAAAAATTCTAAAATTGTTCATAAATATCTTAATCACGGTACATTAATTGAGTTAATTTGAACAATATCACCTGCTTTTATTTTAATAGCTATTGCTTTTCCAAGTTTTAGATTACTTTATCTACTTGATGAAGTAATATCACCTACAATAACTATTAAAATAGTAGGACATCAATGGTATTGATCATATGAATATTCAGATTTTGTAACTGAAAGTGGAGAATCTATTGACTTTGATTCTTATATGATTCCTGAATCTGATTTAGAATTAGGTCAATTCCGATTATTGGATGTTGACAATCGAATGATAATTCCTGTAGATTGCCATATTAGATTAATTGTTACTGGTTCAGATGTATTACATTCATTCGCTGTACC
>JGI12712J15308_10000489_pt1 | contig 11779 bp, 17 predicted proteins | sample JacPin_JW_Ref_O2_FD_15308 | JGI IMG/M metagenome (IMG submission 15308) | reverse complement strand
GGAATCCTCGATGATCGCGTGCGAGAGCTCTATGACGGTCTGGAGCTCGCGGACTCGGTGATCGTCGATCCGCATAAGTGGCTCGGCGCGCCGACCGGCATTGCAGCGACATTCGTGCGCGATCGATCGATCCTTCATCGAGCCTTCACTCAGGAACCCGCGGACTACCTGGAACGTTCTTTCAGTGACCCCGAGAACGCGCAGTCTTCACTTGAATCGATGGGCATTCCTTACGACGACTTCGGAGTCGAACTTTCTTCACCTGCCAGAGGCGTCGTCGTGTGGAGCGTCCTGCGCGAACTTGGTCGCAGCGGAATGACTCGACGAGTCACACGAGACAATGACTTCGCTCGACAACTCGCGGCGCTAGTTCGCAGTAATGACCACTTGGAACTACTCGCAGAGCCGGTGCTCTCGATCTGCTGCTTCCGGTATCGCCGTGACGGCGTTGCAGACCTTGACGCTCTTAACGAGCGTGTCCACCGACGCCTTCTTCGTGAGACGCCCTATCTACCGAGCGCGACAGTTGTCAACGGTTCATTCAGCCTTCGACCCTGTTTCATTAATCCTCGTACGACAAGCGAACTTGTCCAAGGACTTGCCGATGCCGTCGTTCGACTCGGTGATGAATTATCCGCGACGTAGCTGCTGCCATGCTGCACCGCGGTATCGATTTTTACCCGGCCCGACGCAACGTCACTCCGACTTTTGCACGGCCTAACAGGGGCCAACCATCGCCTCCAGACGCGCACATCTGGAACCTTTGCGTTGTGTTGCCGTTGTGCCTATGGTGATATATGGCAAGGGCAACCAAGTGAAGAGCAAGGTTGCCGCCCTGATTATTTGGCGGTGCTTCCTCTTCCGAAAGGAAAGGAAAGTATGCGTATGCGAAAATTTGGATTAGAGAGACTACGTCGTCGCACGGCAGTTGTTGTCGTCGCCCCGTTGCTTCTAATCGGGGGCAGCGTTGGATTCTTGAGCGGACCAGCGTCTGCCACGACGCCAACTCTTCAGAACGGCAGCTTCGAGACGGGTAACTATGTTGATGGCGGTTCTGGCTTTGACACACTCTTCGCAGGTTCTACGGACATGACCGGATGGACGGTCACGGCTGGAAGCGTGGACTGGATCAGCACGTACTGGGTCGCCGCGGACGGCAGCCGAAGTCTCGACATGAACGGCGATTCACCCGGGAGCATCGCGCAGACGTTCGCCACGGTGAGCGGTGATTCTTACTTCGTTTCGTTCTGGCTCGCTGGCAACCCAGCTGGCGGTCCAACCACGAAGACGCTCGACGTAAGCGTTGGCGGCGCACCTACGCTGTATACGTTCACGAATAGTTCGTCGACGACTCTGGCGTCCATGGGTTGGGTCTCCGAGGGCTACACCTTCACGGCTTCAAGTAACAGCACGACCTTGACTTTCAGTGGCGATCCTTCTAACACAACGGCCTATGGCCCGGCGCTGGACAACGTCTCCTTGACCCAGATCGTCGCAAACGGCGACCAGTGCAAGAACGGCGGTTGGCAGATTGGGACTAATCCCAGTACTGGTCTCCCTTACAAGAACCAGGGTCAGTGCGTCAGTTACTTCGCCACGAGCGGCGCCACGCCTATCGGTTCCTAGTCGCACTTCTTGCGCCATCTGAATTGGGGCTCGCGCTCGTTAGTCGAAAGGCGCGAGTCCCAATCCAGACGGAGTACCACGCAGAACAGGGTGCACCGACGAGTACTTGCAAGACTTTGTCATCTTCAACGGACTCAGTAGACGCCGATTCGAATCGACGAATCCATTCATGTGTGAACCCAGTTTACGGCGTAATTTACAGGGACTTCGACTCGACATGCGTCCTTTGGCTCGACCGACGCAATCTCCAACTGGCGAATTTCCAATCAGCGCAGCCCCGCAGATAACCGTTCCAGCGATAGCATCCGCACAGTTCTCGATGGAAGTGAAAGGAAGGGGCGAACTTTGGCGGAAAATTCCGGGCTCTTCATCGATGGGACGCTGCACTCTGGGAACGGCGAAGGAGTTGTCCGCATGAGGTGTCGGTTCGAGAGTGATCGCGATGACGTATGGTCAGCGCTAACTGATCCTCTTCAATTGGCCAGCTGGTACGGGAAGGTCGAAGGTGATCTGCGCGTCGGTGGCTCATTCACGGCCTTCGTCTTGGCGAGTGAATGGGACGGCCGAGGCAGAATCGACGTGTGTCTTCCTCCGCGCCGGCTCGAAGTGACGGTGTGGGAGGAAGAAAGCGCGAAACATATCCTCGCGGTAGAACTTTCCGACGAGGCGGGTCAAACAATTCTTGCCCTTGAAGTCCGGGGACTGCCCTTGGACGTGGTCTGGGCATATGGCGTTGGATGGCAGATTCATTTGGAGGACCTATGCGCACACCTCTCCCAGCACGGGAGCATGAACTTGCCGACTCGATGGGACGAACTTGAACCGCTCTATCGCGCCATCACGGTCGCACCTTTATGACCACCGTCACGTAATTATTTCTACGTGCGCTCAAGAAGATGTAGCGTGCACATTCGGAACGACGAGGAGAGTAGACGTGGTTGACAACGAACTCCAAGCAACCGATGCGATGCTGTTGGACTTCCTGCATGGCCAGAGGGAAGCGGTTCTCGCAATCGTTGAGGGACTTGACGAGTCGGACTGGCATAAGTCAGTGGTCCCCACCGGTTGGACGCCCGCAGGGATGCTCGAGCATCTGGGCGGTGCCGAATGGCACTGGTTTCAGGGTGTCGTCGCCGGCAAACAGCCTGAGCTGCCAGGTGATGTCGAAGATGATCAACCTCCGTATGACCCCACGACGGCGGTATTCGCAACTGACGAGCCATCGACCGAGGTCATCGACTTCTACCGCGAGCAATGTGCCCAGTCCGATTTGGTGATCGGGGGAACCTCGTTGTCAGCCGTTCCAGTGGGTAAGCACGGGGGAGACGCGCCACCAAACGTTCGCTGGGTCATCATGCACATGATCGAAGAGACAGCTCGGCACGCTGGGCACTTGGATGTCGCGAGGGAACTGCTCGACGGATCGACGCGGTTGGGTGGGCGGTGATGAACCTCAGTCTTCCGAGTATTAAGCGGCCGTTGTCAATTGAAATCCGAGCCGCCACCTGAATATGGGATCATCTCGAATCTGAAGGACTTCTGGCGCCAAAATATTCAACCATGTTGTCAACCATCCAGGAGGTGCCACCCTCTCTTAGGTCAGCAATATCGAGACCGTCAAGAAACGCTCCCTGCTCGGTCCATTTCAATAATGTTGAGGTCGCGCTCTCGAGCAATTCAATCGACGCGACCGACACTGATATTCGCGATCCGTCGGCGTACATTTCGTAGCTGTACACAATTCGTTGGTTTGGCACGATGTCGTAATACAGGGCGTCGTACTTCATTTTCCGGCCATCTTCTTCGACGAACTCGAAACGTTCCCGACCACCGACTCGGAAGTCAAATTCACCGTGCGCAGAGTCTTCACCGATTTCTTCGCCGTCGGACGACGCCAACATTCGAGTCTTTAGGTTCACGTCAGCAAATGCCGCGAATACTTCATGGGGTAACGCCGCCAGTGTGCGTTCGATGGTGAATGTGCTGCAGGTGACTGTCGATTTGTTCATTTGTTTCTCCTTTGTTGGTGATTGGTCTTGTTACTTAAGATCTCTTCAAGTCGATCCAGTTGGTGTTCGACTTCGCTCTGGCGTTCCACGATCCACTTCTCCACGGCACTTAGCGCCACTTGATTGAGATGGCATGTACGTGTGCGGCCGACCTTTGTTGACGAGATCAATCCACTGGTCTCCAAGATTTGAACGTGCTGAACGGCGCCGGCAAGCGTGATTGAAAGAGGTCGAGCTAATTCGCTGACCGAATGGGGCCCAGATCCAAGATGTCGCAACATGCTCCTACGGTTTGAATCAGCGAGCGCGTGAAACATGAGGTCCAGTTGAGCTTCTTGCTTAAGCATGTACTTAAGTATAACTGCCCAGACACCAATGGTCAAGTATGTACTTAACTAAAGTTTCGTGAGCGAATCGATTCACCGGAGATAGATGGCGTCGGAGGGTCGACCTACACGATCTTCGACTGGCGAATCAGAGCTTGTTAGGCCTTCTAAATGCGTAACTTATTGTGCGCTTCAACTCTGTGAAGTTTCGGCCGTACTCGGATCAAGTAGTAAATGGCAGTGAAAAAACCACAATCGAATACGAAGGTAAGTAGAGCAATCACAATGATCCATGCAGTCTTTGAATAGCCCGCTTCATAGAAGTCCGTATTCGAATGAGTCGATACATCGACGATTGCCCAAATCGGTACCGCAATGAGAAAGAATGGGACGAAGACAATCAAAATATCTGGTCCAAAAATCAAACTGACGAACATGAGGCACGCTATACCTCAACAGAGGACCGACTTACAAAACCTCCGACTGGCGGCTGGAACGTCGGCTTGATGCTCCTTCAACTAATGATTAGTTGAAGATTCAGTACGAGCTATTTAAGCCGGGCCCTCAATGCTGCATAATCGGAAGCGACACGGATCGTTCGTACTGCAGAGTAGGGCAGACTCCGTGTGGTTCGATCCGCTTCATTCAAACAGCAGTAGGAGGCTCCGATGGGAAACCACCCAGACGATGAAGAAGATGGTCCTTTAGCCGACCAAGAGCACGACGTTCCGGCAGGAGTAGAGCCTGGTGCTCCTATAGAGGCAATCAGGTCGACGCGAACTTCGAAGGCGTGGATACGGCTTCTTCCCTTACTCGTCGTCTTGATTGTCATCCTTGTTTTTGTCTTTCAGAATCCGAAAGATGTGAAGGTGAGTTTCTTCACGTCCTCGGGCACGCTGCCGCTCTCCGTGGCGCTTATTGGCGCGGTGATTCTGGGCGCATTAATGACACTGGCGCTCGGCTCGGTTCGTATCTTCCAGCTTCGCAAGCAGGTTCGTCGGAAGTCGGGTGACTCCCATCGGGAAAGGCGTCGGTCAAAATGAGTGTGGGCGCATGTGATGATGCAATTCGTTGCCTCACTTGACCGAATTACACAAACTCCGAGTGGAGTATCGAAGTATGGAAGGCAGCCCGGCAGATTTGTCACGTGTCGGCCCGCGGAAATTTCGATAGGCGTTACGCAGTCCAGTTAACACCGGCAGCAATGAGTTGAACCCATACCTCCTCCAGCGGAGTATCGGCGGTCGAATTGTTGGTCAGGGGCCCGACGCAACAGTTCTACAACCTTGCATCAGCGACTGACAAGTGGTGTCTCCTGAAATGGGTGGTCAGTTACAAGCAGGTTCTTCGTTTTGCCAAGCTGGCTACCCTTGGGCAATGAGTCAAGGGACGTCAATTAAAGTGTCGCGACGCAAAAGCAGGTGGTGGTATGCGTTTCAGCCAATAAGTGTTGAGCTGGACGGTGTCATCGTCGGGAAGCTCGTTGGTGAAGATTCGATGATGGTGGAAGTTAGACCCGGCCAACACGTACTGCGGGTGAAATTCCGACTCGTTCACTGGTCCAACAAACTGACGCTTTCCGTTGCCGAGGGCGATCAACGACTTGTTCAGTGCCAAACGGACTGGGCTGGCTATCCATCGATTCAATTGGCTTCGGACTAAATATGGTGGAGCCTCAGCCAGAGCGAACTGGCGTCAGCATTCTTCCAGAGTTCTCTTTCAACCAATTCCTTGCCCAAGCGATGAGGATCAGCGTGAAGGTTGATCGTAGAGTCTCGATATTCCCTTGGGCTCCAGCTTTCGTGCAGACGCGTCCCGGACCCCATGAAGTTGAGATTGGCATTCGTTCCTGGGGTCGCGTCGCTGGCAAAAACCACATCTCAATAGACATCGATCGCGGGAAGACGGTCTCTCTCGTCTATCGAACGAGATGGTGGATTTTTCTCCCTGGCACAATTTCGATCCTCGAGAATTGACAATCTAAAGGCGGTCACTGTGCCGAATTGCACATTCTCTGACTGGCGCGATTGAGCCTGGAGTCAAGTGAGGAAGCTCAGTAGCAGAATCATGTCAGCCGCGAACTTCCGACCAAATCCCCTTTTGCGCTGAATCCGACTACTACACCGTATGAGAAGCCCTTTACACCAGGATCAACCACTTCAGTTTCATGAACCAGAGCAAATCCAAAGTGAATCGCCGTCACATCGCTTCGACCAAACGTCATGACTTTCAGCGTTGTAATTGAAGAATTGACTCGCACAACAAACCACTCGTCGGTCTGATAGAGCGGTGAGCCTTTGACTTTATTTAGGTCACCTAGCGATTCCAGCTCATAGATGGGAAAACGCCGTCGAGTTATTTCCACAGGATGACTCACCGAAACGCCAGATGACTCTTTTAGGCAGAGCGAATAGTGAGTAGGAGTGGCGAACAGCAGAGCTTGATCTCCTGCTTGTTGGCTGTCAATCGTCGCCACTGGCAAATTGAGTGAGACGTTGGCAGAAACGCGGTCGCACGCACCAGTCAGCTTCATGGTGTCTGCACGGTTTAAGGAGGCGAATCGGACCTGCGAATTTTGTTGCTTTTCGCCTGAGTTCGGAGAACGAATGTATTCACCAATGGCAAACGCACCAAATAACAGGGTCCCGACGACAATAAAGGCGAACAACGAACGCCATAAGTTACTGCTCACGTTCGCTCCAATGTGACGATTACTGTCACCTTACGCTGACACTGCGACCCAATGTCTTCATGGACCTTTCGATGCGGTTTCCGTCTTTCGGTGTGGAGGGCCGACCCACATATTCTCGGACTGGCGAATTGTTCAGTGGAGATCTGGCTGAGATGAAGCAACGTGTCGCATAATGGCATGGGATTCCACCCATGCGCCATTCACTTCATTCGACGTAGCGGACTCGATCCGTGGTTCCTCGATACAAAGGACCACGTGCAAGCGATGGGTTGGCTCGTTCCACACGGATCCGACCCAACCCTGCTGAAGCAACAACCAAGTTCCTCGAGGACTCCCAATCCGCTCTGGATCGTCAATTCTCTTCCCTGCGATTCGCCACGCAGGATCCTTTCGGTCAATTGGAGGGAGGTGCAATTCAGAATCGAGCAATACAACTGCGAACTTGCCACTCAGTTCACGGATGGTTCCGATATAGCCGTTGGCTCCTTGAAGCCAGTCGGGATCGAAGTCGTATCCACCTGTTACCAGCACACGGTCGCCGACAACGAACGGTGTGCCCTTCGAGTTCGTCGTTGAGCCCATGTCAGCAGGTTAGGCAAATATGAGGTCAAAACCTCAGGTCGATACATCGAAAGTCAATCGACTAACCCCACAGCGGGCCGACGTCAACGATTTCCGAGTGGCGGCACTACGCCACATTCGTCCGATTCTCCAACAGTTCACAGGTCTTCAATTGGAGGTTCGACATCGATTGGCAGGAGCTTCCAGGAGGTTGTAGTTTTCGGAAGTTGGGAACAATTCCCGACTTGGAAGTGACGCTTTGACTCGCAGGCATCATTGGTCGCCAATCGACCTGCGACGAGCGAATGGCGAAACCGGCACTCCTGCGAAGTTGGCGGAGGGAATTACTTATGAAATTTCATGGGATATTACGGTTTGCCATGGTGGGCGCTCTGGCGAGTATTGGCCTAGTTGGTTTTACGACCACTTCCGCCCTGGCAACAAGTGGCGGGCAACCCGTGATCTACAGCAGTGTGGTGGCCAGTCCGGGGCCAGGAAACCTGCCCAGTGTCGGCGCTGAGGCATATGCATTCAACGAGCTTGGCAACCAAGTGAATTTCTCGGGCACCAACCGAACGCTCACCAGCGTGGTCGTAAGCATGAGCAGCTGGGGTTGCGTCTCCGGTAACTGGACCAACGACACCTGTGTGACTCCTACTGGCGCCACCTTCTCGGAGCCGATCACACTCAATATCTATAACCCGCCAGCCGCGGGGTCAGACCTACCTGGAAGCTTGATCACGTCGGTCACGCAGACCTTTGCCATCCCGTACCGGCCCTCCGCGAACAACAGCCACTGCAACTTCAAAAACAGCGACTCCGGTTATGGGCCGCCTTCGGGTGAGTGGTGGGACGCGAGCCTCAAGACTTGCTTCAACGGTTTGGCCGTCAATGTGACGTTCGACGTCCCGAACGTGACAGTGCCCAACACCGTGGTGTACGGCATCGTTTACAACACGAGCCACTACGGCCCCACCCCGTACGGGCAGACAACCGCCTGCTACACGAGCTCAGGTGGTTGCGGGTACGACTCACTCAACATAGCCCTGTCGCTTGACCCGACCAACGTCAACGTCGGCTCTGACACCAACATCGGCACCGTGTGGCAGAACACGTCTTACGCTCCCTTCTACTGTGACAACGGTGTCGCCGGGACAGGTTTCTTCCGCCTCGACTCTCCGACGACGGCCTCGTCTAATCCGGACGCCTGCGCAAGCCAGTCAGGCGGTTGGAGCGCTGGTGGAGGCGTGTACTACGTTCCCGCCGTGAAGTTCGTAGCACACAGCTAGACATCCTCGCGGTTCATCGCAACTGCGGAGGGAGTGGCGTCTGCTGCTCTCTCCGCTCGCGAGGAGGGTTTGCAACCGGAGGTCTTCGCGTTGCGGTCCGCATTTGAACTCATTGACGCGTGCACCTCCTGTGTAACGCCGCAGCCGCAAACAACCCGATTGTGCAGAAGTTCGGCATCAGTTTGCGGCAAGATTTCGCTGGAGTCCTCAGTGATGGGAGGCTTGATTGGTGGTGATGAGTAGCCGTAAGCGAAGGTTTTGGTCAGGTTGGAGCTGGTCAGCTCGAATCGGCGTCCTTGTTGTTACTGCCATTATTCTCACCGTTGTCACACTCCTCTTCTGGACCGGCGCTTCGGCCGTGAATGTGACGTTCGTCAACAACAATTCTAACGAAGTCAGCTTGCCTGACTGCAGTACTGACATCGCCACGATTCCCGCGGGAAAGACAGCCCATCTTCCCGTCGCATGGGACCACCCAGGCAGGTGCACCGTTGACAGGGCGAACGCAGTCATTGGCTGCTTGACTCTTCCAAACCCGATTCCCAGAAATCTGGTAGTCCGATTGACAGATGTCACCAAGTGCTGACCAACCTCAGATCCCTCACTCCCTACTGATGTGTCGTAACGCAACCGATCGTGAATCGAATTGCTAGCGCCAGCGGGCCTACTTGCACAATCTCCGACTGGAGAATATAAACATGGAATGTCTCTGACGTCAGTCGTTATTTCCAGTGTGAGTCAATTTGAGGGCGGCAAGAGTGACGCAATTGTGGGCTTTGGCCTGTTTCTTTTCCTTAATCTCTTGATGGCCCATCTGAGGTAAAGGTGGGCCGACGTACACAATCTCCGAGTGGCGGATCACTCCACGGTGATTCTTAAAGCTCCAGAGATTTCCCATGACGAATGTTGGGAGGTACAAGACTCATCGGGACCCCCTGAACTTGGATTGAAAGAGCAATCAGAGCAAAGACAATGGTCAAAGTCCAGAACGGCCATTGGGCGACTTTCAATACGTCTGTCAAGGTGCCACTCTTGTCGGCCTCGCTGAAGTGCGAAATCAGGGCGGTTGGAACAAATAGCCACGCAGTAATGGCTAGGGACGGAACGGAAGCGGAATAGCGACGCACTACCAAGAATGTGCCGGATCGCGACGGTTTAAGTGGATTCGCATCTGCGTAGAGTGCCACCCTTCCCTTCCATAGGCGTACCGCCCGCCAGGTGATCAGGAGGGCAATTGCGGGAAATATGAGTAGGAACCCCGCGACATTCATGCTCTTCACATTGTGATCATTTCACATCGCGGTCGGCGAAGGTCGCTCAACTAGTCATCGGTCCGACGTGAACCCGCACGTCAGTCCTCAAAAGTGGGGGAGAGGTTCCCACTCGGCGTCGTCAGTGGGCCAGCGACATCCCTATGACGAACATTCCCGAGCAGAGAAGTGGGGTAGTGGTGACCAATGCCGCGGCGTATCCCCAATGGTGTTCGCGTTGGAGGATTAGTGGTACGGCGAGAGCTGAAGAGAACGTTGTCAATCCCCCACAAAAACCGGTCAAAATAATCGAACGAACATTTGCATCACTTAGACCGATGAATCGATACGCCGCGTAACCGGCGATGCCGGTACCTAGAGCGTTGGCGGCGACCGTGGCCCAAGGTCGACTCGTCGGATGATTTCGTCGAACCAGGTATTCGAAGAGATACCGGATGACACAGCCGACGGCTCCGGCAACTGTGACGAGTAACAGCGTCATGCGCGTTGCCGATGTCGACCTAATCCCAGCAAGCCCGCAAAGAGGCCCGCCACGATGGCCGCTACGGTCACTAAAAGACATCCTCCTATGGTGAGGTGCCAGATTGCTGCGAGGTCGACGAAGAGGCCCGAATAGGACGTGAGCCCTCCCAAGAATCCCGTGACCAGTACTAAACGCAGTGGATCGTTCGGATCGTGGTGCTTCAGACGATGACGAAGAAGGTCGGTCGCGACGTAGACGCCAATCGTGTTGATGGCGAGTAACACCCACGGGATCTGATGGGTCCAATCTGGTATCGAGTACGTAGCCGATCCTCGAGGTATTCCGCTCTGATTGATCTTCAAAAGCAAATCGCGAATGAGTGTTCCGACCGCGCCGCCCATCGCCACCAAGAGCATGGCGAGTCCAAGTTGTTTAGGGGAGAGGGTGATGTGAGAGCGCATCGGTACTTCGAAAACTAGTTTGCGATTGATTACAATTTGGTTACCTTGAGTCGCGCAAAACAATTGCGTTCGTCGTAACGCACGAATTAGATTCTGACTTTACATAACGTACATTATCGGCGTTCTACCCAGATTTCCTTGGTATACTGCCGTTTATGCGTCGGCTACTTTGTGCTGTCATTCTCGTGGCCTCTACCGTCGGTTTCCTAGCTCTCCCGGCCAATGCTGATACCAGTAACTCAGGAGTTCTGCTTTCATTCGATTACAGCGACAACACGGCGCCCGCGTCAGTGTCGAACGGTCCGTTCAACATCATCGTCGACGTTCTACCCGGCGATACGACCGGCCTCGTGAGAATGTTCGCCGTCGCACCGGCGACCACTAACGATCCGAACATTGTTTGTCACTTCAGATGGATCAATCAAAGTCAGACTGAATGTGTATTCAACTTCCCTGACAATGGTGTCTGGGAAATCCACGCACAGTACGTGGTCGCGCCACAAACGGATGTCGTGGCCGTCGCCGTTACGAACCTTCGCGTCCTTAACTAATTGTTGACCCGTTGGGTCTAGTTGTCTTTCACGTGGCGTTGGGCGACGCCTTAAAGTGAATGTCTCAAGTGATAGTTGAAGCCAGCCACTGACGTGACTCGCTTTTGAACCGCGGGCGGAACTCCCCCAGCGGGGTAATAGTTCCTGTCAGCCAAGTAATTCGAGCTCCGAAAACCGCGCTCCTTGTGGTTTACACTTCGCACGTGAACTCTCTCTTTGACGTCAATGGCAAGGTCGTACTCGTAACCGGTGGAAGTCGGGGTATCGGCGAAATGATCGCACGAGGTTTCGTTGACGCCGGAGCCAAGGTGTATATCTCGTCTCGCAAAGCCGAGGTCGGTGACGCTCTCGCGCAGGAGCTCTCGGCAATTGGCTCGTGTACTTCCCTACCGGCCGATCTCTCGACCGAGGCTGAGTGCCGTCGTCTGGCCGATGAGATTGCCGCACGCGAAGATCACTTGGATGTCCTGGTCAACAACGCGGGAGCCACGTGGGGTGCTCCGTTGGACGAGTACGACGAAGCTGCGTGG
>JGI12712J15308_10000486_pt1 | contig 11841 bp, 10 predicted proteins | sample JacPin_JW_Ref_O2_FD_15308 | JGI IMG/M metagenome (IMG submission 15308) | reverse complement strand
ACCTTTCTTCAGCGGTGTAGTGCTTGCGCTCTTTTCTCATACGTTCGCTCCGTTATCTTAACGGACGAACGCTCTCTCCATTTCCAGTTGAGGCAGGACAGAATCTGGCAAGTGTTGCGTCACTACACACAAAGGCGGATGAGAAATGAAGAGGGCAATCCTGATTTGGCTTTTCGCAATGACTTTCATGGCGGCAATCAGCACCGCTCAGACGGCGACGCCGGCTCAATTTACGCTCGCCATCAGTGAGCCGCATAGCACGATAAAGGCTGGAGCAAAGGTTACGATACACATCGGAATGACAAACACATCAGACAAGCCGATAGGCCTGCGCGCCCTAATTCAGGATTACGGTTACATCGTGGATGTGACGGTCGTCGACAATGGGACTGCGGCGCTCGATACAGAGCGTGGTCGTCAATGGAAGAAGGATGGCGGCACGCGCCAGCTAACATCCGGCCCGATCGTGCTGCTTAAGCCAGGAGAAACCAGGAAAGGGTCACTAGTCATCAGCGATCTTTACGACCTGACGCATCCTGGCAAGTACTCGGTTCAGGTGCGGCGAGGTACAGTAAAATCCAACACGATCACAGTGGCGGTCGTGCCTTAACGGCTAGCAACCCGTGGCGCAATTAGCTCATTTCGCGTACGCAAGTACCCGAAAATTCAGATTCTCACGATTGCGGAATTGTTTGCAGGCGTAAAGCCGAACATCCCGTTAATTGACCCGACAGCGTTTAAGAAGGCTGCTGAGGAGTTGACCACCAAGCAGACCAAACTCTTTTAGGCCGTGCTCGCGAGCTTTAACCTAGTCATTCGCTTTGAAGAATCCGCTCCGTTTTCGCGAATATCTCGCCTTGACGGGACGAAGTCAAAATCTCTTGCGAAACAAGTAACTGATTCAGGTTGTTCCCGGCAGCGCCGCCATTGCGGCATGAACCGATCCATCAGCGCGATGAACCTGGCGTCATGGGTCGGCTCCAGTTGGTGTTGGAGTCGGTTCTTTCTCAATTTCCTAAACCGAAGGTCGCGTGTTCGGCTCACGCCGGGGCCACCATCTCTAATCAAGGCAAGCAGGCTCACGAAACAGCCGGGAGATTCTCCCATCCAACGGTTATCGAAAGCGCGCGCTGTCTCGCACCTGCTTCGCAATGCCTTCCAGATAGTCATCTAACGATTGGCTTAAGGGCCGGTCGACGCCGGTTTTTTGGATGATTCGGTTTGCGATCTTGTGAGCAGTCGCGTCACGATACCCAGGCTCCAGTGTGTGCCGGCGTTGCAGGTAAGTCTCGATCAGGACGAGTTCCTCCGGCGAGATCTTCGAAAGCTCGGGATTGGCGGACGATTTCTCCTCAGTGGATGTCCAATCTGGGCGTATATCCTCTACCTTCTTGTCGTGCACGACAATGCTACCGACGAGGTGGTCCCCCAGGCGCTGGTTCTGGCGGCTGATCATCATAGCAATGATGCCGACCACGTACATACCAGGCAGCCAGTCGACGCCCCGCATTAAGTTGCGGCCGATGACCTCGTAGACGTTGAGGCCGCGGCCGGAATTCTTGATGACGCGAATTCCGGTCAGGCGCTTCCCCGGAGTCTGTCCCTTCCAGATAATCTCGAAGAACGCGAAGTATCCCCAGTACACGCAAAACATGAAAATGACCAACAGTGCCGGCAACCACGACAAGGGCAGAAACTCCAGCCATCCAGGCAGATTGGGGCCGTATTTGGACAGCCCCACCATCGCAAAAATCCCGGCTGTGTAGAGGAGGATTTGCAGTATCGTATCGACAGCCATGGCCATGAACCGGCTGCCGATTCCGGCCAGCGGAAACTCTAGCGAAATCTGCTCAGGGGTATCGATCCGAATACGGTCGTCGGCCCGGTTGTCACTTATGCCGTCGGTCTGGTCTGGGAAGGACGACATTGATCTCCACTCGTTGGTTAGATAAGCGTAAACCCTATTGGAACCGGTTGGAGCAATTGCTGGATCAGAGCGCTCGAAAGGGCCTTTCCAGCCTCGGCCGCAGCGAGTTGCAGGAACTTGGGCTGCTCTATCGGCAAATCGCTGCTGACTTGGCTGCACTGCGCGAAGATCGAGGCTCGGTTCATTTTGCACGTTATCTGAATCAACTTCTGGCGCGGGCACACAATATCATCTATTCATCCAGTAAGACGAGCCCTTCGGCAATCTTTAGTTTTTTTACTGTGACTTATCCTCGCGTGTTTCGCCAGCACTGGCGCTATGTGCAGATTGCTCTCCTTTTTTTTGCAGTGTCAGCAGCGGTTGATGCCGCCCTCACTTACCAAGACCCCGACTTCAAACTAAGCATTATCGGCCCGCAAATGGTACAGACGATCGAGAAGCGCGAGATGTGGACGCATTCCATTGTGGGCATCAAGCCGCTCGCTTCGAGTGCAATCATGACCAACAACATCAGCGTCGGTTTCATGACCTTTGCACTCGGCATTACCGGCGGACTCGGCACTATCTACATGATGCTCTTCAACGGCCTGATGCTGGGCGTGATTGGCATGGCGTGTCATCAGTCGGGCATGAGCCTGCAGCTTTGGAGCTTCGTGGCGCCGCACGGCGTACTTGAATTGCCCGCCATCTTTCTCGCCGGAGGGGCCGGACTGCGCATCGCGGAAGGTCTTCTCTTCCCCGGATACCTTCCCCGCCGCGAGTCGCTCAGTCGCGCTGGAACCGATGCTGTGCAATTGCTTCTCGGTACTGTTCCAATGCTGATCATTGCGGGAACTATCGAGGCCTTCGTTTCTCCGACAGGCCTCAAGATGGGATTAAAGTTTGGCTTGGCCGTGGCACTCTTCGCGCTGCTTCTGGCGTATCTTTTTGGCGCGGGCACGACTGCTAAAGTTGACTCTTCTGTTTAATCGCAAGATAGGAATTGATGAGCAGCGGAGCCAGGTCGCCGGAATTGGCTTCCACGGCGAGCGCGCCCCGCTCGCGAACTCGGGCCAGCAGAAGTTCGCGGCGATGGATGACCTCTTGCGCCGCCGTGACCTGATACATCTCGCTCACATTCTTTGGACGCCGTGAGGCCGCGAGTTGCAAGTCAGGTTGTCCGATGACGACGAACAACACCAAGTGCCGCGGCAATAGTCTCGAGGCTGCGTCGATAACTTCCGGCGTCATGGCCGTCTCCGCGAGGTCGGTGATCCACACGACAAGGCTGCGTCGCTTCTGATCGCGCATTAACTGGGCAGCGGCCTGCAGATGGTCAGCCTCCCATTCATCCTCGCGAGTCGTCGCCAACGCATCCATGTATTGGCGCAGGTGCGAACTGCCTCGCGTGGCAGGAATTCTTTTGCGAATATTGCGGGCATAGGCCAACAGTCCAACGCGGTCGCCCGTGAAGAGCGCCACCTGGCACAGAGCAAGTGCGGCGTTGGTCGCATGATCGAGTTTGCTGAGCGATGCAACTTTGGTCCGCATCAACCGTCCTGTGTCGAGGACGATCCAGACAGTCTGGCTTTTTTCCAACTCGTAGAGTCTTGTAACGAGCTTGCCGCGACGCGCGGTGGCACTCCAGCAAATGTCGGTGAAGTCGTCGCCATCCTGATATTCGCGCAGGCTTTCGAAGGCACGCCCAGCGCCGCGAATCCGGCTGAAGCGTTTTTCCAGCGCGACCTGCCGGCTGCGAACCAGGTACAGGGCGTGACGCTTGGCTTCTGCCAGGTTGGGATAAATTGTGAGCTCTTGCCGCACATCGGCCACGGCCCAGCGCTGGGCAATTCGAAAGCGACCTTCATAACGCAGATACACCTGGGAAGCCACCGACATTCCGCGTTTTCTGGGTTGAATCGAATACTCGCGTTCCGCTTCACCGCCGGGTGCCACAATCAGCTCCAGCGCTGGAGGCTCCATTCGAAGCGACGGGGGCACGGCATCAAGTGCGTGGATGTGTAGAGTCGCCTTTGAACCGTTGATCGCGGTGATCTTCGCGCGCGATGTCACTGAAAGCGAAGGTGGCGCCATCCAACTCCGCCGAATCCGTAGTTGGCGCGGCTGGGGCAGCGCGGTCAGATCCGCGGCCCACGCGAGAACGAGAAGCGCATCCCAAGCCACCATTGCGTAAGCGAAGCGACGATCGAGAAAAGCCGGAATCAGCCAGCCCATGCCGAGCAACAGCAAAAGGAAAAAACGGTAGCCAAAGGAAAATGCAATGCGCTTCAAAGGCCTCGCCTCACCTTCAGTCGGAGCTGGGATCATAGCCAGCCAGTCGCTCACTTGGGCAACTCAACCGCGCGGACAACATCCTGAATCACCTGATCTGCGGTTACCCCTTCAAGATCAGCTTCCGGCTTCACCACCACGCGGTGGCGAAACACGGGCAAGACCGCTTGCTTGATGTCGTCGGGAATCAGGTAATCGCGGCCATCCATGGCGGCAACGGCTTTTGAAAATGTCAGCAGGCTGACTGCGGCCCTTGGACTCGAGCCGAGCGACAGGGCGGGCCAGTCGCGCGTGCGGTGGACAAGTTCCACAATATAGGCAAAGAGAGCTTCTTGCACCTTCACCTGCCTCACCTGCTCCGTCGCCTCCTGTAGCCAGCCCCGATCTACTGGAACGATTCCAGCTTCGTCCAGGCGATCGGAGTCGAAACCGTTCTGCACATTGACCAGCAACTGAATCTCGTCTTTCGCCGCGGGATATGGAACCCGAATCTTTACCAGAAAGCGATCGAGTTGCGCCTCGGGTAAGGGATACGTACCTTCAAAATCCACGGGATTCTGTGTGGCAAAGACTGTAAAGCTCGGCGAGAGTTCGTGACGTTCTCCGTCGATCGTCACCTGCCGCTCCTGCATGCATTCGAGCAGCGCCGCTTGCGTGCGGGGCGGCATACGGTTCACTTCATCAACGAGTAACACACTGGTGAAGAGTGGCCCGCGGTGCAACTGAAACGTGCTCGTCGACATGTTTAAAATCTTTGTGCCGATGATGTCGGCCGGCATCAGGTCAGAGGTACACTGCACTCGCTGAAAATCGAGACCGAGGATCCGTGACAGAACTTTGATGGCCAGCGTCTTTGCGATGCCCGGAACGCCTTCCAGTAATGCATGGCCCCTGGAGAGGTGAGCGATCAGGCACTGCGTTTTTAATTCCTCTTGCCCGACTACTACTTTGCTCATCTCCTGCCGAACATGCTGCGCAAGTCTTACGACTGCTTCCATGCTTTATTCCCCCCGTGCTTTGTTCGCACCAGCTTCAGCCGGACTGCATCATCGAAAAGCGCCTGCACCAAGCGCAATGCCGTGGATGACGGAACCCTCGAATCATACTGGCGCGACTCGCATTCCGACAGTGTGTCGGCAAAGTTCTCCGCGGCCATTCCCCGCCGCTCGCGTACGGCGCGAGCCAGATCATCAACGCTGCTCTTCACCGACAAGCCCAGCCGCCGCGTCAGCAAATAACGAAATCTCTGGCAGGAAATCTCTACGGCGACGCCGCCGGCCTTTGCATGTTCATACATCAGGCCGAGCGTGCGTACGAACTCGAGCGGAGACAGCCGCACTTCGCCTTCGGGAATCCAGATGGGCCCGCTTCTGCGCGAATACGCAAACAGAATTGCAATGGCGAATACGCCCAACTGCAAAGCGATCCACGCGATCATGCGGTTGCTTTTGCTGTTGGCCCCTGCGTGCTCATAACCGTGGATGTATTCGTTCCATAAAATCGTGGTTTGATCGGGAGTACCGACGGCGCTCAGCAGGAACTCAAGGTTTCCCTCTTCCTTGAGACCCGCATTGGTGAGTGGAGTGGGTGCGGCGAGCCATAAGACCCGGCCTTCGCCAATTGTGTACTCGACGACCACCGGCTTTTCAGCCTCGCCGTAAAGGCCAACCGCGCCGGTGCCGGGACTCCAGTACGCCTGCGGAACCAGCGTGATCGAGCGCGCAGCACGAGTGATCGGAGAGGGGGAAAGCGCTGTGAAACGCTTCCAGGTCGTCCCTCCTATGGGATCTGGCGCGGTTTCGTTCGTGGGCAAATAGTAGCCAGCGAACTGGCCGGCGGCGATCAACCGCCCTCCGCTTTTGAGAAACGATTCGAGTTTTTCTCTGTCCTCTTGCGCTGGATACGCGGACGGCGCCACGAGGAAGAGCGTCTTTCCTTTTCCTTCTGGCAGATCGCGCAATTGCTGCTCCCAGGTCTGCTCCTGATAGCCCGATTCTTTCAGGAGAAGAAAAGCCGCCTTGCATCCGCCCGAGGCGGTGGAGTAGACGCTAGGTACGTTCTCACTCGAGTCTGTGCCTCGGACCAGCAGGAGCGCGGCGCCGACCATGGCGAAAAACACTGCGGTGGCTCCAAGAAGGATCTTGCGGTCGACTGGCGCTAGTTGCAGGGGCATCCCAGGCGCTCCAGTTCCGCCAGTGTTTTTTCGAATCCATCGGCTCCGGCAGCCTGCATCCCGTACCAAACGCCTTCCAGTCGCATGGTCAATGCGCGTAACGCGGGTTGATGCTCGCTGTTCGCGGGCAGAAGCCGCAAATACTCGCGCGGCGTGCGGGCGCGGTCAGGCCGCCAAGACCCCTGCGCTTCAAGGTACGAAATGCCTCCCCAATACGCGAGATGGATCGCGTCGCGCCATTCGCCCCGGGCACCCGCGGCTCTAGCTTCCGCCATCCAGATGGGCCATTCCTTCGCGCTCACAGGCACGTTTACCGGCATGATCGTTTCCAGGCGCGTGCCATCCCGAAGGGAACGGTACATCCAGTACGCGACCGCGAGTGCGGCGATGACAATGAGGCCGTAGACGAGGATGTCGCCGATCATCGGGATTGAGGAGGAGGAAACGAGTTTTCCCAGCAAACGGAACAGAAAATCGTAGAAGCGTTGCTTGAGGCGATCCAACCAGCTTTCTCCGCGGACGTTTTTGAACTCGCCGCGCGCAAGAATATTGTTTAGCAATGAACGCCGCGAGGCAACGTCGGGCACGGTGTCTTGGTACGCAACCGCCTGGTAACGAAGAGTCTCCAAGTGCTGCAGGATCAGTTGGAGCGAGGCAGTTGTGGGTTTGGCCTGCCAGGCTCCCAGGTCGCGACGAATCGATGAAGTAGGGATCTCGTATGTCTGACCGTCCACTTCTACATGCCACGCCGCCGGCAAAGTCGGCACAAGATGTGCGGCCCCTTGCGATTCTTCGCTGAGCTTATGCACTGCGGCCAGCGCTTCATCCAGCGTCTGAATATATTGAGTGAGGGTTAGAGTGGACGACGCATCTACCATTTGGGCAGGTGACGTTTTCAGCCCAAAACCTACGACCAGGAAAAGCCAGATCGCCAGGAAATGTCGCATCGCGCCTTATGCGCCAATCACCGGCACGGTTCCGCCGAGCTTTGCGTCGTCGAGTGTGGCCATCATGTGCTGCAGGTCGAAGGCTTCCTTCCGTACCCTCTGATCATAGTAAAGAAGGGAGAAACCGATTGTCATCAGAGGTCCAGCCAGGCATTGACTTATAAATGAACCTACGGGGATTACAATCTGAGTCCAAAGCGGAACGCCTATCACGTGATGTTTTTGTGCAGCCAGACTCATTATCAATAGCACGGGGAACATCCACGCCGTATAGAGGATCAAAAGCATGATCGCGAATAAGATATAGATGACGAATACGCGACCACGGGCGCCTTTGGTAAGCTCCGCGCTCCGATTCACCGAATCTCCCAGACCCGTGTCTTCGAGCACAGCCACGGGAATGGTGAGTGCCCACATCAGCCCAAGAATGATCCCTGGAACAATAAGCAGTACGAACCCGATGCTCACCCCAATTCCGTAGCCGATCATGATGAGGGCAAGGTAGAAGATTCTGCCCTTAATTCCTGCAAACGACTCCGCGATTGTTGCGGGCCGGCCCAGGTGTACGTGCGAGACAGCGATCACCGTCGCTCCCTGGGAGGCAGCTGTTACTCCCAACGTAAGAGCGTAAGTGGCGAGCGTCCAAACCAAGCCTGCTCCCACGCCCATCCACCTTTGAATAGCGACATCTCCGAGTTGAAAGGCAAGGAGAACTAAGTGCGGAAGGGCGGTTAAGCCGGCAAAGAGCAGGAAGTTCTCGCGGTATAGGAAGAAGCAGCGGTCCAGCAATTCCCCGAGACTCAAAGGGCGCAGGTCGTCGGCCAAAGTCGCACCTCAATACGGCAGCGTTGGCGAGGATGGTATCACAGCTTTTCCGGCGTTGAACACAATACTGGGGCGCCTTCTGGCTTCATCGTTGGGCTGCGGCGAGCACTTCCAAGGTATATTCCACGGGAGATATTCTGATCCGGCGAATTGGTCCGGCCGAGTCCAATATGTCGACTTGGGATGAGGTTCCGATGTTGCCCGGTGAGTACTTAAAGAGATAGGTCCCGCCGGCAACTGTCTCTGACTTCACTTTTCCCTCGCCATCATAGGTCAGCGAACACACTTCTTTGCCACCTTCTACGATGCGGTTCATGCGGCCGGATTCGTCATAGAAATACTCCGTCACATTCCGGTCGGCGTCCTTTACTTGCGCCAGGTGTCCTACGGCGTCATAAGAATACTCAAATCGTCCACCATCTTTTTCATCAACTCCGATCACACGGTTTTTCGGATCGTACTTAAAATCCAACTCATGGCCATCGGGCGAGCGAGCTTGTAGAAGATTTCCCGCAGCATCGCGGTTGAGGGCCAGCCTCAAACCGCTGAAGTTCTGGATCCCGATTAGCGCCGCTTGCTCGGGGCGGCTAGCTCCATTCGGATCTGGAAATAAATACGTCATGCCGGCGCGCTTGAGCTTCCATCCGGGCCATGCCCAGTCAATCGTCGAGCCTGAATACATGTTTCGGTTGGCGTCACGATTGGTATAGCGCGCATCCCAATAGCCGAAACCCCAATTCGATCGTCGGAAGTGAGAGTGCGCGCCATGCTCCAGCACCAAATCTATCCACGTAAATGGCCATTTGTCGCCCACCAGAAAAACGTTGAGATTATGGTTCCCGCCGATTCCGAACGCGCGCGACCGGTCGTCCTGGGTGCGCAACACCCGAGTCAATTCCAGAGGGATGCGGTCTTTGACCATGAAATCCGTGCGCTGATCGAGCACGAGACCATAGCGCAAGTCAACTTGCACCGTTTCGAGGCCAGTCTCCTTGTAGTGCCCGCCGCATTCGGCAACTGCTCCGACCTCTGGGTGCTCCCCATCCGGAGTCGTATAGTGTCGAACAATGAAACAAGGATCTCCGCTCGTGACGTGTAGGTCCGCACGTACCATCACATCACTCTCAAGGTATTCTTCACCAACGCCATCCAAATCGGTAGGTTCATCGATATACTCATACAAGATGCTGCTGTAGCTGTTGCTGGGCTGCAAACGGTAGTGGAGAATTCCCACATCCCTCGTGAGAGCCTTCGCCGCTCGCTTTTGGAGAACATCCGCGGAAACCGGCTTGTCGTTGTCGCTGTCCTCTCCGGGTTCGGAAAGGTGAGCGCTCGAAATAACGGCAAAGCGCTCTTCCGACCTGAAACTGAATGCATAGGTCCAGTTGAGCGCAGAAATATACATATCCTCGTCGGTAATCCCAATCATCACGGAGCCGGGCTCCGCCGCCTGAGTTGGATAAGCCAACCTCATCGCAGTCACCAGCTCCTCGGCCACGAGTTGTTTGCGCGGCACATTTCTTGCCCAATCGGGCGGTGAGATCGTGGGTAGCAGGCGTAGTTGAAGGCCGTAGTGCTTGTAGAAATCCTCTAACAACCGCGGCACGGGAACCGACTGCACCGTTCCAAACTGCACCACATAAACCGGGCCGCTTCCCCGCAATTCAGACGCGGGAGCCGGCGGAGACTTCACAGGGAGAGGAGCCGTTGCCGCGAACGACCGGTTTCGCGGTTGATTGCGCGGAAACGTTGTAAGAAAGTTATCTACGTACCCGATAAACAGCGCCACCACTGTTGTGGCGATCAGCCCCCAACTCACCATGAACCGGAGCAAAACAATATCCGGATTCTCGCGCATGGTTTTGACGATCAGTTCCTTTTGCCGAAGCTCCTGGAACCGGTAGAGATCTCCGGGCGCGAACGACCGCTTAGGAATCACGAGCACGTCGTCAGGCCCGGTTCGCAGCAGGAACAGGCTCCTGGTCTCACGGCAGGCCAGTATGTTCGCCCACCGAATCTCCGTGCTTCCGGCCGCCACCGCACGAAGTATGTTGCTCTCCTCAATCTCCAGTTCGACCGTCTCGCCGAGACTGGGAATCGACCGGTATTTAGCCGAAGCTCGCAGCCGCCATAAAATGGTGCGCTCCAGTAGCAGAAGACCGGCGGTGAGAAACAGCAAGTCTCCCCACCATCGGGTGCCTGAAAACCGAGAATAAACCGCGAGCGCTACAGTCAGGCAGGTGAGCCCATAAAGATTCCGAAAGAACACACGGCCTCTCGCCACCCGTGTCCGATAGACTCCCTGGGCCTCAACATACTCATCCGAAGTCAGCGCGTACTTTACGAGCACGTGGGAAGTGTACAACGCGACGCAATTCGATTGCCCCGCCCGCGCTTATCAGTCTCCTCGATCTAGTTCTCGCCAATCCGCTGCAATTTGATCAAGGTTAAACCACGGTAAAAACACTGTGCCGAAAGAACCCATACCGACGCTGAAAGAAATCCCGACCAAGCGCCAGTCCCAGACCGCCGCTCCGGTGGCCGATGGTTTAAGCGAACCTCACACGTCTGAACGAATCGGCCGATCGTATTTCTTCGGTGGCAAGCGCACCGAGATGTCCTCGGTAGCCGTTTAGCTCTGTGCGTGGCGGTGATCTCCACATGATCCGAGATGATGTACCGTGCCATCCGCTAATCCTCGGAGATGATCTCAGCCCTAGAACAACCGCGCCTGAATATGCGCCTTTCTGCGACGCCTCCGCCCACCTGAAGTTCATCACCAGACTGAGCCCATTAGGCACGCGATTGTGAATCTACGCAGACATCACCAACCGTTGGGGACTCCTACGGGACACTAGAAACCCTTCGAAAAGCGGAAGGTGAGGCGATTCCATATGCAAACTGGAGGGCTAAGTGCTTGGGATTGAAAGTTCTGGCGGAGAGGGAGGGATTCGAACCCTCGGTACAGGTGTTAGCCCGTACAACGGTTTAGCAAAGCATCGGGCCTTCATCGTGCGAGGCGCATTCAAGCAATTGGCACACTGCAAGTGCTTTTCAGTCGTACGAAACGCACTCCACAATTACCTTAGCTGACACCTAATGTGTCACCCAATAATCGCCGATCCGCGAATGCAGAAATTCCTCTACGCCGCCAAGCAGACAATAGAATCAACCGTGCCGAACGGTAGAACAACGGCGGCGGTTCGCTCGCAACTACTCGGTTTCCACGCGCACGTCGACGAACTTTCGAAAGTCCTGGTCAAAGGTGGCGACTGACACGTTCTTCGCGACCGCGGTGGCGGCGATAAGGCAGTCGACAAAGTGAGCCTTCGTTCTCTTATAACGGTTCAGAGCGTCGAGATGGACGGTCACCTCACTGATCTCGACGCCAGGGCTGGAGATCAAGCGCCCGAGCGCGGAGGCAATGTCGGTGCGCGGATGCTTGTAAAACGATTCGAGCACAAACAAACACTCTGCCAAAACAACGGGGAGCACCACGATTCCCACATCGCCCCGATCACAGGCATCGAACAGCTTGCCAGCTGCTCTGGCGTGTTTGTCGTGATCTTGTACGAGATAGCGGACAATCAGATTCGTGTCGACAAGTCTTTGCTTGCTCACGGGGTATCCTCTTGACGCGCAGCCTCAGCAGCGGCCTCGCGGATTTCGGCAAAAGACATCCCCCTCCCCTTGTTGCT
>JGI12712J15308_10000477_pt1 | contig 11878 bp, 10 predicted proteins | sample JacPin_JW_Ref_O2_FD_15308 | JGI IMG/M metagenome (IMG submission 15308) | reverse complement strand
AGTACAGCCTGATTGAGCGGACGGTCGAGCGCGAACTGATTCCCATGGCCAAAGCTTTGAACTTGGGGGTTCTGGCTTTCTCTCCTCTGGCGGGTGGATTTCTAACCGGGAAATATCACGGCGAAGGGAAGCCCGACGGCGGGCGGATGACCAATGAAGGAGTGAAAGCCTTCTATCCTGAGAGGGAACAACGCGCGGCGCTGATGATATCGGCCGTAAAGTCGGTTTCCGAACAAACCGGTCGCAGCATGGCGCAAGTTGCACTCGCCTGGTTGCGCTACCAAACCGTGCCAGTAATCCCGATCATCGGAGCGCGGAAGGTATCTCAACTCCAGGATAATCTTGCCAGTTTGGATCTGGAACTCTCCGCCGAACAATTGAAATCCCTCGATGGAGCAAGCCGAATCGAACCCGGATTCCCTCAGAGTATTTACGACAGAGAAATGGTTCGTGCAATTAGGTATGGCGGCACGTGGGATCGCTTGCTGCTCTAAGCGCGGCACTTAAGCCAAAATAGTGATGCCGGTGCCGGTGTTTGAGCTTCCCGCTCGCCCCCGAATAAGTTCCAACCTAAAGGGCAGCACTAAACAATTCGGAGGGTTGCAGGCCCCCGCGACGAATTCAGGATTTACATCGTTTGGCCGGTCTTAGGCGTGTTGCAGCAGCTCTGTCTGATACTTCGGGGCGAGCGCTTCTGCTTTGGCTTTGAACTCCGCCTGGGCGGTCTCATCGAGTTTTGGCGGCGCGGTCGTCCGGGTTGCAACTGCTGCGCCTACTTGGGCAAAGAACTCTTCCTGCCCGGCAGGAGAGCAGATGCACAGTAGACGTGCCGATCGGTCGCTCTTGTTGTGAAACTGGTGAGGCGCGTTGGCAGGAATATGAAGGGTCTCGCCCGCACTTGCAACGGACTTCACTCCTCGAAATGTAGCCTCGATCTCGCCTTCGAGAATGATGAAGGACTCCTCAAAGTCGTGCCGGTGCGGAGGTGGGCCGCCGCCCGGTGGGATGTGCATATCGATAAGGCAGAAGCGGCCAGCAGTGTCTTTCCCTGTTAGAAGGAACGTGTAGGTATCTCCCACTAATCCGATGTGAGGTAAGTTCTGGTCGTTTGATCGCGCAGCGATGAGAGTCCGCATCAGATCATCAGGTGGAATGGAGGAACCGCTCTTGGTCCTGCTGTCGGAACCGCTGATCGTCATGTTTCTCCTTTGACTGGAAAGGCGTTCTCCCGGAACCATGAGACTCATTCTGGTGTCAGGAACCCACGTTCACAATTTTTCCGATCCAGTTTGGTTCAGCTGTCGCTGCACGAAGCAGGCAGTCGGCGCAATCGTCAAAGGATAGCGGAACCAGTGGCGCGACTCGTGCTGACGGACCTGCCGTATAGCGTTCCTTTGCCGGCTTATCTACCAATACGACCGGGCGAACGATCACCCACTCCATGTCTATTTTCTGCGTCATCCGCTCGGCGACCGCCTTGTCAGAAACTGCAGCACGGAATATCCGGCCCGATACCCAGACAACCAAGCGGTTGGGCCAGGAGAGTTCGCGTCCATCGCCCAAGCCGATACCACTTTGCAATATGAATCGTCGGACGTTCGCACGTTTGCATTCGGTGAGAATGCCGGCAACACCGACTGACATGAGCGTTCCTGGCGAGAGGTACTTTTCTGGTCCGATGCAGCTAATGACGGCCTCCACGCCGTCAAGAGCGCCTGTCAGCCCCCCTGGGGAAAGGGCATCTCCTCGGATGAAGGACAGCCGATCGGCAGACGATAGTCGCTCGGCATGGCGAGCAACGGCCGTAACGAAGTGTCCTTGTGCCAGTGCAAGCTTTACCACTCTGCGTCCCGTCGCACCCGTCGCTCCAACAACCGCTATCTTCATATCTCGACCCCGTTGGCACCCATCACGATGATTCGGATCGCGAGCCTACGGCTTTGTGAGTCCAAGCAGCTTTGCGAGCTGGGCGTCGAGCATCCTCGCAGGAAGGAGTCTGGGCAGAGTCCAGTTCTTGAATCGTTGCGGAACGACTGCGTAGCGTGCCTTCGGTTTCGCCGTGCTGAGTGCCATGTGGACTGCTTCGCCCAGACGCTCCGGGGATAAGCCGTTATTGCGTGCTTCGGCGACGATGAATTTCTGGAACTTTTGGACCGCCTCCCAATATTCGGTCTGCTCGAACTCACTCAGATCTTCCTTTTCGCCCTTGTCGTACATCGCCGTGTTCACGGTACCCGGTTCAATAATCACGACGTCGATGCCAAATAACATCAGTTCTCGCCGCAGCGCGTCCGACATTCCTTCAAGACCAGATTTGGAGGAGCTATAAGCACCGAGAAGCGGGATCGCAACCTTTGCGCCGGTAGAACTGATGTTCACGATGCGACCGGCAGGACCCTGCCGCTTCTTATCTGTTCCCAAAAGTGGAGCGAAGGCCTGGATCACGACAAGCGGCGAGATCATGTTGACCTCCAACTGCCGCCTGTACTCGCTGGGCCTCAGATAAAGCAGTGGCCCGCTCACCACAATTCCGGCATTGTTCACCAGGCCAACCAGATTGCTGTCGCCTATCATGCAGCCGACTTTCTGGACAGCTTGATGTACAGCGCCGGCGTCCGTAATGTCCATCATGAGAGGCACGAAGCGGTCACCGAACTCTCCTTGCAAACGATCGGCGTCAGCCTGGTTGCGTACAGAACCGAACACGCGAAATCCCTTTGAAACAAGCACCTTTGTGGTTCCCCAACCGATTCCGGTGGAGACCCCGGTGACCACGACATCCTTGCTGTTCGCCATCGCATTTCTCCCAAGATGATCACCCGGCGATTTCATGTGTTCACTCATTTAGTGGAGCTCGCGCATGGAGACTAAGCAACGCGGTGGGCGAGGCGAGGTGCACTTTCAGCCAAACGGAGCAATGCGAGTGTATTGGTTGAGAAAATCTTCTCGCGATCCGCAGCGTTGCTGATCGTGTCGTCTACCAGGTCGATGTGCAGCTTTGGGCTCATTGGAACCGGCCCGAAATCGGTTCCAAACAGTATGCGGTCAACGCCACACATTTCGATCATAGCCTTGAGGCAGATCGCGCTGGGACCCATCGTATCCACATAAATGTTCGACTTGAGATACTCCGAAGGCTTACGAACGTTCTTATCCACCTTGTTGATCGGTGGGTTTGCAATGCCCTTGTAGTTCAAATCCCAGTTCCAATCGAGTCTGCAAACCACGGGGGCGAGGGCTCCGCCCATGTGAACGAAAAGCACCTTAAGCTTTGGGTATTTATCGAAGACGCCGCTATAGATCATACGAGCTGCCGTCAGCGCCGTATCAAATGGCCGGCCTACGGCCTCGTTAAGCCTGTACTGCTGCATCGCAACAGCGCCTATAGCTACAAGAGGAGGATGAATGTGAACCAGAACATCCTTGGCCTGCGCGTACTCCCACAGCCATTCGGCTTTAGGTGAGTCCAGAAAGATTTGATCCGCGCCCGCTCCGTAGCTGCTCGTAATGCTGATGCAGCAGGCCTCTTTATTCGAAATCAATGGATCGATGACATCACGCGAACTCTCTTCCAGAGCATGAGCGTTGGCCATGCAGACAATCTCATCGGGGAATCTATCTCGAAGTTCGAAAGACTCGTCGTTCAGGAATTTGAGCGTATCGACGGTGCTTGCTTTGATGACGTGCTGGGAGAACATCTCCACCTCGCCGCCATAACTGTTCACGCAGAGCGTAACCCCGCTTTGCCGCTGAATCTCCATTGAACAATCAACATCAACCGACTCGCGATAGAAAAACATCTCGTCCCCAAAGACCTGCGGCAACGGCTTTGAATCGTCAAAGCCTATATTCTCAACGAATTTCTGACGCAGTTTCGGACCGAAGATGTGTCGGTGAGTGTCGATGATGCTTCTAGTTGCTTTGGATTGAGTCATTTGGAACTCCTCGACATTGTGGATGAGCTTGCAGTAGGGGAGTGTCTATCAAATACGTTATGTCATCTGTTCTGTTTGGCACATGATCGGAAAGACGATCGACGGCAGGCTGAGCAGGAAAGCAGTTCCATGGCAGAGCGTCGTGGCATTTCCACGCCACCGTTTCATGAATCTTCATCTTGTACCGGGGCATGCTGCTGCGATCCAGTTACTTGTAGATCTCCCATGGTTCAATGGAATGTTCGAAATGTCCCATGTCTACCCTCTTCCGGCGAAACCGAACTCCCTCCAACTTCAAGCGTGCTCGTTGCTCGTGTGCAGCGGCGCCGCGCAGTCTTATCTCGCCGCCGGCACCTACGACGCGATGCCACGGTAATTGATCTACAGGATCGGTGCGTAACAGGCGTGCGACGGCACGATGGTACCGTGGATAGCCGGCTGCCGCAGCAACTCCTCCATAGGTACTTACTCTCCCGGGCGGAATGGAAAAGATCATGCGCCGAAACGCAATATCACGCTCCTCGTTCGGCCGTAGCGCGTCTAGTAACAGCCTCCGTTTAGATCGCTCAACTGAGAGTTGATCCAAGGCAAAGCTCTTCGCGAGAGCCGTTTGTTTCGATTTGGATTTCTTGCCCATCTGTCCGTCAACGGCAAACACCAAACGGGGCATCACGGAATGATCGTCTATTGGGGGATCGCTTTGCGCGCTGCCTCTTGAAGAGCGCTGATCGTTATGACGTAGGGGTCAGCTCCGAAGCTCACTCGGGCGACGCCTCGCTTTGCGAGTGCACTTATGTTTGCGCCCTGGTTGACCATGATATTGACCGGCAAGGGCGACGCCTTCGTTAGCTCTGCGATCAAAGCCAGGTCGGCCAACCCAGGGACGAACAGGCCATCCGCACCTGCCCCTGCATAGTCTTTCGCCCGCTCAAGCGCCTTCGCAACGAGGGATGCGTCATGTTCGTCTTGCGATACCTGGATGAAGACGTCGGTTCTTGCGTTTATAAAGAAAGAAACGTTCGTCTCATCAGCCTTTTGGCGAGCATGCCGTATCCGATCAACCTGGTGCTTTGTTTCCCGAAGGGAACCGTTCTCTGGGAAGCTGTCTTCCAGGTTGCAACCGATAGCACCAGCCTTGATGGCCAGAGCGATCGTTTCACCCACTTTCCTGGGCGTGTCTCCATAACCGCTCTCCACATCCACCGTCACCGGCAACTCCGTCGCTTCGGTGATCCGGCGAAGATTATCGATCGCAAAGGTGAGCGGCGTGTGTTCACCGTCCGAATAACCACTTGCCTCAGAAACTGCCCAACTGCTGGTAGCGAGAGCTTTAGCGCCTGTCTCCGCCACGGCCTTGGCACTTCCGGGGTCCCAGATGTTAAAGAGCACGAGCGGTTCGCCCGAAACATGCAGCTTGTGAAAGCGCTTGGCCTTTTGTAGTTGGGTCGTCATCTGTTCTCCTGAGTGGTTTGTGAAGAATTTGAACTGTGAACCAGAAGACAGGCTGCCATCGCTTCCGTTCTGCCAGAAGAGAAACGGCAGTGCGGCCTTGCCATTATTCAGTCTGTTTCCAAAACCCGCGCAGTTCACGGTTGAATTCTTCCGGGCGCTCTTCGGGAAAGAAGATTCTCGCGCCTTTAAACTCCACACGACGTTGTGTTCCCGGAATCGCATCGGCCAACCAGCGAGACCATTTGACATCGAAGTAGATGTCATCGGTTCCCCAGACGATGAGAGTGGGAGTCTCGAACGTCTTTAACTTGGGTTCAATCGCAACGGTATGCTTGTTGTCGAAAGCCTCGACAAAGCGCTCCAGGTCACGGGTACGCTCGTTCGAAGCAAGGAAGGAACGGAGGTAGTTTTCGATCGTTTCATCGGTCACGTTTTCTGGGTGCTCATACGCCGGACCCAACGCACCTGGAGAACGGTATATCGACTTATCCGAGAGCATCGCTTCGAGCGTGCCGCGCAAACCTCCGGCTTTCACCATCGCAACAAAGGGCTTGAATGCCTCGGGCGGCCAGTTGTCGTGCGTGTCGCAGTTCGTGAGCGTGAGAGTTCGAACGCGTTCCGGGTATAGAGCGGCGAATATCTGGGAGATACCACCGCCACTATCGTTTCCGACAAGATCCACCTCATCGATGTTCAACGCATCGAGAAATTCGCTAAGCATCTTGGCATTCGCGGTGACCGATACGTTCTGGTCCGGCGCGATTTCCGTGTCGCCGTGCGCGAGCAGATCGACCGCGATCGTGCGGCGAAGATCAGAGAGTCCCGTCTGTTGGTGACGCCAAAGATATCCGTTTAGCAATACGCCGTGCACGAACAGTGCAACCGGACCAGATCCTTGGTCGGAATAGCTAACACGCCCCGAAGGTGTCGATACACTGCGTTTCTCCGATAGTGACTTATTTGGTGTTGCGCGACTGACGGTAAACACGTAGGGAGTCCCTCCAGCCTCAGTTTCGGACTCATCGATTTGGCAGAACTGCCATATTTAGCGCAAAATCTGCCATGCTAAACTTACGATATGCCTCCGCGCTCTCCGATCATCGCTTTTCTAGCGGCGTCTCCTTTTGAACTGCTTGATCTGACGGGTCCTGCTGCTGTTTTTGCGTATCCGACGCTCAAGGACAAACCCTATTATTCGTTTCGAATCCTATCGACCGCATCGGGAGATACCGTCAAAAGCATGGGAGGGCTCTCGATTGGCGATACCTCGAGATTTTCCGAGTACGCAGGTCCGATCGACACGTTAATCGTGGTGGGAGGGCTCGGCTCGATTGGATATCAGTCGCCTGAGCTCCTGGAATGGCTTCGAAAGCATGTTTCTCGTATCCGCCGCATTGCATCTGTTTGCACCGGAGCGTTTATCCTCGCTGCTTCCGGCTTGCTCGATGGCAGACGCGTAGCCACGCACTGGCGGTATGCTGATNTGTTCGCCACGCGTAGCCACGCACTGGCGGTATGCTGATCTGTTCGCCAGCCGCTTCAGACATCTAAAGGTGGAGCGAGACCCGATTTTCATCAAAGACGGGAAGTTCTACACCACCGCGGGAGTTAGCGCCGGCATCGATCTTGCTCTCGCGCTGGTCGAAGAGGATCTTGGCCACTCGGCGGCAGCCACAGTCGCGCGGGAGCTAGTGCTCTTCCTGAGACGTCCTGGCAGCCAAGCGCAATATAGCGCGCTCCTCGCTCAACAAGCGGAGGTAGACGACAAGCGCATGCGGGATCTCCCCGCGTGGGCAAGATCGAGTCTTACTCGCAAACTGGATGTGAGCACGCTGGCAAGAGTCGTAGCCATGAGCCCGCGTACCTTCGCGCGCCAGTTTCAATCGGAGTTTGGCACCACACCAGCCAAGTGGGTCCAATCCCTAAGGGTAGAGGCGGCGCGGCAACACCTGGAAGCCGATCATATGCCCCTCAAGCGGATCGCCGCGCTCACCGGTTTTCGTGACGAGCAGGCTTTGCGCAGGGCCTTTATTCAGCAGATGTCGGTGACTCCGAAAGAATATCGAGAACGCTTTGGTGTCGGAGAGTCGACCGATGTCATCTGACCGCCAGCGAGGCTTCGCGACTCGGTGTCAGGCTTTGACCGCCGTTGTAAGAGGGATAATCCGTGTAGCCCTTCGCCTCGAAAGTGTAGAAGGTGTCGCGATCATAAGAAGCGAGTGGAAGTTCTTCCCGGATGCGCCTTGGAAGATCAGGATTCGAAATGAAGTAACGACCAAACGATATTGCGTCGGCATCTCCCTGTTCGATGGCTGCTGCTGCGCTCTCCGGTTCAAAGCCACCGTTGGCGACGATTTTCCCTCTAAAGATCTTTCGTGCCCGCTCGGTGGCCAACGGAGGCTGGTCCTCCTTAATCACGAGAGAGCCGCTCATGCGCGGCTCGATGATATGCAGATACGCAAGGCCGAATCGATTCAAACCTTCAGCGACATGGGCATGCAATGCTTCTGGGTCGGAGTCTGACATCGCGTTGAACGTGCCACTTGGAGTGATGCGCACGCCCACGCGGTCATGGGTCCACGCGGAAACCATTGCTTCGACAACCTCAAACAGGAGACGGGCTCGGTTTTCGATCGAACCACCATATTCATCCCTTCGTTTATTGCTGCCGTCCTGAAGAAACTGGTCAATGAGATAGCCGTTCCCCGCATGAACCTCGACCCCATCGAAGCCGGCTAATTTCGCACGTTCGACTGCCTTGCCATAGTCTTCCACCACGCCGGGAATCTCCGATTTCTCAAGAGCGCGATGGGGGGAGGGCTGTATCCAACCACTGGGCGTAGAAATGAGTCGTGATGGGTTTTGCCAGTATTCGGGGTCCACTGAAGCTGAAACAGGTGCTTCTCCTCCAGTCAGAGATACGTGAGAGAACCGTCCGGGGTGCCACAGTTGCGCGAAGATATGACCGCCCTTGGTGTGAACGGCATCGACAATCTTCTTCCATCCGTCGACTTGGGCGTCGGAGTAGATACCAGGCGCACCATGCCAACCGCAAGTGGCGAGACTAAGTTGTGCCGCCTCGGAAATGATGAGTCCGCCATTCGAGGCGCGTTGAGTGTAGTACTCCAGCATCAGATCGCCAGGGACATCATCAGGTTGCACCGATCGTGAGCGCGTGAGGGGAGCCATCACGACTCGATGTTTCAGACGAGTTGAGCCGAGTTTTACCGGACTGAACAATTGACTGGTCTTTGTTGCGCTCATCGGAGATCTCCTTTGTCCTTTGTGGTATCGAATGTTGTCTAAGAGCACTAATGTGGCCGACCAACGAGTGTCGGCCGGAATCTTCACTCCACGTCAACTAAGAAATCTTCAGCTTCGTCAGGTCTCCCAGACCCAGATTCTCGATCACGCCGCGCTGGATTGGAGCAACCGCCTTATTGACGGCATCGGATCCAAACGGCAAGCCGACTACGACGCGATCCGGACGGTTACCTGCGGGCGTGGACACAATTTTGTCGATGGCTGTGGCGACGTCTTGTGGATTTGGCCCATTCTCGCCTTGAAAGAGGGTGACGAAAGTCTTGAGAATCTTGTCTGGAACCTCAGCGATCTCTCCATACGTCTTTCGAAGCTCTTCATCAGCCGGCTGCTGCGCGGCAGCGTACATGTTCGTGGGATAAGCGCTTGGCTGGACAAGCACGACATCTACTCCCAACTGGGACAACTCATAGCGATAGCTATCGCTCATTGCCTCTACTGCGTACTTCGAGGCTCCATAGAGCCCGAAGAACGGCAACGTTATCCGGCCAAGGATCGATCCCACATTGATCACGAGGCCTCGACGCTTCGCTCGGAGTACAGGCAGCGTCGCGCGAAGGACACGCTGGACGCCGAAGACATTAACCTCAAACAGTTGGCGTATTTGCTCGGGCGTGAACGCCTCCGAGATGCCCGCTGACGCCATGCCTGCGTTGTTAACCACGACATCGAGCTCGTTGTTCGATTTCTCGAGAAGCTGCGCGATGGCGCTGTCGACGCTACCCTGATCAGTGACATCGAGCTTGAGAATCTCTATTTTTTTCCCTCTGAGTTCGTCAGCGACCTGCTTCTTTCGACCGTCATTGGAACGAAAACCTGCGAATACCTTGTGCCCAGAGTTTTGAAGGGTTTCTGCAGTCAAACGGCCGAAGCCACTCGATGCGCCTGTAATCAGAATCGTCTTTCCCATCTTTTTTCGTCCTTTTGGATCTCCACGAATTTAGCCGATGAGCTGCTCATCAAGGCGCAGTATGGACTGCGGCGAAATCAGGAAAATGCCAAATTTGGCGCAAATTCTGCCAGAGTCCAAAGTTGCTGTTCCATAAGCACTACGCACAGCATCTGATAACGCGTTAGGAGTTTAGTTTTGGTGTCTTAGGCTGTGCTGGCAGAAGAGAATTTCATGGACGCGAGCCACGCATGGGGTGCTGATATGGAAAATAACAACGACCAAATCGCATTCGGTAAGGCCGTTGAAACAGTAGCGGATACACTTCTTAAGTCGCTCGGATCCGACTTTCGTTGGGAACTGGCGTTCCCAGATTTGACCGAAGACATAGTCGCGAGACTTCAAGCCTATGGGAACCAGGAATCGTTTCCTGCAGGCGCTGTGCTGTACACCCACGGCGAGCGCAAGATCGATATGTTCGTTGTTCTTGACGGCGAAGTTGAGATCTGCCTTCCGTCAACAGACGGTGACTCCAAAGTCTTTGCCCGCTATAGCAAGCATAACTTCACCGGGGAATTTAACCTCCTGAACTCTCAGGGTGCACTAGCTGAAGCGCGAACTATCGCGCCGAGCACGTTGCTCCGCATATCACGCACGCGATTCGAACGATTGATGCGCACGGAGGGAGACATCGCAAATGTGATCGTGGCAGCATGCATCTGGCGTCGGATTGGGATTGTCAAGGCAGCATCAGGCGGGGTGATTCTGCAAGGCAGATCCGGTGACGACCAGATGATGCTTCTTCAGCGTTTCTTCGTACGCAACAACTATCCGCACAGAATCGTAAACGTATCTGCAGAGGACACCGAAATCGATTGCGCACCGCTGCCGGCAGTCATACTTTCTGACGGGCGGACCATGCGACGCCCGTCCATTCCCGAGCTGGCGGATGAGTTGGGCATCACCGAATTGCCGGATCCCGAAATGACCTGCGATGTGGCGGTCGTCGGAGCAGGTCCTGCAGGTCTCGCGGCTGCGGTCTATGCAGCCTCCGAAGGACTCTGCACGACAGTTATCGAGGCGATGGCGCCTGGGGGACAAGCAGGTGCGAGTTCAAAGATAGAAAATTATCTGGGATTTCCTGCTGGCATCAGTGGGCAACAACTTGCAACTCGTGCACAGCTACAGGCTTTGAAATTCGGCGTGCATTTCGCTATCTCGCGAGAAGTCATAACCGTCGAGCAACTAGATGGCATCCACAAGCTAACGTTGCAGGGCGGTCACCAAATATGCGCGCGCACAGTTGTAGTGGCGTCTGGTGCTCAGTATCGCAGGCTCGGTGTCGAAAACTACCTGAAATATGAAAATCGCGGACTTTATTACGCCGCCACCGCGATGGAGTCGGTGTTATGTCGAGACCGAGAGGTTATCGTTGTAGGCGGTGGCAACTCCGCTGGGCAGGCATCGTTGTTTCTCTCCGGTATCGCAAAGCATGTGTATCACCTTGTGCGTGGACCATCCTTCGCGGAAACGATGTCGCAGTATCTGATTTCCCGCGTCGAGAACTCGAGCCATATAACCGTCCACACCAAATCTGAAATTGTTGAACTGGATGGAGATCCGTCCCTTGAGAGAGTGACATGGGCCAACTTGAACACGGGGGAGCGCACAGTAAGGAATATCTCCACCGTCTTCGTGATGGTCGGCGCTGAGCCGAACACTGGTTGGTTATTTGGTACGGTCCGGCTCGACAAGAAAGGCTTCATCCTTACCGGAGGCACAGATGGCTTCGATAAAAGCCCATACGCGACCAGTATGCCGGGCATCTATGCGGTCGGTGATGCGCGCGCAAACTCAGTCAAGCGCGTTGCATCAGCTGTTGGCGAGGGCTCCGTGGTCATATCGTACATTCATCGCTACCTCGCAGATCACAGAAACCAACTTTCGGTTCGACCAAATTCCACTCTGGCCGCGCTCCGATTGGTAGACGCTGCATCTGTAGGAGCGAATGCGTGATCTCTGGATATTGGCGGTTGCAGTTATCGTATTTGACGCTGATGGCTGAAGTTCAGCGCGGTCGTGTTCATCGATTTCATTTTTGCTCCGCCTGCTGGGTGCGTGGTTGCTCGAGCAAGAGGCCGAGGAAGTGGTTACGGAACCGACGGCGCAATATTGGAAACCAGTGTGGGGTGGTGGAGTGAACCCCTAGAGTGAGACGGTTTATGATGCACACTTTGCGAGAAAGGAGCCGCAAAGTGGAGCGAAAGAAAGGGCAGCGATA
>JGI12712J15308_10000475_pt1 | contig 11881 bp, 12 predicted proteins | sample JacPin_JW_Ref_O2_FD_15308 | JGI IMG/M metagenome (IMG submission 15308) | reverse complement strand
CCTGCCAACATCAACCCGGTCGGTCCTCCCCCGGCCACTACGACGGAATGTTCGATGCTCACTTGGCAATCCCCCAATATCGCTGAGTTTTAGCTCCGGCCAGCGATTTTGCGCCATGACCCGGGGCTTGCCGCAAGCCCCGGCATGAGCTATATGTTGAAGGTGAGGACGTGAATCCCTCGCCGCGTATTGCTGCATTCCGCCGACTGTCTCGGCGTGAGTAGCGAACATCCCTCTGCCACAACGCTATACAGCAAATTCTGGATCGTGCCCGGCCGCCGAGATACCTGCCTACGATGGGCGCTGTGTCGTCGTGTGACATCAGCACGCATCAGTCGTGATCGCTTTCGTCTGTGCGATGCCGATGGAGTTGCGGCCCCTGCGCCGCCGCCTTGGGCTGCGCAAATCCGCAGCGGGCTACGTCGGCAAGGTCGGCGACCGCGCGGTGATCGCCATGGTCACCGGGATCGGCACAGCCTTGGCGGCCACTGCGACGGCCCGATTACTCGATGCGGTCGACATCGAGTGGGTGGTGGTGGTTGGCATCACCGGTGCTATCGACGACGACACCCCCATAGGAGCGCTGGTACTGCCCGAACGGGTCGTGAACGGCGCCGACGGCTCGGTGTACCGACCGACACCGCTTCGCGTCGGTAATGCCCACGGGACGATCTGGACCACCGACGAGTTGCTGACGGATCCGGCGATGCATGCCGATCTGCGATCGCGTGGCGTGGTGTCGCTGGACATGGAGACGGCCGCGATCGCAAAGGTGTGTGATCAGCGCGGCGTCGCTTGGTCGGTGGTGCGGGCAATCAGCGACCGGGCCGGCGACGGCATCGTGGACGCCGAGATCGCCGGCCTCACCCACTCTGATGGCACTGCGAACCCTGCAGCCGTCGCGCGCTACCTGGTCAGGCATCGCAATGCGCTCCCCCGTTTGGCTCGGCTTGCCAAAGGGTCCAATCTTGCGGCCAAACAGGCTGCGAACGCCGCAATCATGGCCGTAAGCAGGTCGATTAAATCTTGACCAACTCCAAATTAAGTCTTGACCGACTCCAGATAAGAGCGGCATATTGGGGGTCGTGTCGTCAACGTCGACGGATTACTCGGCACAGCTGCGTATGGCCGATCTTCGTGTGACCCGGCCCAGGGTCGCTGTGCTGGAAGCGGTGCATGGCCATCCGCACGCTGACACCGAGACCATTCTGACCGCGGTTCGCAGCGGACTTCCCGATGTCTCCCGACAGGCCGTGTACGACGTCCTCAACGCTCTGACCGCCGTCGGGCTCGTTCGCCGGATCCAGCCATTGGGCATGGTTGCCCGCTATGAGTCGCGGGTCGGCGACAACCACCATCACGTCGTGTGTAGATCGTGCGGCGTCATCGCCGACATCGATTGCGCTGTCGGTGACGCGCCGTGTCTGACTCCGTTCGACGCCGACAACGTGCTGGAGGGCTTCGTTCTCGACGAGGCCGAAGTCATCTACTGGGGCTTGTGCCCCAACTGTTCGACCGCAATGTCTCGATCACAACCGTGATCACAGCCCATTTCACCCACCCCTGAAAGGAACGCAGTGTCATCCGATACAGCCCACAAGGGCAGCGAAAGCGAAAACCCGGTAATCGACGCGCCCGAACCGAAGTCGGACGCTCCCCTGAGGAACCAGGACTGGTGGCCCAATCAGGTCGACGTGTCGAGGCTGCATCCTCAAGTGGCAGAGGCCAATCCGCTCGGTGAGGACTACGACTACGCCGAAGAGTTCGCCAAGCTCGACGTCGACGCGCTGAAGGCAGACCTGGTATCGGTGTTGACCACCTCCCAGGACTGGTGGCCCGCCGACTACGGCCACTACGGCGGTTTTTTCATCCGGATGAGTTGGCACGCCGCAGGCACCTACCGGATCTATGACGGCCGGGGCGGCGGCGGTCAGGGTATGCAGCGGTTCGCCCCGCTCAACAGCTGGCCGGACAACGCCAGCCTGGACAAGGCGCGCCGGCTGCTGTGGCCGGTCAAGAAGAAGTACGGGAGCAAGCTTTCGTGGGCAGACCTGCTGGTACTCGCCGGCAACGTAGCCCTGGAATCGATGGGGTTCAAGACCTTTGGGTTCGGCTTCGGTCGCGAAGACGTCTGGGAGCCCGAGGAAATCCTCTTCGGCGAAGAGGGCGAATGGTTGGGCACCGACAAGCGTTACTCCGATAAGCGTGACCTCGCGGAGCCGTACGGCGCGACCACGATGGGTCTGATCTACGTCAATCCCGAAGGGCCCGAAGGTAAACCAGACCCGGTGGCAGCCGCGGTGGATATCCGCGAGACGTTCGGCCGGATGGCGATGAACGACGAGGAGACCGCCGCACTGATCGTCGGTGGGCACAGCTTTGGCAAGACCCACGGCGCGGGTGACGCTGATCTGGTCGGCCCCGAGCCCGAAGGCGCCCCGATCGAACAACAGGGGTTGGGCTGGAAGAGCTCTTACGGCAGCGGGAAGGGCGAGGACACCATCACCAGTGGACTGGAGGTGGTCTGGACCACGACACCGACCAAGTGGGGCAACGGCTACCTGGAGAACCTGTACGGCTACGAGTGGGAGCTGACCAAAAGCCCGGCCGGAGCCTGGCAGTTCACCGCCAAGGACGGCGCGGGCGCGGGCACGATCCCCGATCCGTTCGGCGGGCCGGGCCGCGCCCCGACGATGCTGGTCACCGACATCTCGCTGCGCGAGGACCCGATCTACCGCGAGATCACCAAGCGTTGGCTGGATCACCCTGAGGAGCTGTCCGAGGCTTTCGCCAAAGCGTGGTACAAGCTGCTGCACCGCGACATGGGACCGCTGTCCCGTTACCTCGGACCGTGGATTGCCGAGCCGCAACTCTGGCAGGACCCGGTACCGGAGGTCGACCATAAGCTGGTCGACGACAAGGACGTCGCTGCCCTGAAGAAGAAGGTGCTCGAGTCCGGCCTGTCCGTTCCGCAGTTGGTCAAGACCGCCTGGTCGGCGGCGGGGAGCTACCGCAACACCGACAAGCGCGGAGGCGCCAACGGCGGGCGGCTTCGCCTTGAGCCGCAAAGGCATTGGGAAGTCAACGAGCCTTCGGAGTTGGAGAAGGCGTTGGCGGCGTTGGAGAAGATCCAGCACGACTTCAACGACTCTGCCTCCGGCGGCAAGAAGATCTCGCTGGCTGACCTGATCGTGTTGGCCGGCTCCGCGGCTGTCGAGAAGGCGGCTAAGGAGGCCGGATATGAGATCTCGGTGCATTTCTCGCCCGGCCGTACCGACGCCTCGCAGGAGAACACCGATGTGGAGTCGTTCGCGGTTCTCGAACCGCGGGCCGACGGCTTCCGCAATTACACGCGGGCAGGTGAGAAGGCGCCGTTGGAGCAACTGCTTGTCGAGCGGGCCTACCTACTCGGTGTGACGGCTCCGGAGCTGACCGTGCTCGTCGGCGGTCTCCGTGCTCTGGGCGCCAACCACGGCGGCAGCAAGCACGGCGTGTTCACCGACAAGACGGGCGTGTTGACCAACGACTTCTTCGTCAACCTGCTCGACATGAACACCGAGTGGAAGGCGTCGGAGACCGCGGAGAACGTCTACGAGGGCCACGACCGGGCCTCGGGTGCGCTGAAGTGGACGGCGACCGCGAACGACCTTGTGTTCGGGTCGAACTCGGTGCTGCGCGCGTTGGCCGAGGTGTACGCGCAGGACGACGCGAAGGGGAAGTTCGTGCAGGACTTCGTCGCCGCGTGGGTCAAGGTGATGAACAACGACCGGTTCGACCTCAAGTAACGGCCGAGCGTTCGACAGAGACTGCGCCCCGCGAACTCCCTTTCGCGGGGCGCAGTGCGTCAACTCGCATCGCGGCGCATTTGTCGCGAAGCGAGTTTGCCGAACAGCTTTTCGGCGAGCCGGCGATGCGTGGTGTTCTGCGAGGCGGCAAGTAACCACCCCTCGTCGGTCCGCAGCGCAATGGTGGCGTTCACCCGATCTCCCCGCCGAGGCCGCCGCCGTCCGCTCCTGAGCACAGCGGCCTTCGAGTGAATCAGTGCGACGTCGGCGGTCAGGAAACGCAGCTGGGTGATGTCTGTCTTCAGCCGCGATCCCTTCAGAAGCTTTGCGAACAGCGGTATGTAGGACGCCGCGATCGCGTCTCGGCCCCTGTAATGGCTGCCCAGAAAGGTGACGTAGTCCGCGTCGGGGGTAAATACACTGGCGTACGCCTCGGCATCTCCAGCGTCCCAGCCCGCGACCTGACGGTCGAGCAGTTCGCGGATAGCCGCTTCGTCAGACCGTCGCTCGCTGATCATGAGGCACTCTCCTCGTCACTACGGATCGGCACACCCAAAAGCTAGTCTGGCGGACATGGCTATCGAGTCCACCATGATCGCGCTCGGCACTCCCGCACCGCGTTTCTCGCTGCCCGAGCCGGCGACCGGAAGAACAGTCAGTCTCGACGATCTTGCGGGTCCCGCAATCGTCGTCACCTTCATTTGCAATCACTGCCCGTACGTCAAACACGTCGCCGCCGGGCTGGCCGCGCTCGGCCGTGACCTCGCCGACCAAGGCGTCGCGATGGTCGCCATCTCCAGCAATGACGTGGTCACCTACCCGCAGGACGGACCCGACCAGATGGCCGTCGCAGCCCGCGACTATGGCTGGACCTTTCCGTACCTCTATGACGAGACCCAGGACATCGCCCGCGCCTTCTCCGCGGCCTGCACGCCCGACACCTTCGTCTTCGACGGCGAGCGTCGACTCGTCTATCGCGGTCAACTCGACAACTCCCGCCCGGGCAACGATCTGCCGGTCACGGCTGCAGACGTCCGCGCGGCAGTCGACGCTGTGCTCGCCGGGCGACCGGTCGACGCCGACCAACGACCGTCGATCGGCTGCGGCATCAAGTGGCGTTGATCCCGGCTGACCTGACTAGGTAAGCGGGTCGATCAGATCGCGGAACCGCGCCGCAGGACAGACGCCCGCGCCCGCGGCTCGCGCCCGGTCGGCCAGCGTGGCGTCCGACGTCACGACGTTGATCTTCTGAGGGTTATCGTCGGCGCACACGATCCGGGTGATCTCGTCATCAGCCGAATTCGCGGTTGCTTTGGGCGCGTGGTGTACCCGGATCGCGGAGGAGTGAATCGGTGGCGACGTCGGACCTTCGAAAACCACGGTGACCTGATGGCCATCCGGCGCGGCCCATCGCTCAAGCTGTTCGACAAGCCGGACTCTTGCTCCCTGACGATCTTTCCACCAGCCGTCCGGTCGCGTCCCGATGACGTTCATGGCGTCGACGATCCAGCGCATACAGCTGACGGTACTGATCTGATGCGGTGGCAGTATGAGGGCGTGGATTTGCAGGCACGGAACAACGTGAGGTTCGCCGGAGCCGAAAATGGTCCGACGATCATGCTCGCTCATGGTTTCGGGTGCGATCAGAATCTGTGGCGACTGGTTGAAGCCCGACTCGCATCGAGTTTCCGGTTGGTGCTGTTCGACCACGTCGGCTGCGGTGCCTCGGACCCCGCGGCATGGGACCCCGAGCGCTACGAGGCGCTGCAGGGATATGCCGACGATATCCTCGGCATCGTTCGTGAGTTGGATCTGCGCGACGTGACATACGTGGGCCACTCGGTAGCCGCCATGATGGGAGTGCTCGCAGTCGCGACCGATCCGAGCCGCTTCGCCAGGTTGGTCCTACTTACCCCCTCACCGTGCTACATCGACAGTGGCGACTATCGCGGTGGCTTCTCACGTGCCGATATCGATGAATTATTGGACTCACTCGAGAGCAACTACCTCGGGTGGTCGCGAGCGATGGCGCCGGTGATTATGGGCGCCCCGGATCAACCGGAACTTTCCGACGAGCTCACTGATAGCTTCTGTCGCACCGACCCCGCGTGCGCCCGGGTATTCGCACGCACCACTTTCCTGTCCGACAACCGCGGTGATCTTGCCCGAGTATCGGTTCCCACTCTGGTGATTGAATGCGCACACGATACTTTGGCGCCGCGCGAGGTCGGTGCTTATGTCCAGCGACGAATCGACGGCAGTGAGCTGGTCACGCTCGACGCCATTGGCCATTGCCCCCAGCTCAGCGTTCCGGACATCACCGCAGAGGCGATCGCTGCGTTCGCCGGGGCGACGTGACACCGGAGCCGGATTGCGCCGCACCTGCCGAGGCTCTCAGCGCTGAGGACCTGTACGAGAACGCGCCTTGTGGCTACATTGTGGCTGGGCTTGACCGGAGCATCATCAGCGTCAACGCCACGCTTTTGGCGTGGCTCGGCCATGAGCGAAACACGTTGATCGACAAGCCTTTCACTGACTTGCTGGCCGTAGGTAGCCGCATACACTACGAAACGCATTTTGCGCCACTGTTGCAACTGCACGGTGAGCTGACGGGCATTGCCGTGGATTTGCTGACCGCAGAGGGCGCGCGACTTCCCGCGTTCCTCACCGCCAACATCAAATCTGATGTCAACGGCCGACCAGTTCTGTTGCGCATCGCGATTCACGGTGCAGGCGATCGGCGTTCATACGAACGAGAACTCCTCGATGAGCGACAGCGGGTGGAACGGGAACGCGCGCGGGTCCAGGTGTTCGCGCGGACTCTGCAACGGTCGTTGTTGCCGCCATTGCTTTCACCTCCCGAAGGCTTGGACGCATCTGCGTACTACCACCCAGCCTCAGCGGACGATGTCGGTGGAGACTTCTACGATCTGTTCCCGCTCACCCATGACAAATGGGCGTTCTTCATCGGTGATGTGAGCGGCAAAGGCGCCGGCGCCGCCGCGGTGACCTCATTGACCCGCTACACCTTGAGGGCGGCGGCGGTCTTCGACGCCGACCCTGTCGCGGTGTTGCAGAACCTGCATGTTGTGCTGAGCCAGGAGTTTCGCGATACCGTAAACCAATTTGCCACAGTCATTTTCGGAATTGTCACGCCACACGACGGCGAGTTCGGCATCGAGCTCGCCAGCGCCGGACATCTTCCTCCGTTAGTGCTCGGTGCCGACGGCGGGGCACGTTACGTGGACACAATCGGTGGCCAGCCCGTCGGCATCCCCATGGAGCCGAAATTCGCTGCTGCCCGGATTCGGCTTACACCGGGCGACACAGTGGTTCTCTACACGGATGGGTTGACCGAGGCGCGAATAAGCGACGGCACGGAGCGCTACGACTATTCCGGAGCATTGCTGGAATTCGCTGCCGCACATGCGCCGACTAGCGCGTCGGGGATTGTCGCAGCGATTCAGTCGCTACTGGACGGCTTCGGCTCAGGTGTAGAGGATGATGTCGCGGTGTTGGCGTTGGGCGTACCTGTGAAGATGCGGCCAGACCCGCCGAGGTCCCCGAGTGAGGTTTAGCTGATGAGAGTTGTACTGGCCGCGTATGGGAGTCGGGGCGATGTCGAGCCGTGCGCCGTTGTCGGCCGGGAGTTGCGGCGCCGAGGTCACGACGCGCGCATAGCGGTTCCGCCTAACATGGTCGCGTTCGCCGAGTCGGCCGGTCTCGATGTGATGGCGTATGGGCCCGACTCCCACGCGCAGCTGAACACAGCGGCGGATTTTTTCGTCGGCAACATGAAGAACCTCTACGCCGCGCTGCCCGAGGTCGTGGAACGTGTCACCAAGGTCTGGGTGGACAAGGGCACGGCGCTCGCATCGCTCGCGGAAGACGCCGACCTGCTTGTGACGGGCATGAACGAGCAGCGGCTCGCCGCGAACATCGCTGAACAGCAAGACATTCCGTTGGTTGCGCTGCACTCCTTTCCGTCGCGGTTTCAGCCGTCCGGGCAGCTCAACTCCCAGCTGGTCAAGATCTCCGAGGAACCCCTGCGTCGGGCGCTGGGCCTGCCGGAGGCGCCCGAGCCCGCGCCGCCGTTGATGGAAATCCAGGCCTACGACGAACGGTGCTTGCCGGGGCAGCCTGACGAATGGGCAGAACCGGGCAAGCCGTTCGTCGGTGCCCTCACCCTGGAATCGCCGACCGATGCCGATGACGCCGTGCTGTCGTGGATTGGCGAGGGAACTGCGCCCGTCTATTTCGGCATGGGCAGCACGCCGATTTCTCCTCCCGCCGAGATCGTCGAGATGATCGTGGCGGCGTGCGCGCAACTGAACCAGCGGTTGCTGATCTGCACCGGGCCCAACGACTTGTCCGAATTCGATCGTTTCGACCATGTCAAGCTTGTCCGCGCGGTGAATCACGCCGCGATTCTCCCCGGTTGTCAGGCGGCCGTGCATCATGGCGGCGCGGGCACCACCGCAGCGGCCATGCGCGCCGGTGTGCCGTCGCTGGTTTTGTGGCTCTGGCTCGATCAGCCCGTCTGGGGGGCCGGTGTCCAACAGCTGAACATCGGTACAGCGCAACGCTTCTCGGATGTCAACCAAGAATCGCTGACCGCGGGGTTGAAGTCGATTCTCACGCTGGAATGCCTCGCTCGGGCTCGCGACATTGCCCCCCAAATGATATCGCCGCACGAAAGTGCTTCCAGTGCTGCTGATTTCGTGGAGGCCGCCGCTAACGGTGACTAGATCACCGGCGTAGGTCCCATTGACCGTAGTCGGGGGCGAGCACCTCGTCGACGTCGATGTTGATGCCACCAAGAAGCGGACCGGGATTCGACGGGGTGTTGACCACCTCTTGGTACAACACCGCGGTGGTCGCGCGTTGTCCATGCGACCAGGACTTGGTCTGCCAGGCCCATTGGTGCCCTGCTGTGGTGGAGTGGCCGATGACGCCGTCGTTGGTCGCCCACTGGCAAGCCTGAAAATGTCCGTAGATCCCGGTTCGCGCAGTGCCCAGTACCGAATTGATACCGCGAAACCAGTTGACGGCCAGACCGTTCCAGGTGTCGACGTTGATATCGTCGTCGACGCTGAAGAAGATCGGGGCGGAGTCGCTGCCTCCGGCGGCGGAGTGAATTCGCAACGCGGTGTGCGCGTCCGCTACCCCGCCGTCGAACCCGCGGGTGAAATCCGAGGGTGCGGTTCCGTTCGGTTTGCCGTATTGGAAGTTGCTGACGATATGCAATCCCGCAGCCCGTAGCGCGTCTGCGTAGTCGCGGGTGATGGGCTTCGCCTCGAAGTTCGCCCCCGGTCGCGACTCGGACACGTAGTTCACCACTCCGGCGTAGCCGGCCGATTTGATTTCGTCTGGCGCGATTCGGCGCTCGGCGAAGTCGATCAGCCTGACGTTGTCGGCAGATGCTCTACGGCCCTGGAGCATCGAGCCCAACGGTCCCAGGGTCAGCGCCACCGCTGCCGCGCCACGTTTAACGAGTTCGCGTCGCGATACTGTCCGATGTTCGAATGAGTCGACCATGGTTCCAGGCTTATCGGGTAAGGAGGGCTGTGGCACTCCAGGGTCTTCTGCCCGGGTGACGTGGATTCGGTTGCGGCACCCACAAGAGCGGCCGCATGAAGATCGGCAACCTGCGGAATCGGTTGGCGGCCGCCATCAGATACTCGGAATCGAGGACTCGCCAGCCGAGGTCCTCGAAATAGGCCAACCCGTTTTCGGGCGCGAAGATGAACGGGGCATTTTCCAGCATGCCGGCCATCTGCTTGTTCATCACCCGCTTCAGGCCAGGGCCGGCGAAGTCAAACATCCACCAACCGACCTCGGGTCGGTTGAGCGCATCCGAAAGTGCTGTGACATCACGGTCTTCCAGGTACATCAGCAGGCCCTCGGTCAAGACCAGCGCTTTGGTGGCGCCATCCAGAGCCTGGTCGAAGAACGCGTTACGGGCCGCCGGGTCGGCGAGGTCGACCGCCGACCGGGTCAACCGGCACCGCGGCGTCTGGTCGGCCAAGAGCTCAGTCTTCTCGTCGAGTAGCTCCGGAAGGTCTGCCTCGAACCATGGAAAGTCAGATGGAAGGTTCAGCCGGTACGGCCGGGTGTCCAAGCCGGCGGCCAGGTTCAGCACCCGGTCGCAGCCGTTGGCGATCGCTTCGGCGATGGCGTCGTCGATGATCTTGGTGCGCGCGACGAGCCACCAGCCGCTGCGGCTCGTCAACGGAGTCTTCGCGACGATCGCGCGGCCTTGGTCGCCCGCGAGACGCGCAGCCAGTGGGTCGCTGAACATCGCGTCGGCCCGCGCCGATTCGGTGGCCCGAAACAGCGCCGTCCATCGGGCTGTGTCCGAAACGTGGGTGATCACATGCCCGGTGTCTGACATACGTTGCTGTATAGCACTCGGGCGCTGGTGGAACACGGATGGGTCGTGTACAAGGGTCTGATGGATGATCCGGCCGTCAGGTCGTTCAGTCCGTCCACGTTGGGCGAGGCGGTGGTCAGGCGGTTGTATCGCCGGGCGGTGGTGACGGCGCAGATCACGGTGCCCGCCGTCCCCAGCATGGTCGACGAGTACCTCAAGATGTGCGACAACGTCTTTGCCGTGGCGGGCGTCCAGCACACCCCCGAGCAAGCTGCGCAACTGAAGACGGTGCTGGCGGCCGAATTAGCTAAGGCCTACACGGCATCCTCCCGTTCGAACATCGTGATCTCGTTTCACGCGCCGTTCGGCATCTCGATGAATTACCGGGTCACAAGCGAATCCGTGACACTCGGAGGCGCCTACGACGGCTGGCTCAGCACCCGCGAAGGACCGCTATTCGGCACTGAGCCGGACGCCCGGGTGTGGGCGCTGTCCGGCGAAGTGGCGGACCCCCAAGCTCATCCCGTTCTCGACGTCGGTGCGGGAACGGGTCGCAATGCGTTGGCTCTGGCGCGGCGTGGCCACCCGGTGGATGCGGTGGAGATGAGTCCGAAGTTCGCCGACATCATTCGTGCGGAGGCCGACCGCGAATCGCTTCAGGTCCGTGTGATGGATGGCGATGTTTTCGAGACGATGGACGGTGTTCGCCGCGACTATCGGCTGATCATTCTTGCCGAGGTGGTCCCCGACTTCCGCAGCACCGGTGAGCTACGCGGCATATTCGAACTCGCCTCCGATTGTCTGGCTCCCGGTGGCCGGCTGGTCTTCAATGCCTTCCTCGCGCACCAGGGCTACACCCCCGACGATGCGGCGCGTGAGCTCGGGCACCAGTGCAACACGATGATTTACACCCGTGACGAACTGAGCGCCGCATCGTCTCAGCTGCCGGTTGAGCTCGTCGCCGATGACTCGGCTTACGAGTACGAGAAGATGCATCTGCCCGACGGCGCCTGGCCACCCACCGAGTGGTTCGAGGGGTGGGCCAGCGGCCTCGACCTGTTCGACGTCGAGCGTGAAGAATCCCCAATCGAGTTGCGCTGGCTCGTATATCAGAAAACGTGAGGGACAGTCATGGCGGATGCACTCCACTTCGTCGACGCGAACGGACTGAAGTTCGCCTATCTCGAAGAAGGAACCGGGCCACTGGTGCTGATGCTGCACGGGTTCCCCGACACCGCGCACACCTGGGATCACCTGCGCTCCCGCATCGCCGCGAAGGGATATCGCGCGGTAAGCCCCTTCATGCGCGGGTACCACCCCACCGCGATCCCGGATCGCGATGCCGACCAAGAAACTCTGGCGCGCGACGTCCTTGCCCTGGTTGACGCGCTCGGCGCCAGCGAGGCCATTGTCATCGGACACGACTGGGGCGCCTCGGCCGCGTACGGCGCGGCGGGGCTAGGCCCCAAACGGGTGAAAAAACTGTTCGTCCTCGCGATTCCCCATCCGGCTGCGCTTAAGCTGACGCTGAAAAAGCTCTGGGGGGTGCGGCATTTCGCGGTATACAAGTTACCGGGAGCACCAGAACGGTTCGCGCGCAACGACTTCGCAGCGCTTCCCGAGATCTGCCGCCGATGGTCGCCGAGTTGGCGGCCGGACCCTCACGAATTCGACCCGGTGCGGGCGAGCTTTTCGAACCGCGCGAGTTTGAACGCGGCATTTG
>JGI12712J15308_10000472_pt1 | contig 11938 bp, 9 predicted proteins | sample JacPin_JW_Ref_O2_FD_15308 | JGI IMG/M metagenome (IMG submission 15308) | reverse complement strand
GCTACCAGACGCCGCACCGCTTCTTCGTGCGGAAAGCCTTTGCGGTAACAACGGTTCGAAATCATCGCGTCGTAGGAATCAATCACCGCTACGATTCGCGAGCCGATGGGTATTTCGCCGGCCTTCAGTCCGCCGGGGTAGCCGCGTCCGTTGAAGCTTTCGTGGTGGTGCAGAGCGTAGAGGCTGGCCTTGTCCAGGCCTGGAAACAGACGGAGAATTGACCAGCTGTATTCCGGGTGTTTGTTCATCCAGGCGCGCTCTTCGTCAGTGAGTTTGCCTTCCTTTTTCAGGATCGAATCGGGGACGCCGATTTTCCCGATGTCGTGCAGGAGAGCCGCGACTTCCAGTTGATACAGGTCGGTTTCCTCAATGCCTAACTTTCGCCCCACGCGGACTGCCCATTCCGCCAGACGAGTGCTGTGAACGCCGGTGCCCGGGTCGCGCATGTCGAGCAACTGAGTGAAACTGTAAATCACCGAGTTCATCAGCGTGCGCTTCTGCTCTTCGAGTTCCTTGATCCGCAGGCAGTCCACAGTATTCGACAGATTGGCCGCGAATTCCTGAATCGAACTTGGCATCGTTGTCGCCATAAAGTTCCTCAGCGCTAAATTATTTCGACCACATTTATTTCAACCCCAGGCTGGTGCGCCAGGCCTGCACGGCCTGATACGTATCGAGGCGCCCATTGCCCAACTGTGGGTCGGAAATATTGTCGGCGTGTGCCAAAGCCTTGGCAGCCTGAGGTTCCCAGCTGGGAAGGTTGGAGCCGCCCAGCGAAATGTTAATCCCGAGCAAGCTCAACGAGAGCCCGCTGCCTCCGGAGCTGGATTGCGTGTTGTATTGCGAAACCATCAGCGCGGCTGTTCCCGTGACCAGCGGTGTGCTGAACGAAGTTCCCCATCCCGCCGCGTAGGCTCCGTAGGGATAGGTGGTCATCACGCCTTCTCCCGGGGCAGCCAGCCAGACTGGCGGCGCTCCGTAGTTGGAGAAGGTCGATTGAGTGTCCTGGTTGCTGGTAGAGGCCACGTCGATCACGCCCTTGAGTGAGCCGGGGTAAACCGTAAGCTGCTCGCCGCTATTGCCCGCGGCCGCTACGCAGATCACCCCATTCGCGGTGGCGTAATTCACCGCGGTCACCAACTGCTGCGAAGAGGTGGTGTAGTTGAAGCTCATGTTGATCACTTTGGCGCCGTGAGCCACTGCGTAGTAGATGGCCCGCAGAATGTCGGAGTTGTAGCCGGTTCCGTTTGCCTGGAAAGCCTTCAACGGCAGAATCTGAGCCTGCGGCGCTACCAGGTGAATGAGGCCGGCAGTCATGGTGCCGTGGCCGAAGGCGGAATAGTTGGGATTGCCATCCAGAACGGCGACGGTCGATTGATCGAGCACGGCGACCGTCGATTGGCTGACCTGCGCGGTCTGAACGTTCTCCCCATCCAGAACGGCAACCGTGGACTGGCTGACGTCGCTCATTTCCGAACCGCCGCTTTGGTTGCGCGTGAAGTCGTAGCCGGTCAACAGAACGTTCTTCAGGACGGGATGATTGGGATCAACGCCGGTGTCGATATCCGCGACAATCACTCCGGAGCCTGCAGTATTAAATGTCGATTGTGTCGTGGCGGTGCGGATCAGCGTGTTCGCCGGCTGGTACACATAGCCGTGCCACACTGTAGTTCCGTAGTAAGTGTATGGAGCCTGATCGCTCAGGTACGAGGGAAATCCGCCGGCCGAAGCTCCCAGAGTCTGGACAACCTGGTCGGTTTCGATCGAGACCAGGCCCAGCAGGTTCAGATTGAGCAGCGACGTAAGCGGGGCAAGGGCCGCGGGGATCTCAATCATGAAAAGCTGCCCCTTAGGGTCGCCCAGGCCTTCAACGGTTGAGCAATTGAGCAGGACGCACAGATTGAGAATGCCGTTCAGGCCGAGGCTGTCGCTGATCACCAGGCGGGCTTGCGGAGCCGACTTTGCCGCCGATGTTTGGGCGCCTAGAGTTTGCGCTCCAACGCCTAGGCACAGTACAAGTGCCAGAAAAGTACGGAAAATCTTCGATTGGCTAGATTGATGGTTCGCAAATTGGCTGCTTCGCATGGTTCTCACGGGTTCCCCTTTGACTCGGCCGGGCTCGTTTTCTGCTCTGATCGAGTCTACGCACAAGTTAGAATTTTCAAAAATTACACGCGTAATTCGTACGGGTTACTTTGCGCGGTTACCTTCAGGCCATCCGGCCGGAAGGCAGCCACCTAATCCAAGTGTTTTCTATCAGTTGGCTTGACTTGGATTCCGTACAGGGGGAGAACAATGGCATCAGACTTGTCTCGGCGAACCGAGATGGAGAGGCTGTTTGTAGCGTTAAATTCGAACTGAAATTCACCAAACTGGTTGGTGGAAGTCTCTGCAATCGGGCGCTTGCCATCCTTCAGGAGCACGGCTAGTCCGGCCGCCGCCCGCTTACCTTTCCGATTCAGGACTTGTCCCACCAGGGCTGCCTGCTGCGCCTCGCGGTGCGGCTCTACGCGAAGATCAATGTAGTATTCGTCGGTCTCGTAGAGAAATTGCCGCGCCGCTACCGAACCGCGCATTCCTGCGGGGACGGGCGCGAGATTCGAATCGAACACCAAGCGAAAACCNAGGCTTTTTTCGGGCGTGACGGNCGCAAACTGGCTCTTGACCACGCGGACCACGTCGGCAGGCGGCGTNAGGGCGCTCTCAGCCTGACCCATGACNTGGACGATCTGCCATGTATTCAATACGTTGGCGCATTTCCCGCATCCCTCGTCAATGTGCTGCTGCATCGTCATTTTCGTGTTCTGCGTCACCAGGCTCCTCGCAAAATCTGCCCAAGATGCTTCGCTGAAATGCTTCACCAGAACCTCCGCCGGGGGAGCGGACCAGAAACTGCCTGGGTACGCTCTTGCCTTGCTTTCTCTTGAGTCTTTGTATCTTGGCTCTGTGGAATAAGGGCAGTGCCGCGGTGAAAAAATATAGGGCTCGGTAAATAAAGTTTCGGGGGTCAGGCCTTGCCCACCAGAATGAACGGAGCCCATTGATAACAATGGGGATAGCTTGCTCGAAGCTGTAACATGGCGGAGCGCAAGGCCTCCGCTTTGGACTCGCCCGTNCCCAGCTGGCGGTAGAAAGCGGTCATAAACTCTGCCGTGCTCTGGTCGTGGACGTCCCACAGGCTAAGGATCAAAGACTGCGCCCCGGCGTGCAGAAGGCCTCGCGCCAGGCCGATGAGTTCATCGCCGGCGGCGACAACGTTGAGTCCAGTGGAGCACCCGCTGAGCGTGATGAGTTCGACCGGAAGGCGGAGCTGGTAGAGATCGAACAGGCTGAGGAACGAATCTCCCATGCGGATCGCGGAGAACATGGGATTGTCCTGACGGAAGCGGCCGTGGGTCGCGATGTGAATCAGGCGACTCGCGGGACCTTTTTCGCGCAGGACACTTACGGTTGCCTTCTGGCCGACGAACAATTCGGCCTGGTCGAGCACGCCGGTGAGCGCCTGAACTTCGTCGAGAATTGCCGGGGCTTGTGGATCCGGGATGCCGAATACGAGCGAAGCTCCCGAGGAATTTGCCGGCCGCCTCTGGCAAAGAGCGTAGATGCTGGCGCTGGGTGAATAGGAGACGGTGTAGCGGTCGATCAGGTGTTGTGAGCCATCGAAAAGCGCGTGGAAGGGAACGTAGTGGAGTAGACCGTGGGGTACGAAGATGAGATGCTTGGCTTTGAGCCGGGGAGCGACCGGGGCGATCAGCTCATCGTAAAGTTCTTTGAGATGCGCCTGCGTGGTCTGCAGCAAGGAATCGTGGACGGCCTCGATATATTGCGGACCCAGCCGGAACTTTGAGAGTTGAAACTGAAGCAGTCGCAACAATCCGGCGACTCTAGGGTGCAGGGTTACGGGAATAATTTCGAGCGTCTCCCGTCCCAGCAGGCAGAGGAGGATGCGGTCGCGGACCTGGAAGTACTCGACCAGCAGAGTATCGTCCGGGATTGCGGCGCGAATGGTGGCGATGGGCACGTGGCTGGGCATTTGCAGGCCAGCCTGCGCGGCGTCGGCGTCGGTGGCATCGTGCAAAATGCGAACCAATTCTTTTTCGTGACGTTGCGCTTTTTTTTCGAGGGCTGCGATGCGGTCGGGTGACTGCTTCTCCGGTTGAAGTTGTTCGCGTTCGATCAGGTTGTAATACCAGTTGAGTTCTTCGCGCAGTTCCTGAATCGAACGCACCAAGTCGCTTTGGCCAGGCGTTTTTTCCGTGAAGGCCGGAGCCGGTCGGGCGAACAGGTCCATGAGGCTGCGCGATTTTGCCTGTTCGACATAGGTGAAGGCTTCTTCGGCGGCGTTTGGATCATTCTGGCGATCATTCTGCCGAGAGAGGCAGAGTTCGACCAGATTTTCGTACACTTCCAGCCGGTTTTTGATGAAGGCGACTTTCAGCTCTTCGCCGCGCAAGTTTCCGCGAAGCGTTTCGAGTGACTGACGCGCGCTTTGGTAGGACGCATAGGCGTGTTCGCGATCAGCTCTCGCCGAGTAGAGATTGCAGCTCTCGCCGAGTAGAGATTGCCCAACAGCAGATGAGTCTCATAGGTGAGGACCGGCGACTCCAGTTCCTGAACTTTGTCGAGGGCAGCGGTAGCGTGCTGGAAGGCTTGATCGGTGTCTTCGGTCCGGATTGCAATCCTGACCAGCAGAAGCCGAGCCATGACCGCCTTATTCTTCCACTTGAGGTCGAGGAATTTTTCGAGAGCCTGCGCGCAATAGCGTCGCGCCTCGAAGTATCTTCCTTCCTCGAAGAACGCGAGAGCCCGGTAGAGATCGATCAAGGATGGCCATGCCCGGTTCTTTTCCTTGACAAAAATTTCCCGCGCTTCAGAGTAGAGCTTGAGCCCTTCAAAGGCGTGCCCTTGCTGGGCTGCGGCCATGGCCGAGAATGCCAGAGACTTCGCGGTTTCGTAACCCAAGCCGAGTTTGCCGAATCCTTCGTATCCCTGTTGCGATAAATCCGCCGCTTCCGCGCTGAGATTTAATTCCAGATAGAGCTCCGAGAGATCCATGCTGCACAACGCCAGGTGATAGGCATCCTCTATTTTCTTAGCATTTAGACGCGCGGCCCGCAGCATTTCAATGGCCCGGCTGTATTCACCGCGCTGGAAATAAAGATAGGCGATGTTGTAGTCCGCCTGCATCACCAGGAGTGGCATGCCATGTTCTTCACAGGATTGGCGGGCTCGTGCGTAAGAATCCAGAGCTTTGGAAAACATGTGCAGGCTGATGTAACACGTGGCCATGTTGCTGAGGACGGCGGCGATGGCCTCGGGATCGTTTTCGAGTGGCGACGCATGATAGGCGCGCTCATAAGAGGCCAGCGCATCTTCGAAGCGATCTTGCCGGTAATAAATGTTTCCCAGGTTGATATCGAGGCGCGCCAGCCGCAAAGAATTCCCTTCGCTGGTAAATATCCGGCGCGCGCGCGCCTCCGCCGCAAAGGCGCGATTGTATTCACTCATTAGAATGAGCGGCTGAATGGAACTGCTCAGGGTGCGGGCTACCTGGTCGGCTTGTCCGGCGGCCTCGAACAGCGCTGCGGCCTGCTCATGATGGTCGGCCGCAGCGGCGTGCTCGCCTTTGACGTAAAAGACATTTGCTTTGGCCCGCAGCGCGATGGCTTTGGATTCTTTGCTTTTGAGTTTCTCGGCAATAGCAACGGCAGCGTCGGCAAGATGGAGGGCGCGCGACACATCCACTCGTACTTGCTCTACTACTTTTGCGGCGAGTTCGGAGACTACTTCGGGTTTCAACAGAGAACGGTGTTGCTCGAAAAACTTTTGCCGGCGGGCATCGTTGGCAAGACCCGCCAGTTCCTGCAACAGTTGCTCGCGATCAGGCTTGCTTCGCGGCTTGCTTTGGGTCTTGCTTCGAGTCTTCTTTCGGACTGGAGTCACTGGAATCCCTTTTCTTCCAGCAGTTGGCGCATTTTCTTCAGGCAACGGCCGCGAATGAAGCCGATCGATCCGGAGGCGACGCCAAGCTCTTTCGCGACTTCCTGATAGGGGCGCGGTGGGTCATCGAAAAAAAGCATGCTCACCATTCGGCCGCAGCGGGGAGGCAACGCCGCCAGGGCCTCGCGAACACTCTGCTCGCGTTGCACTTGATAGAGCATTTCCTCGGGAAGTTCATCGCCACTAGCCCTGGCGCTGGGGTTGCGCTCGTCTTCTCTACCGCGGTCGAGGACTTCCAGGTCGTCGACCAGATTCAGCCGATCTTTTTTCGAGCGCAGACATTTGTGAAAACTAGTCTGCATCAGCCACTTGGCAAGAGCCCGAGGTTCGCGCAATTTCGGCAGGCTGGAAAGCAGGTCGACGCATACCGCTTGAAAAATGTCAGCCGCATCTTCCCGGGGCAAGCCGAACTTGATGGGGATCGAGAAAATCAGATTCTTGTATTTTTCAATCAGCGCCGACCATGCGATCTGGTTACCCTTGCGACATTCGCGAACCAGACGCTCATCGGTCCATGCCACTTCGCGGGCCGGGGTGACGACCTTCACTGTTTTGCACCGGATGGCGGGCCGGTTCCGCCCAAAAAGTACAGTTCCTCAACGTTCCAGAGCGTGGTGGGCTCGAGAATCGCGGGTTTGAAATTCGCCAGATTGTTTTTTGCACCAACCAGAATGTCGGGCGTGGCGAGAAATACATACGGGAGGTTCGCCGTGATGACTTCCTGCACCTGGTCGTAAAGTTTTTTTCGTTCTTTGTAGTTGAGTTGCACCATTTGCTTCTGCATCAATTGATCGATTTGCGATTCCCATTCTGTGGCGGGCTTGGTCTCGCCCAGGTGCCAGAGGTGCGTGCCGCCGCTCGATAGCCAAACATTGATCTCGGGATTCGGATCCGCGTCGCCGCCGCCCAGGGCCATGATGCTGGCTTCGTAGTCGTAGGTTTGAAAGACGCGATCGATCACGGCGCGAAACTCCAGTGGCACGATGTGAACATTCATTCCCAGTTTGCTGAGATCGTCCTGAATGATGGTCGCCATTTTTGTGCGCTGGGCGTTGGAGGTGCTGGTAATGATGGAGAATTCTACCGGGCGGCCCTGAGCATCGACGAGCTGGTTCTCTCCCTTCCAGGAAAATCCCGCGGATTTCAACAAGTCCCGCGCACGATCGACTGAGCGCGAGGGGTGAGGCAGAGACTGATCCACCCAAAGCTTGTTCGACGGGCTCACATTTCCCCACAAAGCAGCGCCCCGTCCCGCGTACACCAGTTTGACGATGCCATCGCGGTCGATGGCCGACGAGATGGCCTGGCGGAATTTCAGATTCCCAAACCATGCTTGCCGGGCCGCGATCTCGCCCAAGTTCTTCGCCGCAAGATCGTTGAGATTGAAAACCAGAAAATTGTATTCGAGGCTGGGACCCAGATCGAAAAGCTGAATGCCGCGGCTGGACGCGTCTTTAGACAACACGGAGTAATTTTCGGCGCTGAGGCGGCTGATGATGTCGGTGTCGCCGGCCTGGAAGCGCAGGACCTGCGCATCTTCATTCCCGACGAACAAAAAGACAAGTTCGTCGAGGTAGGGAAGACGATTCTTGTTGCGGTCGGCTTTCCAGAAGTAGGGATTCCGCTCGAGCACGATTTTCTGGCCGGGCACATATTGTTTCAAGCGAAACGGCCCCATGCCTGCGAGCTCTGCGGGAGACGTATTGAGAGTCCACGATTGTGCGAACTTGCCTTCCTGATAGGACTTCTCGAGGAGATGGCGGGGCATCATCGCGAGGCTGTCGAAGATGCGTTCGGCCGCGGCGTAGGGTTCGGCAAGAGTGAAGCGGACTGTGAACGGATTGAGCTTTTCGACCGCGATCGGCTTCCCGCCCACGACCAGAAGATCGCGCTGCGGCGAATGCAGTTTCTCGTCAAGATAGAGCTCGAAAGAAAACACAACGTCATCGGCGTCGAAGGGCTGGCCATCGGAAAAGCGCAGGCCGTGGCGCAGGTTCACGGTGAACACTCGCCCATCTTTCGAGACGGTCCACGATTTCGCCAGTGCGGGTTCGGTGAGCTGCGATGCGCGGTTGATATGGATCAGGTCGGCCGTGAGTCGGCCGATCACTTCACGGGAAGGTGCATCCGCGGCGGTTGCGGGATTCAGCGTTTTGGGCTCACTACGCTGGCCGACCGTCAGAACGCCGCCGTAGTGGCCAACTTCATTGGCGGTGATTTGCAGCTCTTCGCCGTGTTGCGGAGGCTGCGGCGCTGCGGAAAGCGCGACGGAATCAATGCTGGCGAGTAAGAAAAGGGCGAGGCTACCCAAACGGCGCATAGGTTGGATCCGCGGGCCTGTTATTCGATTGAGCCAGATTGTAACCGCTGGTGAAAAGCATTCGCCACTGTGAGGTAACCAAGAGAGACAAGTACCAGAACGAGTGCGGGAGCAAACATCCACCAGTAAGACACCAACACATTGTATTGTTGCAAGTTCGCCAGTAGGTTTCCCCAGCTGGGCATGGGCTCGCTGAGGCCCAACCCAAAGAAAGACAGCGTAACTTCCGCGATCACATATTGAGGGACGAGCAGAGCGGCCTGAGTCAGCAGCGTTCCGTACGTGTGCGGCAAGACGTGACAGCGGAGAATGTAGGCGTCCGACGCACCGAAGCCGCGGCTGGCGGTGACATATTTTCGGGAGCGGGCGCTGAGCACGATTCCTCGGACGAGTCGCGCCGGACGCGCCCATCCGATGGTGCCGATGACCGCAACCAACAGCAGAAAAGTTTGTGCGGCACTGATGTGCAGTGGCAGAAATGCACGGACGGCCAGCAGGACGTAGAGCCACGGCAGCACGAGAAACAGTTCGGCTACGCGCATGGCGGATTCGTCAATCCAGCCAGCGTAGAAGCCGGAAATGCAGCCCACTAACACGCCGAAGAACAACGAAATTCCCGTTGCCAACAAGCCGGCGGCGAGGGAAATCTGCCCACCATAAAGGATTCTCGAAAATTGGTCGCGGCCGTAGTTGTCCGTGCCGGCGAGAAAGATCTGCGCCGGGGTGTCTACCCCGAACAGATGCGTGTGGGATGGCAGCCAGCCGGCAATTTTATATTCGGATGCGGCGACGAAGAAGTGCACGGGATACTCTTGGTCGCGCGCCTCGGTGTATTCGTAAAGACGATCGAGGCGAGGCGCCGATGGATAGACGAATGGGCGAAGGTGCAGGTGTCCGCGAGCATCCACAAAATGGACGCGAGTTGGGGGGACGTAGGGGAAATCGCGATTCTGCTCGGCGGGTGGGCAGGGTGCAACGAATCCTGCCAGCAATATTGCCAGGTGCAAGGCCAGAAGAAAGATTGCAGCGGCGATGAGTTTTCGCTTGCTCTTCTTTTTTCTGGGTTTCATGCCCGCTCCGATGCGTAATCTGTTCGGACGCGCGGGTCCGCGGCTACCAGCATGACGTCAGCGATGAGGCTGCCGAAGATCATGAACAAGGTAGACGCCATCACCACGCCAATCACGACGTATAGGTCTCGGGAGAAACAAGCTTCGAGCAGGAGCGGGCCGAGCCCAGGCCAGCCGGTAATAACCTCGACCAGTAAGGACCCGCTCAGCAATCCAGCGATGGACAATCCGAATAGAGAAATCAGCGGATTGGCGGCGGCGGGTAGCGCGTAATGGAAGAGCAGCCGCGATCGGCTGATTCCGTGTCCGCGGGCGGCCTGGATGAACGGTGCCTGCAGCACTTCAATCATGCTCGCGCGCACGTGGCGGATGAGAATCGGAAGACTCGCGAGCACCAGCGTGGTCACGGGAACAATCAGGTGCGAAACCAAATCCGTCATCTGTCCCCAAGAACCGAGACGGTCGAATCCAGTGGAAACCATTCCACCGACGGGCAACGCATGGGTCCGGATGACGAGATAAAGAAGGGCGAGCGCCAGAACGAGTTCGGGCACGGAAAGAAGTAAAGATGTGCTGGCCGAGGTGAGCTGATCTTCCCACCGGCCGCGGCGACTGGCGACCCACACTCCAACGGGGACGGCGATGAGCCACGCCAATGCCATGGCCAGTGCGGTGAGCAACAGAGTATTTCGAGCGCGCACCATGAGAAGACTTCTGACGGGCTGGTTGTAGGCGAAGGAATAGCCCCATTCTCCATGCAGCACCGACTTGACCCAGCGGAAGTATTTCACTGGCAATGGTTGATCGAGTCCGTATTGCGATCGCAGAGCGGCAACGGTCTCGGGAGAAATCTGGGGATTCAATTTCATCTCATCGAAGAAACTGCCGGGGGCGAGGCTGCTAAAAAGAAAGGACAGAATGGAAGCGCCAACCAACAACAGGACGGCGTGAATCACGCGTCGCTCGAGATACTTCATGCTCGACCACATCTTCGCGCCGGCGCTTGACTTCATCCTCGTCCTCCTGCGCGGGCGGCGCGGAAAGCCGTCTCCAGTACCTGAACGGATGCCAGCAATTTGCAAGTCTGAGGATGTTGGGGACTGCCCAACACTTGCGGGGCTGATCCGCATTCGACGATTCTGCCCTGGTGCATTACCGCAACGAAGTCCGCAATTTGACCCACAAGACTGAGATCGTGAGTAATCAACAGACAGGTCAAGGAGTGGGCCGCTTTGAGATCAAGAACAAGATTCAGGATTTGGGCCTGGGTCGACAGATCCAGGCCGGAAAGGGATTCATCGAGGATCAGCAACGATGGTTTCAGCGCAATGGCGCGGGCGAATGCGAGGCGCTGACGCTGGCCACCGCTCAATTCCAGGGGCGAGCGGTTTGCCCAATCCGGAGGTAGACCAACTTCTTCCATCAATTGGCAAGCGCGCACGCGCAAGTTTTGCCCGCGTTCGCGATGCTGGATTTGCAATGGTTCTTCGATGATCTGGGCTGCGGAGAAGCGTGGATCGAGCGCTCCCGCCGCATCCTGGAATACCATTTGAATTCTGGGGCGCAGGGGCGCGAGTTTTCGGTGGCTCCAGTGCGATATTTCGCTTCCCTCGAACCAGATTTCGCCATAGTCGGGCTTTTCCATCATCGCCAAACAACTCGCCAGGGTTGACTTTCCGGAACCGGATTGGCCGATCAGCGCGGTCAGGCAGCCGGGGGCGATTTCGAAATTGACCTCCACGAGCGCTTCGATCGCAAAGCTTCGTCGCGAAAACGGCGTGCGCTGCACGTACCGCTTGCTCAACCCGCGCGCTCTCATCAGCGCGGGCTGCAACGCGAGTCGGGCTGCTGCTTCAGTTCCCATGGTTGAAACAACTCACTCGCCGATCAGGTTCCGGGGCGATTTCCTCTGGCGATTCAATCTGGCAATCTGCGGTTCTCGCCGAACATCGCGGTTCGAAAGCGCATCCCCGACCGAGTTGATCGAATGGAGTCAGACTTCCCGGAATCGCGGGCAAACGTTCCCGCCGAGTGAAACTCGAGATGGGACCGGAAGGTTGCACGGGCTCGGGAATCAACTGCAGCAATCCTTTGGTGTAGGGATGAAGCGGCCGCCGATACACCTGCGCGACCGGGCCGGCTTCGACGATGCGACCGGCGTACATCACCATGACTCGATCTGCGAAGCCGGTCAGCAAAGCTGGATTGTGCGTAATGAAAATCAGCGTCGACCCATAGGTGCGATTGATATCCCGCAGCGCATTCCGAATCTCGACCTGGAGGGTCACGTCGAGAGACCGCGTGGGCTCGTCCGCAATGACCAGAGCGGGGCGACAAACCAGGGCTTGCGCGATGGCAACTCGATGAAGTTCACCCCCGCTGAGTTGGTGCGGATAGGCACGGTAAATGCGGTCTACATCGGANATCCCGGCGTCCTTGAGCGCAGTCTCGACTTCCAGCTTGCGTCGCTTGCTTCCGCCGCTGTGGTGCGCGCGGATGACCTCGCCAATCTGGTCTCCGGCACGCATAACCGGGCTTAGCGAGAGGC
>JGI12712J15308_10000460_pt1 | contig 12084 bp, 10 predicted proteins | sample JacPin_JW_Ref_O2_FD_15308 | JGI IMG/M metagenome (IMG submission 15308) | reverse complement strand
ATCAGCCCTATCTTATCTTGCGCGAACACCTCATTGACCGCCTATACGACCAGAACGTCGGCTATTGGCAGCCGGACCTGCAAGGCCTCGACCATCTCGGCCGGGCCGACCGCGCGGAACTCCTGGTCGACTATCTCGGTGTATCGGAAAAGCAGCTCGTTAAGACCGTGGAGCGCATGGCCGCCGACGGCAAGTACGAACTAGCCGCCTCGCTGCTTGAATCGTCCGGAAGCAGGTTCGAGCACAGCAGTTCCGTAGCTGACGCCAAACGGCTCGTGTACCTCAAACTGATGGAAGAGAATCAGAATACGGACCCGTTTAAATTCATCATTTACTCTGGAAAGATCGGAGAGCAAACACCGCAGATGGCTAGTGGCAGATGATGAAACGCTGAGCCGACCGAAATCCGATTGGAAAATTGGCACTTGCTCTGCTGTCCTGAGCGGATGACGAACCAGCCGGAAATTAGTCAGGGCCGAAAGTTGGCTCGTAGGAAGTGATCGGAATCACTGGGGGGGCCCAAACGTCTGGGATGTTGGGGTGGCTGCGTCCACGGGACAGGCCGCCCCTTTTTCAGCCCATTCTTGTACCTTCGCTAAGAACTCATGCTGAGATGTGGGCACTGGAGTGCGGCCGTCGCCAGGGGTCCACCCCCAAAGCACCAGTGGCGTGTGCATATGCTCCACAATCTGCGCGGGCGTACGATGGCCGTTACTTTGAAGGTCTTTGAACAGTTCACAGAGTTGATGGTCCGTCAGGCCTTCCCAGATCATCGGCATCGCGGGAGATGGCAGATGCCAACCGGGAGCTCCGGGTGGCATGTGCGAGCCCGCGAGATTGTGATCTTGATGACAGGTGCTGCATCTGACAGCATTTGCGCCCTGCCCGTCTTGTCCACGACGGATTTGCATTGTGTGTTGATGACTATCGTCTCCCTGTCGAGGAGAATCTCCCGCTGAGTGGCAATTCATACAGCGAGGATGGTGGAGCACCGGGACAATCGCCTCGAAAGCAGCGGCCGCCCCGGCATCATCGCGCGAGATTCCTTCATGAACGAGTCGTGCTCTGGTGCGTTCCACTCCTCGGGCGGCGACCCATGGGATTAGCGAGAATAGGAGGCAATAGGTTGCGGCGACAGCGAGAAGGGACGAGATGGATCGATTCTTCATACGTGTGCCCTATCGGGACTTTGGGCGCTAAGCAGCGCAGCTTTCACTCGCTCCGGAGTGAAGGGCAGCGTCCGGAGACGCGTACCGGTGGCATCGAAGATAGCGTTTCCTATGGCAGCGGGAGTAACTGTGATAGCGGTCTCCCCCGCGCCGGTTGCGGGCACACTGGCAGGCGTCACAAAGACGGTTTCAACGCTAGGCATCTCGTAATCAAGATGCAAGCTTTTATAAGTCTCCCAATCGACCGAGGTCACACGCCGGCTATCCCACGTAACTTCTTCCACCAAGGCGCGGCTCATGCCCTGCAGGATGCCGCCCTCGGTCTGATTTCGCAGACCATCAGGGTTCGAAATTGGACCACAGTCCAACGCAATTACGAAGCGCGTCGGCCGGACCATGCCGGTCTGTAGATCTACGTCGACCTCGGCAACCAACGCAGCATAGCCGTTGTCTCCTTCATATGCGACGCAGGCGATACCACGTCCGCTGACCGTTTGTGCCCGAGAAATGTCCGCTCTCGGTGAAGAACGTGCCTGCCAACTCCCCGCAGTGGCAGCTGCTTTGAGGACGCCGATAACTCGCGAGTTTTGCAAATGCTGCAGTCTGAAACCAACAGGGTCGGCCTTTGCGTGCGCGCAGAGTTCGTCCATGAAGCATTCGTTGGCGAACGTGTTCTGAATTCGCAGCGGTGATCGGAGTGGTCCAGTGAAGAACGGAGAACGCACCGTATGCGTTAGCGCCCGTTCACTCCGGACGGTTCCGTCGCCACCACAGCTGCCACCGATGCATCCTGCGAAATACGATGGAACTGTGTTGCTCTGATTCCGCAACTTGCCCGCAGGTGGCTTGGCGGAACGAGGCCCAGGCAATTCGGGTGTATATCCCAGCAGCATGCCGGTGATGACATTCCCTGGTTGATCGTAGCCTGGTCGATTGCCCATTGACGCTACCCAGTCCTCCCGATCCCAGGCAACGATGCGTCCATCGCGCGCGAGAGCGGCGCGATGTTCCACCGCACACGCGGAACCGAAGTTTTCCCACATCATTTCGTCCTGACGTGAGAATTGCACCCGGACCGGTCTTCCCACTGCCTCAGAGAGTATCGCCGCATCAAAGGAGACGGCATCGGCACCATTCAATCCGTAGCAGCCCGAGCCGCGCACATAGATGACGCGCACCTTATCAATCGGCCTATCCAAAAGCTTTGCAACGATGCTCCTGGTTGGATAAGCCGACTGTGTTGCCGAGTACACGGTCGCACTCACCGACTTAACGTCGGCGACCGCGCACGATGCGCCAATGGATCCGTGCATTTGGTACGGATAGGTGTACTTGGCCCGGATGAGCCTGCTCGCGGCAGCGAGTTCGGCCTCGGTGTCCTGGGAGTCAACGCTAAGAACGTCGTGGGAAGGCTGTTTCCGGAGATAGTCGAAGAAGCCGTTCTGCGGCGGGAGCCCCGGACCTGGTTTCCATTGAACCACTAACTTCCGGGCCGCCAATCCTGCCTGGTACTGAGTCTCGGCCACGACCCCAATAAAATTCTTACGGACGACGATCTTCACTAGGCCTGGAACACTCCGCACCGATTGGTCGTCTACATGCACCAGCGTCGCTCCCATTTCTGGCGGCCGCACGACTCGCCCATGCAGCATCCCCGGGATCCGAACATGGTGAACGAATTCGAAATTGCCGGTCATCAGGCTGGCTCTGTCCAGGGAAGGAATTGGTTTACCAAGCACAGTCCAATCTGGAGCAGATCGCCGCTTCGCTGTCGCACTTAGCGGGAGATCGAAATGCTTGTTTCCGATAAGTTCCTCATACCGAACTTGGAGACCCTTGTTGCTCCTGATGATGCCATCCACCACCGTGAGCTGCGCGACCGGCTCTCCCAATTTCACAGCAGCGAGACCTAGCAAGGCTTCGCGAGCAGTGGCGGCGGCAAGTGCAAGATTTTCCGAATTAAAGTTTGTTGGACTCGACTGACTTCCAGACGTGGTCCCCTGATCCGGACAGAGCGATGTATCGCACTGGATCAACTTTACGCGAGCGATTGGAACGCACAGCTCCTCCGCGACCAACTGGGATTGAGCCGTAAAAATCCCCTGACCGAAATCGCATTTCCCTGTGTATGCGGTGACGATCCCATCGGCGTCGACGGCCAACCACGAATCGAGCTTTTCCGGATCGATGTGCGAGGGATGCGTGTCGAACGGTCCTTGCCCCTGTGCGGACATCAGACTCAGCGAGCCAGCACCAAAACTGACAATAAGTGCCCCGCAACTTTGCAGAAAATCACGGCGAGACAGGGTCATGCTTGTCGTGCCTCGGCATAATTTCGGATTGCCCGCAACATGCGCGTATGGGCGAAACAGCGACACAAGATGCCTCCCAGAGCATCCCGAATCTCCTGATCAGAGGCATCCGGTTTTACATCGAGTACGGCCTTCGCCGTCAAGATCACTCCGCTGAGGCAAAAACCGCATTGCGCAGCCCCTTCCTCAATAAAGGCTTGCTGGATGGGGTGAGGCTTTTCAGGCGTGCCTAGGCCCTCCAGGGTCGTGACTTCGTCTTGACCCACCAGACTAAGAGGCATGACACAAGACCGCACGACCTGGCCGCGCATGATTACAGTGCAGGCCCCGCACTGAGCCATGCCACATCCGAACCGAGGTCCGCGCAACCCAAGTTCGTCGTTCAGAACAAACAGCAGAGGTGTGTCCGGATCAACCGCCACGATGTGCTGCTGACCGTTCACGTTCAGAGTGATCTTCTTCATCGGATGGAGTTGCTCCTCTGCTTCCTCCGTGCGAAACCACAGCAGTTCCGCGCCAAGCATTTGTGAACGACGCGTGGAAATGTGGCTCCGCCTTTCGCACCTTCTTTCGAAGCAATCATAAGAGCCTTAACCATAGGGTAATCCAGTTGCGATCACTGCGTCTTACTGCTCACAAAGGCGTTTCTCCGGTACTAATCCGAAGACAGGAAAAGCGTAGGACGCACACCCTACGACTCGCAACTATGACATGGTGTCGATTTGAAATTCTTACCTAACACGAGGGTAAAACTCATCGGCGCGTATCCGAAGACGAGCATCTCGGCTCTACTCGCGCGAATACACTTCTAGGAATTCTAGCGGCGCTACTTGCGTTAGCTGCGCCTGGTTGGGCGAAAGCTCAGGCTCGAAAGATAAGCTGGGCGACCTTCAGAAAATCGTCGCCGTCTCCAGTTCCGCGATTGCGCCCGATGGAAGGTCCATCGTCATCATTGTCTCTCGCGTGAATGTCGACGAGGACCTTTCAGGCATTCGCCACTTCCTCTTGCGTGACACCCCAGGATAAGACGACGGCGAAGCAGTAGCCTTCCGACTCGGTTCGTACGAAAGCCCTCCTCCAATGCTGCGCATGATCGTCTCTCCAAAACAAACAAATAACAATCTATTGACAGCCCTGTGACAGCTGGCTGGCGACGGTTCCTCATACTTATCGGTGATCGCCAGGCGATTCGATTCTTCCGCCAGTCCCAGCGTTCAACTGCGCGCGGACGCGCGCAAGATCACGATTTCGCATACTTATCGCTGGTCAACTGGTTTTGTCTTACGGGAGAAAACCTAAATGTTCAGCACAAGAAAGTTCCGAATTTCTATTCTGTTAGCTTCGCTCTGCCTTTGTGCATCGGGGTCGCAAAGCGCGGCACAAACAGGTACCTTCACTGATCTCGGGACGACTCTAACCACGTTGCACAGTTTCGACGGCACAGATGGCCGCTTATCGTTTGCGGGCTTGGTCCAGGCCACGAATGGGAACTTGTACGGAACAACCTATTACGGCGGCGCCAAGAACTCTGGAGAGGTCTTTGAAATCACTCCAGGTGGAACGGCGACGACGCTTCACAGTTTTTGCTCCAAGCGCGGTTGCACAGACGGCGAATACACCTACGCGACCCCGGTCCAGGGTACAGATGGCAATTTCTACGGGACAACGTACCTCGGCGGGTCCAACGAATTAGGGACGGTCTTCAAGATCACACCGAGCGGCACCGCGATCACGCTGCACACCTTCGGCGGCTCGGACGGCTCTCAGTCGTTAGCGGGCCTGGTCCAAGCCACCAATGGGGACTTTTACGGGACAACGTACATGGGCGGGTCGGAGGGCAAGGGAGAGGTCTTCAAAATCACTCGAAGCGGCGCATTCACCACGCTGCACAGTTTTTGCTCGCAAAGTGGTTGCATGGATGGCGAGAACCCCTTCGCGGGGTTGATCCAGGGGATTGACGGGAACCTCTACGGGACGACGTTCGGAGGGGGAAGTCCCAAAGGCTTCGGGACGGTCTTCAAGATCACCCCAAGCGGCATGCTTACCACGCTGCACAGCTTTTGCACGCAAGGCGGTTGCCCGGACGGCCAGTTCCCCCAAACTGGTCTGGTCCAGGCCACCAATGGGAACTTGTACGGAACAACGATCGCCGGCGGGGCCTACGGCGACGGCACGATTTTCAAAATCACCCCAAGCGGGAAGCTCACCACTCTTTACAACGTTTGCTCCGAAAACGGCTGCCCTGATGGTAATTACCTGATTGCGGGGCTGATCCAAGCCACCGACGGGAACTTGTACGGGGTCATGGACGTGGGCGGAGCCAATGGGAGTGGGACAATCTTCAAAATCACCCTGAGTGGCACGCTGACCACGCTTTACAACTTTTGCTCTCAAAATGGTTGCCCTGACGGCCAATACCCGGGAGGGGGGCTGGTTCAGGCCACCGATGGGAATTTGTACGGGACAACGGACGATGGCGGGGCGAACGGCGAGGGCACGGTCTTCAGCCTGTCTGTGGGTCTGGGACCGTTTGTGGAAACACAACCAACCACCGGGAAGGTGGGAGCGACCGTCAAGATTTTGGGCACCAATTTGACGGGGGCGACAGACGTCAACTTTAACGGCAAGGCGGCAACTTTCACTGTGGTGTCGACCTCCGAAATCACGACTACCGTTCCTACGGGCGCCACCGCCGGCAAAGTCCAGGTGGTAACGCCCAGCGGCACGCTCTTGAGCAATGTATCGTTCCAGGTGCCATAAGCCATCGGAGATGAATGGAAGGCGGAACAGGTGGGGATTCAGTGAGACTTAGAAGGATGGCGTTGGTAATTCTGGCAATCGTTGTCTACCCCGGACCAAACAACCTCCACGCCCAAACCCAAGCGATCGACGTGAACAAATCCAGTTTGAAGATTCGAGTCTTCAAATCCGGCGCATTTTCCGCGTTTGCACACAATCACGAAATACAGGCTCCAATCGACGAGGGTAAGATCGATTCTTCCGCCAGCCCCAGCGTTCAGCTGCGCGTGGACTCGCGCAAGATGCGGGTGCTCGACCCAGAGATCTCGGTCGACAAGCGTGCCGAAATCCAGCAGACGATGGAAGGAACTGCGGTTCTCGATGTCGCGCATTTTCCAGAGATTTCGTACCGTTCTACCGCTATAACCAAAACCGGCGACGCCCATTGGGAGGTGCGCGGAAATCTGAACCTGCACGGAAAGAATCAACCCGTCGTTGTGGTGGTTTCTTTGGAGGCGGGACACTATCGCGGTTCCGCATCTGTCAAGCAAAGCAACTTCAGCATCAGTCCCATACGTATCGCGGGCGGCACCGTTAAGGTCAAAGACGAAGTCAAAATAGAATTCGATATCGTTCCGGTTCAATGAGGAATGCAGCGTGGATATCGGCACGGAGGGTCTAGATACCGAGAAACAGACGGTGTGAGGCAAGGCCGGGTACTCTGCGCCGCCCTGATCGCGGGTGGGGACGAGCCGAAAGACTTTGGAGCGCGCGACGGGGATCGAACCCGCAACCAACGGCTTGGGAAGCCGCTACTCTACCGTTGAGCTACTCCCGCTCGTTGTTCTTCATGCTGAAGCTGGCGTTCTACTTCCCTGAGATTCGAGAACTCTTCGAAATTCAAACGATTGCAAAAAAAACAATCATTTCAGTGTCTTGCGGTTTTCGCATCGCCCGCCCCGATTGGCAGGGCACGCCCCTCTTGAGCCAGCTTTCGTACTTTTATGGACAGTATGAAATTTCCTGTGCGCCGTCACAAATTCAAGGACGTGGTACAGCCGATTACGGACGTCGCACGAGGTACTCAGAACTTCGCTTGGCTGTTTCCAAGGAGTGGGGAAAGGAAAGCGATTATGCGACCAAAGGTGATAACGACGTCACCTGGGTCGGCAAGGTGAAATGAAAGGTTGCACCTCGTCCGTCGTTAACGGTCGCCCACAACTGCCCGCCATGCGACTCCACAATGGAACGGCTGATGGCCAACCCCATGCCGCTCCCTTGCGGCTTGGTGGTAAAGAACGCAGAAAAGATCTGATCGTTTTTCGCCGCTGGCAACCCCACGCCAGTGTCACGGACCGAGAACTGGAGTTGACCGTCCTGCTGTTCCGACTTCACCGTAAGCTCTCCGCCGGAGTCCTTCATCGCCTCAATCCCATTGAGCATGAGGTTCATGAACACCTGTTGCAGCTGTACACGGTCTGCCATGATTTTGGGCAGCTCGGCCGAAAGGTCCGTGCGCATCGCAATCGAGTGTCGCGTGGCCTCGCCTTTCAGCAGCGTGAGCATTTCGTCAACAATTCCGTTCACGTCGACCAACTCACGTTGTGGAGGAGATTTTCTGTAGAACGAACGTATACGGTCGATGATCTCAGCCGCACGATTCCCATACTTATCGATTTTGGCTGCTGCTGCACGGGCCCGATCAAGGTTGGGAGGTTCATGCGCCAGCCATTCGATGCAGGTGTTGGCGCTGGTGATGGCTGCGGCGATGGGCTGCTTGATCTCGTGCGCCAGCGACGCGGCCATTTCTCCCAAAGTGCTCACACGATTGATGTGTGCCAGATCGGCCTCGAGTTCTCGCAATTTCTCGCGCTCTTGTTCTCCACGCTTGCGATCCTCAATGTCCGTGAGGGTTCCGTACCATTTAACAATGATTCCATGCTGATCTCGAAGCGGGACTCCACGCACCAGAAACCAGCGATATTCCCCGTCAGCGGCGCACCGGAACCGCGCCTCGTCTTCGAAAAGTTGACCGCTCGCTACGGAGATACGCCATTTCTCGGAATGGCGCACGATATCTTCGGGATGGATCGCGCACTGCCAACCTGCGCCTGAACTCTGCTCGACAGAAAGCCCGGTGTATTCGGTCCATCGTTTATTTACAAATGTGCTTGAGCCGTCAGACAAGGCAGTGAAAGTCATCGTCGGAATAGTTTCAACAACATCGCGCAGACGCTTTTCCTGACTCTTGAGCTGATGAACGCGCCATCGATGAAGTGCCCAAAGCAACCCAACAAAGACGGCGACGCACAACAATCGGAACCAATTCGTCTGGTAGTACGCTGGCAGTACAATTAAATCCAGCGATGCGCCGGTTTGATTCCAGACGCCATTGCTGTTGCATGCGGTCACTCGAAAACGGTAGCGTCTGGGTTTAAGGTCGGTATAGAAGGCTTGGCGCCGCGTCCCAGCATCTTGCCATTCCCGGTCCCGGCCCTCCAGCATGTAACGGAAGCGAACCTTCTGAGGGACCGAAAAACTAGGGGCGGTGTAGTCAATTTCGAGGTCGCGATTCAGGGCGGAGACTTTGACAACCGATGTTGCGTCGAACCGTTTGTGGTCCGCCACAACCCCTTCTACATAGACGGGCGGCGGAAGCGCGTTCTCGTAGAGACGGTCTGGATCCAGTACTTGTGCTGAGACGCCGGTTACGAACCACAATCGACCGTCCGGCGCCTTAGAGGCCGCCGGTTGCTTAATACTCCCGGTCCCGGCTTGTGCTCCTTCCAGAGCGTCCAGAGTCATGACGGACACCGCAACGTGGGAACTCTCGATCCACTTCGCCCATTCGGATTCTGCGATCCTGATCAAGCCGCATCTCGTATAGATCCAAAGAGCACCGTGGTTATCCCTAATCGCGCTGAAGGTCTCAGGGCAGGGCAAGCCATTTTCGCTGCTGAAGAGGGTCACCTGCCCATGGTTGAGCCGGTAGAGACCCTGCGAACTTGGCACGAGCAGAGAGTTGTCAGAGTCCACGAAGAGTGCCTGAATACCGACCGGACCCTGGGGCGAACTCAGCGACGTAGTCTGCAAACGTCCATCGCGGAAGTAGGAAAGGGTACTTTTACCGCTTCCAGTGCCGATCCAAAGTCCGCCGTTCGGGTCCGCCACCAGATATTGCGGCCTGCCGAGTTCGTCATTGAGCGAGGCTTGCCTCTTAATTTTGTTCCCAACAATGCTGAATACCTGGTGACCCCTGCCGTTAAGAACCCAAATCGTTCCGCCCGAGTCTTCGGCAATACCTGACACCCCGCCGACGCCCGCGAAACGCTGCCCACCGATCTCTCGAAAACGCCCATTCTGAAACCGCATGAGGGCCAAATCCACCCCAAGCCAAACCACGCCACTGTGATCTTCCAGCATCCCCGGTCCGACCCCTTTGCCCGACAGTTTTCGATCGAAAATGGCGGGTTTGCCGTCTTGTTTTCGCAAAATGTTAAGGGCGTCCGCGGTACCGATCAACACCGCTCCGTTGCGTAACGCCATAACCGAATGGAAATCGGAGTTGGAAACTCCCTGCCGTGTCGTGTAACTAATGAGGGCCGTGTCACGAAACATATCGAGTCCCCCATCGGTGATCACCCAGATATTTCCTTCTCGATCCTCAAAAAGGGACCCCACGCTGTTCCCTGACAGTCCATCAGACACACCGTAGTGGTCGGCGACACCGTCGGAAATGCGGTAGAGTCCATCATTCCTTGTGCCAACCCAGAGTGACCCACGGCGATCGACCAGCAGGGCGTGAGAACGGACTCTTGCCCCGTCGAATCCCGGGACAGCGTAGCTCGTCCACTTACTTCCGGAGTAATACCGGACGCCAAATTGCGGTCCCGTTCCATCTAAGCCCGCCCATGCCGTGCCTGACGGGCCAAGCACGACTTCGTCTACTCCGTCGCCTTTTGCAAGTTCTTTAGCAATTTCACCAAAATACGTTGTGGCAGGAATGCCCGGCCGCCAGCGAACGAGCACAGAGGACCCGAACCAAATATTGCCCTCGCTATCGTGAGTCAGCCCGAGGCCGTAGGTAACGGGGATGCCGTCCTTTTTCCCGAAGCAGCGCAGCGTCTCTGCGGAGATGCTGCACAGCGGCGCTTCGTGTGCATAAAGCCCATAGCGGGTAGCCCATATTGTCCCGGAGTCGTCCTCCGTAATTTCGCCTATGGCGGTGTAAAGCTCCGGGTCCGTGTAGTTTCGCAGTTGGCCATCCTTCCAGCGAGCCAAACCTCGTGTGGTACCGATCCAGAGGCTGCCGTCGCGAGAGCCGAATACAGCCGTGAAATGTGTGCCGGACAGATTCTGTCCCTGGGGAGGCTGCCACGGCATGAACCGGACTCCATCGAAACGCATCAACCCTTGCGCAGTTGTTATCCAGAGAAACCCGTCGGTGGTTTGAGCAATATTGGTGGGGGGAGAGATGGAGCCATCCTGGATGCGCCACACAGTGTGACCATACTGGGAGATCCGCCGGTCCGGATCAAGCGCGAGCGCATGGGGAAACGCTACCAGCAACAAACTCGCCAACACGGTGCCCATCACGAAAAGGTGTCGTGCCCGTATTCGGACGACCACCGCCTTGCTCCACCTTGTTTGTAGAAGTGTCATTACACGCTTGGTCCCAGGCGATTAAACTCACTTGCCCGGTAATCCTGACAGGCGGTGGGCGTTGCCTTTTGCAGTCAGTACGACGGCATCAGGAAGCGTCGTTCTTTCATGACGTCAGCCATGAGCCGAAGCCAACTTCGAGGGGCCCGTGCGCCCCCCACAGACGATATAGTCGGAATCGGGTCGATCCGGCAGATCCAAAGCACCCTGCGACCAGTCCAGCCGCTTCCATCTGATCGCGCAGAGAATCTTGCATGCCCTCGTTGTCATCAATGATCTATCAATTTGGACGTTCGGTCCACAGGCACGCGGTTAGGTTAGCGAGATCACCTACTCGGAGCAATCAAACTTTAGGCTGACTGAACCAGACTTTTGGAGATTAGATCCTTACTATAGATAATCGTGCGAGGGAAACATCGATTCGAGCAACATCGCCCATCTGATGGACTTGAGCGGGGAACGCAAATGGGCTATGACACGATTACCTATGTGATCAAGGAATTCTGGCCCGACATTCACCGCAAGATGAACAAGAAACACAACCAACCCGCGGCCATGCAACCCGCCAACTCGGGAGCGCCCCTGAACCCGTAACCGCAAGCTCGGCAATGAGTTATGGAATCGCGGAATGAATTGGAGCGGGAGACCGGGATCGAACCGGCGACATCCAGCTTGGGAAGCTGGCGTTCTACCGCTGAACTACTCCCGCTCGAGGCCGGCGAACGAAGTTAGCTTATCATTCCACACAACTGGCAACAACCGCCTACGAGCTGAGTCGCGCCTCCGTTTCAAACTGAAGGCTTCGGTTTGATCAGGGTGCCCCTCGCGTTCTTTGCGAGAAGCGGGGACGGCGACACCGCTCTGCAAGTGCGAGCTCTGCATCTTCTCCTCGACTGAATTAGTATGATCGTCGCGCTCAAGGACGCACCCAAGAACATGCCGAGAAAGTCCCCATCCGCCAGCACCGCCGATCGCCGTTCGTTCCTTCAGACTGCAGTTGTGGGCGGGGCCGGCGCCGCGCTAGGTTCGCTCTCTCCTGCGCTGAGCACCGCACGCGCAAGTTCTGTGACCGCCGCTGTGTCCGCTGGTAGCGAGCCGGCACCGCGCGCCGCGGAAGTGAGAAACTTCGAACTCGATGAGATCACTGTCTCGCAACTGCAGGAGGGTTTGAAGTCGGGAAAGTTTACCGCTCGCTCTCTGGT
>JGI12712J15308_10000458_pt1 | contig 12094 bp, 7 predicted proteins | sample JacPin_JW_Ref_O2_FD_15308 | JGI IMG/M metagenome (IMG submission 15308) | reverse complement strand
GAATTTCCATCGGTCTTGCGGGGGGCCAAGATTGAGCGTCTGGCCGAGATAGCGCGAGCGGAAGGTTACCTGACCGGCAACTGGGAAATACCCCTGATTGCATTTTTCGCCATCCCGCAGGGACCTGGCGCGCTGAAGGAGTTGGGGAACTATCCTCGGCATCCTAAGCTGAATTCCAAAGTTAAGAACCGTGAAGCCAAGCTTGCTGCCCTCGGAACCATTCGCTTAACCCGTACGGACAAAGCGACTCCAGAAGAGATTCAGCGGTTTTATGAGATGGAATCAAGCGGCCGGAAGGCGCAGGGTTCGGGTGCGATTCTCTCTGACCCGAACCGGCAGCAGTTTTTCGACGAGGTGATCAAGGAAGCGCAAAGATTCAACTACCTGTGCCTTTACAACCTGGAGTTGGACGGCCGGTCCATTGCCGCGCATATCGGGTTCACCTACCGCGGACGATACTGGGCAGCCAAGAGTGCCTATGATGAGAAATACCGCGACTACGCTCCGGGGCATGTGATCGTCAAAGCGATCCTGCGCGATTTGGTGGAGCGCGGCATTTCTGAGTACGTCATGGGAATTCGGGAAGACTGGAAAATGGAATGGACGGAACACACGAGAGCGAGAACATTCCAGTGCGTTTTCAATCGGGGAGTTTGGCCCCGCACTCTTTATGCGTGTCGCTTTGAACTAGGGCGATACAAGGCCCGCATCGAAGCCGTCGCACAGGCCACACGGAAGGTGCTGGGGGCTTTTTCGGGACGCCGTTAGGGCTCTCCGCAGGCAAACCGGCCGGCCCAGCTCCATCCTAAAGCGTTTATTGATCCGACTCCTTCGTAGCGGCCGAAGCGCTATGACTTGTTTTTTCGCGAGATTCCCCGGCAGCTTTCACGTTGCGCAGTACATCCCAGGCTCTCTTGGGCAGCTGCCCACGGAGCCACTCCTTGGCGCGTGCCGATTCATGTTTTATCCTCAAGTAGAGCGCTCCAAGAGTTCTTGGCCGGGCGAAATGAAGGTCCAAATAAGTGGTTTCCCGGCCGCCCCACCGCCCTTTATACGATTGCCGGCCAGCCAGAAAGTCATAATGCGCGACGCCGTTCTCGATTAATTGTCGGAGCACATAACCGCGCAGGGCATAGCCGATATGTCCGGAGGCCATGGCGGTGTCGAATCCGCCTTGTAGGCAGTAGACAGTTTCCTTCCAGAGGAAATCATACTCGGCGCCCACGTTGACGCCATTGAGTTCCAACATCCACAATTGGAGCCATCCGCGTTCCAGAAAAGAGCGAGAAATATCTTGATAGAACTGCCTTCGAGCTGGGGAAACGAAACTGCCGGGCTCGCCTTGGCTCACCCAGCGCTTCTGGTGAAGATCGAAAAAGGACTGCAAGCATGAGTCCAGATCAGGCTCGGTGGCCTGGTGGAAACGCACTTTGTACTCTCTTTCGAGCCGCCGCATATATTTGCCGAGTTGTCCGCGCTCGTTGTAACTGAGCTGCTTGCGATAGGACTCCCAATCTCCTGGGAGGTCGATGACGCAACCGTGGCGCTGGGAAGTGAAATAGGGCCAACTCCGCAATTGAAGCCGTTGCACCAAAGACTGTGCCGTGGGAGAGTAGGAAGGCAAGGTGTTGAGCGCGCAGAAATCCCAACTGCTGCGGCTGGACTCGAGATATTGCAGAAAGGCGTCAGCGACTGCGTCCTCAAACCCGGGCCGCGCGATCACATCCAGATTGTCGCTGTCCCCACTTCCGTCGCCCATGAGTCGAAGCAGTCGAAGGCGGCAACCGCGAACCGCGGTGTGATCCTTGGCTGCGAGCGCGGCGATGCCCGTGAGCTCTTCGCGAGCATCGAAGAAAGCCACGAACCGCAACTCCTGCCCCTGGCCAAAGGCGCGCCACCACGCGGCGAGCCACTCCCAGGTGGAAAAAGTGCTGGAGGTGGGAACCTCTGCGAGCAACTTGTCCCATGCTGGCCGAAGGAATTCCATCGACTCCAGCGAGTCAAAGACCCGCACCTGCAGGCGCGCTGTTGCGGCGCCCGGCGAGGGTGCACTCAGAGTAGATGAAACCGTCATGGATGAAATGCCGTCCCTTTGGACGCTAATGCCCAGAGAGAAATTCTGTCAATCTGTTTCACGGCCGGCCTGTTGGGGAAGCGCGAATCTCGACGTCCGCAATTTCCACTTCACACCCAGCGCCAGGCCTACGCAATTGTTGCAACTTTCCTAAGCCTTCTTGCGGCGGAAGCTTTTCGCCAGACGCAGGAAACTCAAAGCACGCTCGCGATGGAGGACCATGACCGTGCCGACGTAGACCAGGGCACCCGTGACGATTTCCAGGATCAGGCGGACCACCATGGGCAGCGAAGCAGGTAGAAACCACTTTATCGCCAGGACTGCCGCCGCCATCACCAGGGCACCATCGAGCGCTGGCCGCACGGCACGAACATACTCTGCGGTTTTCATGTGGATGGTCTGCAACGTCTTCCAATAAAGCGGGATCACCACAACTGGATACGCCACGACCCATCCCCAGGCGATTCCGCTGACACCCCAGTGGCTGCCGATATAGAAACCGATCGGGAGAATGACCAACGCCGCGAGGTCGTTCCACATCACGTAGCGGGCATTTCCCACTGAGGTTAGGACTTTGGAGAGAAGCGCGACAATCGAGCGCAGTGCGGCGTACACCGAAAGCACTTCGACTGGCCGAATGGCACCATTCCATTTCTGGCCGAGAACCAGCGGAATCAGTTCGTGCGCAACCAGTCCCAATCCGATCGTGGCAGGGAACGTGGCGAGAGCGACGGCCTCGGTAATTGTGCGGACATAGCGCCGCAGGGCCTCTTCGTCGTTCTGAACCGCGGAAAGGTAACTCGGTATCACCGTGGTGACCAGAGAAGTCACTTTCTCGAGGGGGACATGGGCCAGGCTCCACGCCATGGTGTACACCCCGAGCGCGGCTTGCCCCAGCACGCGGCCGGCAGTCACGTTATCCATCAATTGATAGGAGTTGAAGGCCAGCAGAGAGACCAGGATGTGCCAGCCGTACAGTAATTCCTTGCGCAGAGCTGCCAGGTGAGGAATCGCAAAGCGATGAGGCCGCGCCCATAGCAGCAGTATGCTGCGGGCCAGAAGGCCGGTCAGGTTGCCCAAAACGAGCGCCCAATATCCGAAGTGAAGGAATGCCAGTCCCAGCGTCACAATGGCGGAGACGATGGAATATACCGTTTCCACCACCGCAATGAATTGGAAGCGCAGGTCGCGGGTGAGGAGCCCTTCCGGGACCGCGCGGATCCCCCAGAGAAAAAGCGAAGAGCACGCCACTAAGATTACCGGGACAAGTTTCGGGGTTCGGAAGAAAGCGGCCACCGGCCGCGAAAGCGCAGCCGCGATAGCGAATCCGACGCAGCCAAAAAAAACGGCGATGGTGTTTAACTGCGCGATCCGGTCTTCGTCGAGATCCCGGAAAGTGACAATCGTCCGGCTGATTCCGAATTCGCTGACCCAGCGGAGATAAGGCAGGAGAATCAGAGCCATGCCCACCAAACCAAAGTCCGCTGGGGTAAGCAGCCGAACGACAACGAACAAGGATGCCCAACTCAGAATCTGACTGGCCCAGTCGGCAGCAGCTCTCCAGGCCAGGCTACCGGCCAGAGACCGGTCCATTCGCCCGGGGCTGGTGTCAACCTGGGGAGCGGTGGCAGCGAATGCTGTCTTGTCAGGGCTGGCTATGGTTTCTTCTGAATCCAATTTCCCATTCCTCTCTTGGTGGTCAGCACCCCAGGTGGATTTCCTGCCAAGCTAAGCCCTTGCAGTCTATCCGATTCAGTGTTCGCGTCTGGCGTGACGTTGACTCGTCCAGAGATGAAACTACCACCGGAGGGACACGCTCCCAGGTGTCACTTTGCCGTGCGGCAGGGAATTCAAGTGCCTGGGCTATGCTATTTCAGAGGTTGTGCACTCGAGCACTACGCCTGGAGCGCAGTGCCCTGTTTCTAAGCTGCTATTCGCTGGAAGGAGAGATTTCGAGAGATGCGCCTCAGTAAGCGCCCGCGATGGCAGCCTGAACCGCGCTGATGTCGGCACCGAGGTCCTTGCCATCACTGCCGGCATTCTTGTATGGACTCGATGGTAGCAGCGCATAATTTCCGCCGTTCCCGCTGTTGAAGTTGACAAACCCGACATTGCCGTCGCTGACGGGGAAGAGGTTCCCCAAGGGCCACCGGGACGGCGGGAAATTCGTGGGGCTCCCGATCAGCACGTTGTACTTGAAGACATAGACGTTAAAGCAGTTCGCGAAAATTGTGATGGGGATGTCGGAATAGGCGCAACTGGTCGAGCCACCACCGGTGCTCCAGACCGGGTACTGTCCGGTGGCGAAAATGTTGTTGGTGATGGTGACGCCCGATATCGGTGGATTGGATACGGCATCGAAGGCAAACAGGAGAGTGTTCGCCGGATCGGTAAATCCTGTGATGTGATTAATCATCACGTTGTTGAGCACGTTGGTAGTCCAACCATTGGCAATCATCAACAGATTGCCGCTGCCCTTGTAGGCTACGCCGTTTACGTCGTCGATGGTGACATCATGGACGCTCCACCGGGCCCCGGCCAAAGCCTCGCCTCCAGCTCCGCTCGCGGAAATGGAGGTGCCCATCTGCAGTCCTCCGCCCACGTGGCTGATCGTGCTATAGCGAACGGTCACATCTGTGACTTGGCAGAGCGGGCACACGTTACCGTCGGAAGTATGTTGATTCTTGGGACACAACAGGATCGAGTGGCCATGCTGGGTGAAGCCGCCCCAATTATTTTCCAGGATGTTGCCTTGGAAGAGCACGCGCTGAGCATTTTTCAGCTCAAAATGATTCTTGACAGTGAAGGGATATCCATGTTCACCGCCGATAAAACCAGCCCGCCCTTGTTGCCAGAGAAGAGGCTTGAAGAGATGGTTGCTCTGAATCTGAATGTCGGCCGGGGTGGTGGTCGCCGCGCCGCCGCCGAACATTATGTTTTCTCCGGAAGCTTCCAGGAAATTGTTGACGATCTTGTAAGGGCCTCCAGCCAAGGAACCGAGACCGCCACTCACTGCGTGGGAATCGGTGCAGGTTCCGACGATGGAGGTGCAATGGAAGTCGTTGAGGTAGGAGTCGACGATGGCGGCATTGGTCATGCCGTTAACGCTGAACCCGACTACGGTATCGTCCGCTCTCGTGCCATGCAACCAGATACGATCGGCCACAAGGTGATCGGCTGCGCTGCCCTTGCTTGAAAGCAGAGCACCAACCGACCCTGTTCCGGGCGCTCGTGTGATCTCCAACCCCAACAGGCGGTAATAGTTGGCGCCGGGGGCGAGAATAAGCGGACCATCCCCAACCCCCGAATAGACAAGCTTTGCCAGCACGTTCTGCGTCGAGCTACAGGTGAGGGCAGGCCTGCCAGGCAGGGAAGCAACTCCGGCGTAGCACGGAGTCATGCGCGTACCCTCGGGCGGCAGGCTGGCATCGGCAGCGCTGGTGCGGATAATGATCCAGTGCTGGTCATCGCAGGCTTTCGCCGGCAAGGTGAACTGTCCCCCGGTAAAGGTCGCGCCGGCCTGCAACTTGATCGTATCTCCGCAGCTGGCGTTGTTCAGCGCTCCCTGCAGATCGCCACCCGCATTCACTGTCGTCGTGGAGCCGGGAGCGGGAGTGTCAGCGAGGGTGGTGCTCAGATACGCGCGAGGCAACTCGGCGGGCCCGTCAAAATTGCTATTCGTGGCGGCCGAGACGGCTAGTGTCAGGCTCTGGTTTGTGGAGTGGGAGGCGCTGTCGGTGACCTTCACTGTGAAGGAATATTGCCCAGGATAGCTGGTAATACCGGCGAGCGCGCCGCTGTCAGCCTGCAATTCGATGCCGGGCGCGAGCGATCCTGAGGAGATTTTCCACCGATACGGGGGCGTTCCGCCGCTCCCGGCCAGTGTCCCATCGTAAGGAGTATCGACCACCGCTCCGCTCAGGGATGAAGTTGTAATCGCCAGTTGCGACCCATTCTGAATCGTTACCATGCTTGCGGCACGTTGAGTCGGGTCGGGAACGCTCGTCGCCGTGATGGTGACCTGGATTCCGTCGCCTGTCGCCGGTGCAGTGAAGACTCCGTCTTTCGTGATCGACCCGCCGGACGCCGCCCAGGTGACGGCCGAATTGCTGGTCCCTTGCACGGTTGCGGTGAACTGCTGCTGCGTCGCCGGACTGAGCGTGGCCGTGCTCGGCGAAACAGCCACTCGAACGCCCGATCCAGGGGTCTGATCCAAACCAATCAGGCTGCAGCCGGACGCAATCGTCAACCATCCGCAAGTGAGCAGGAATATCGTGATGCGCTGGAGGGATGTGCACCGCTGTTGCGTGCAGGAGAAGCTGGAGGATGCTCCTTGCAAGACCAATGGACTGACCTCGATTCAAGTTGGGGGGACCTAATCGTTCGGGTCCAGGTTCACTAAATGAAATGTAACGAGGCTCGACCCTTAAAGGTAGATATCGGTAGGTCTTGCCCCTACGTATAGGAAGTACGTGCCGCATCCGACAAATGGGCACACAGAAGGTCTGGAACCTCGGGGCTCAAACAGGTGCGCGGGCTGCATACGGCAAGAAACGTGCCGAGAAGACGGGAGGCAAAGGGGTAACTCTGAGTAACACGGCCTACAAGGCTATCTGGTTAGGAATCAACGACAATACCCAAGCTGCTCCGGTTCACGGAATCGTCAGCCCGGGCAGACAAGGCCGATGGCTGTGGTTCAGGCGCTGACAGTTGGCACATCGGCGAATGGCTGTCCCGAGCGGGCCACCGTCCCAAGCACATCGGCGAAGCGCTCGCCGATCGCTGACCAGTCATACTTAGCCGCGAGCCGGGCGGCTTCGCGCTCGCAACGCCGACGAAATTCCTCATCACACAGAAGCTTGATTGTGGCCTCGGCGAAAGTTCCAGGATCATCGGCCAGCATCACATCTGTACCGTCATGCACATCGAGACCCTCCGCTCCAATAGAAGTGGAAACGACGGCCTTGCCTGCCGCCATGGCCTCGTAGATCTTAAGGCGCGTGCCGCCCCCGACGCGTAGCGGTACCACAACCACAGCCGCCTCCCGCAAGTGATCGAGAACGCTGGGGACAGAACCGGTGACCTCAACCGAATCCGATGCTAATTTCTGCACGCGCCGAATCGGATTCCGGCCCACGATGCGAAATCGTGCAGAAGGAACTCGTGCCCGAATCGAGGGCCAGATTTTCTGGCAGAAATATTCCACCGCGTCTGCGTTCGGCTCCCAGTCCATGGCGCCAACGAACATTACCAAGGGTCCCACCGGTCGGGGGGATACTTCGGGCTGATATTGCTGGAGATCGACACCTGTGGGCACCACGCCGATACGGGACTTGTCAACCCATGCGCTCATGAGTTGCCGGTCGTTCTCCGATACCGCAATCACGTGATGGAATTGCCTTACCATCTGCTGTTCGTAGCGCAGCATTTTATTGAATTCGAACCCGTACAGGCGCTTCTTGATTGGATTCAACTCGGTTGCCGCGTGGCGGCGCCAGATTTCGGCCTCGACATTATGCTGAAACAGAACCGAGGGAATCGTCAGGTTCTTCGGGAAATTCACAGCCGTATGAGAGAAATCGCAGACGGCCACATCAAACCGCCTTTGCTGAAACCACGCCTTCAACATCTCTTGCACTTGCCGGCAGGCGACACGGTGGATCACGTAGGGAGTGCGGGCAAGGGAGTGGAGGAGGTAGTCCAGGTCACGCCTCAACCCGGTCAAGTCCTGCTTCTCGGTGCAGAGGCCGATTGCCCCCGGAAACTCCCGTCGAAGTTCTGCTTCGTACTCCGCATCCGGGGCTCCGGCATAGTAGGAGAGAAGCGTGACCTGGTGGCGCGCGGCCAACTGGCGCAGAATATGGAAAGAACGGATATTGCCACCGTTGCGCACGGGCAAGAGCCGGTTTGCCTTCACCCACAGGATTTTCACCGACCGATCCTCACTCCCAGCCTTCCACTCGCATTGAGCATATTCAAGTACATTACTACGCACGTCCTCGATAGGGTGCAACCCGGCTGCCGAATGGGCTTCCCGACGCAAGGAGTTGCATACTGCGGTAAGCCAATTCCTGTTGGCCCCAAACTCCTCTAGTATTTCGAACCAAGGCATACTATAGAAGGACGAATCGCGAGCCGCAGTTCCCAAGAGTAAGTCCTGCAATGGGATACAAGCGAAACTGGCGATGGACAAGCCGGTTATGGGCTCGCGGCGAGAGTCGAGGGAGAAGATGTCGGGCAAGACCTGGAAGGAACGCTGGCAGCGGCTGCGGTCGGCGAGCGCGGAAGAATTACGCGATCACCTGCGGCGGTATGCCTACGCTCGGGTCGACACCCTGCGCTACCGGATGGGAGGGGGATTCCCGGCTACACTGCGCGATACAGCCGGAGAAGTCGAGCCTTCATTTTTCTTCGCTGAGAACCAGATACCGGCCATCGTCGAGGCTCTAAAGCGTCGCAAGCCGGCGCAAGTGGAGGAGATCCTCTCGCGAGCCGAACGGATTTGCCAGCATCGGTTTGATTTGCTGGGATACCGTGATCTCGATTACGGCACTGAGATTGATTGGCACTCGGACCTGGTACACGAGAAACGATCTCCTCGCAAGCCCTTCCATAGCATTCGCTATCTGGACTTTGAGCAAGCGGGCGACGTCAAAGTCACGTGGGAACTGAATCGCCACCAACACCTGGTAACGCTGGCCAAAGCGTATCGACTATCCGGGAAGGAAAAGTTTGCAACCGAATTGTTCGACCAGTGGAAGCACTGGTGGCGGGAAAATTCGTATCCGATCGGTGTCAACTGGACCAGCAGCCTGGAGGTAGCATTCCGCAGTCTCTCGTGGTTGTGGGTTTATTTTCTGCTAAAGGATTCGAAGGCTTGTCCTGCGGTTGATCCTGCGAGGTTCCGCGCGGATTGGTTGCAGGCCATCGGGATCAGCGGACGACACATTGAACGCCATCTTTCTACGTACTTTTCGCCCAACACGCATCTGCTCGGCGAGGGGGTCGCGCTTTTTTTCATCGGAACGCTGTGTCCGGAACTGAAATCTGCCGCCGATTGGAAACAACGTGGCTGGAAAATCGTGCTGCAGGAATCAGAACGACAAGTTCAGAGTGATGGTCTGCATTTCGAACAATCGGTTTATTACCACGTTTACGCGCTCGATTTTTTCCTGCACGCCAGAATTCTGGCCTCGCGCAATGGCATGGTCATTCCGAAACAGTTCGATCAAACTTTGATCAAGATGCTGGATGCTCTGTCTTTGCTGGGTCGCGCGGGAGTGCCGCCCAGGCTGGGCGACGACGATGGAGGACGGCTCTTTGAGCCACAGCGCAATGGCGCGGAACACATGCTGGATCCGCTGTCGACCGGAGCCGTCCTGTTCCAAAGGAGCGATTTCAAATCCCTGGCAGGTGACGTTCAGGAAGAGACGCTATGGCTGTTGGGTCCGGATGCGGCAGACCGCTTCGACGAACTGCCGTCGGCGGAGCCATCTCGAGAATCCATTGCGCTCTCCGGTTCCGGTCTATACCTGATGGCGGACTCGAACCCAGCTCAGCAACTGGTGATTGATGCTGGCCGCCAGGGAACGGGCACTGCAGGCCACGGTCATGCCGATGCTTTGAGCGTGTGCATCAGTCGGGATGGACACAATCTCCTGATCGATCCGGGAACCTATGAATACGTTGGCGACGGACCGGAGCGCAACAATTTCCGCGGCACAGCGGCGCACAACACGATGCGGGTGGACGGACAGAATCAGGCCGATCCGCAGAATCCATTTGCCTGGAAAGACCTTCCCAGAACCACGGCAGAGCGGTGGGTCACGGGGGAAACGTTCGACTATTTTGTGGGAAGTCACGACGGCTACCGGCGTCTGAGCTCGCCGGTAGTACATCGGCGCTTCATTTTCTCGTTAAAGAGCCGGCTGGTCCTGATTCGAGATGTTGCCGAAGGCAAGGGCGAGCATCACCTGGAAATTTTCTGGCATCTAGCGCCGGATCTGCAGCACCAGAAACGACGCAAAGGGCACTCGTTTTCCTCGGCTGACAACGGGATAACATTACTTACAGCCGCAGGGCACGGGTGGGCCGAGGAAGTAACGCAGCAGTTGTGGTCTCCGGCTTATGGCCGCAAGGAACCAGCGCCTGTCGCACGCTTCAGTACAATCGCTGAGTTGCCTGCCGAATTTGTAACTTTGTTCTCCTCGCACGGAGAAAATGCTCCTGAGCCTGGTGAACTGGCCAAGATGGACGGCAGGACAGAAGCCAAGCGAGAGGGAACTGCGGCGTCAGTTCATGGATCGTCAGTTCATGGATACCGGCTCCGGGGTGAGGATGGGGAACATTACTTCCTGTTTGGGCCGGGGGCGCGGGGCTGGGAGTTGCCACCGTGGACCAGCGACGCGGAGTTTGTGTATTTCGGACTGAATCCTGATGGCAGCCGCAAGCTGATTTTCTGCCATGGCAGTCACTTGGAAATCGGTGGACGCCCAATTGTGTCGTGCTCGGAGGCCTCCACGCGCTGCGAAATCGTAGAGAAGAGCAACGGAGAGACGGAAATTTTCTCCAGCAGTAAGGCAGTGAGTCAGCATGTTCGACTGAGAGACGTCAGTTTGGAATCCGAACCGGTGTTGTCGGCGAACCGCCGATCCGGCACCAAGAGGTCAGGCGAGTAATCAAGAATCATGTGCGGAATCTGCGGCATCTTCTATCCCGACCCTCGAAGGCATGCGGAACGCGACACGCTGGCAGCGATGAATGCCCAGATTGTGCACCGCGGGCCCGACGACGACGGCTTCTTCGTGGAAGGCAATGTCGGCCTGGCCATGCGCCGGCTGAGCATCATTGACCTTGAAACCGGGCACCAGCCCATCAGTAACGAAGACCACCGTCTGTGGATTGTTTACAACGGAGAGATTTACAACCATCAGCAACTGCGCGCCGAATTGCAGGCTCGCGGCCATCAGTACCGCACTCGGAGCGACACGGAAACCATCCTTCACCTCTATGAGGAGTACGGTGCGGAATGCGTCAAACATTTGCGCGGTATGTTTGCCTTTGCGATCTGGGATCGCCGCGAACGAAGGCTGTTTATCGCTCGCGACCGGCTGGGCATTAAGCCTCTCTATTACCGCTACGAGGCGGGCACGTTCCTGTTCGGATCAGAGATCAAAACGATTCTGGCCTATCCCGGAGTGAAGGCGGAATTCAACCGGGGAACCTTGGCGGAATACCTGGCCTTCGGCTACCTGAGCGGCGCCGAGACCATGTATAGCGGGATTCAGAAACTGCCTCCGGGGCACACGCTGGCAATCGGCGAGGACGGGCAGTTGACCCTTGCTCGCTACTGGGATCTGTCGGTGACCCCGGATCCGGATCCTAAACCACGCGAGTATTACGTCAAGACTTATCGCGAGTTGCTCGAACAATGCGTCTCCAGTCATCTGTTGAGCGATGTTCCGCTCGGCGTATTTCTCAGTGGCGGGCTCGATTCCAGCGCTGTAGCCGCGCTGACCACAAAGATTCGGCGCGAGCCCATCGAGACCTTTGCCGTCGGGTACGGAGAAGAGGCTTACAGCGAGCTGCCGTTTGCCAGGCAGGTTGCCACTCACATTGGATCCAAGCACCATGAAGTGCGCCTCAGCCGCGAGGAATTCTTTGAAGCCCTGCCCAAGCTTATCTGGCACGAGGATGAGCCGATCGTGTGGCCCTCCAGTGTGTCGCTCGCTTTTGTCGCCCGACTGGCGCGCGAGCGAGTCACGGTAGTTCTGACCGGCGAAGGCAGCGACGAGACTTTGGGAGGCTACACGCGCTACCCGTGGACCCTGGCAAACGCCCGCATGGACAAGGTGTACCGGAGCCTCACGCCCTCCTTCCTAAGGAAATGGGTGCGCAACGGCATCGATGCCGGGCCTCTGGGCGCCGGGCTGCGTCGCAAGCTGGAGCACACCTTTCTGGTGCGCGATGGCCGCTCGTGGGATTCCTTCTACTTCGACAACTTTTATTCTGCCTTTACCA
>JGI12712J15308_10000456_pt1 | contig 12117 bp, 6 predicted proteins | sample JacPin_JW_Ref_O2_FD_15308 | JGI IMG/M metagenome (IMG submission 15308) | reverse complement strand
GAGGGAGATAATCATGGACACGAGGACAGCCGTCGACAGAGTGACGGCAAATTCGCGGAAAAGCCGGCCCACGATTCCGCCCATCAACAGAAGAGGGATAAAGACAGCAATGAGCGAAATGCTGATGGTGAAGACGGTGAAACCGATTTCTTCGGCACCTTTCAGCGCCGCGGCAAAGGGCTTCATGCCGTTTTCGAGATGGCGCGCGATATTTTCCATCACCACGATGGCATCGTCGACCACAAATCCGGTCGCAATGGTCATGGCCATCAGCGAGAGGTTGTCCAGGCTATAGCCAAACATGTACATCACCGCGAAGGTGCCGACCAGTGAGACCGGCACCGCGACCGCGGGAATGAGCGTGGCGCGGCCATTGCGCAGGAAGACAAACACCACGACGATGACGAGGCCGATCGAAATGAGCAGCGTCCGCTCCACATCGCTGACCGAGGCTCGGATGGTGGTGGTGCGATCCAGAACGATGGTGGTCTCGATGCCGAGCGGAATGGATGCCTGAACATAGGGAAGTTGCGCGCGTATGCGGTCGACCGTATCAATGATGTTGGCCCCAGGCTGGCGGAAGATGATGACCGTGACCGACCGCTTGCCATTCAAATAGCCGGCAGCACGAACGTTCTGCACCGAGTCCGTCACCTGAGCAACATCGGAGAGACGGACGGCCGCGCCATTTTTATAACCCACCACGATCGGCTTGTAGTCTGCGGCGAGCGAGATCTGGTCATTGGCAATAATGTCTGCGGTCTGTGTGCCATCCGTGATTTGGCCTTTGGCCAGGTCGGAGTTCTGCAGGCTCAGCACCGATTGCAAATTCGCCAAGGTAAGACCATAGCTCGCCAACTGCGTGGGATTTGCATCCACGCGTACGGATGGCAACGCGCCACCTCCGACGACCACCTGCCCGACACCTTGTATCTGCGACAGCTTTTGTTCGAGGACGGTGGAAGCCTCGTCATACAGTTTCGAAGGACCGAATTTGTCGGAGGTGAGCCCGAGAATCATGATTGGCGAATCTGCGGGATTCACCTTGCGATAGGTCGGATTGCCCGGCAGGTTGGCGGGCAGATAGGTTCGCGCCGCGTTGATGGCAGCCTCTACGTCGCGTGCCGCGCCATCAATGTCGCGGCTCAGGTCGAACTGAATGGTGATCGATGAGCTGCCCAGCGTGCTGGAAGAGGTCATTTCCGTTACCCCGGCAATATGACCGAACTGCCGTTCGAGAGGAGTGGCGACGGAAGACGCCATAATGTTAGCGCTGCCCCCCGGCAGGCCTGCACTCACTGAAATAGTGGGAAAGTCGACCTCGGGCAGGGGCGCTACCGGCAGCACTTCAAACGCAATTGCTCCCGCCAGGGCGACCGCCACCGTGAGCAGGGTCGTAGCCACCGGCCGGTGAATGAAGGGTTCGGAAATGTTCATGCCGGCTCTGCCTGTTCTGCGTTTCCGGTTTCTTCTTGGTTCGACCTGGACCCAAAGCGCTGCGCCAGATTGTCAAAAAAGATGTAGATGACAGGCGTGGTGTAGAGCGTGAGCGCCTGGCTTAGCAGCAATCCGCCCACCATGGCGATGCCCAGCGGCCTGCGCAACTCGGAGCCAAAGCCAGTCCCGAGGGCCAGGGGCAACCCACCCAGCAACGCGGCCATGGTGGTCATCATAATGGGGCGGAACCGCAGCAGGCAGGCTTCGTAGATTGCGTCCGTCGCATTCTTTCCATGTTGTCGCTCTGCTTCCAGCGCGAAATCGACCATCATGATGCCGTTCTTTTTCACAATGCCGATCAGCAGCACAATGCCAATGATCGCGACTACGCTGAGGTCCTGGTGAAAAAGAAGCAGCGCGAGGAAGGCTCCCACGCCCGCTGAAGGCAGCGTGGAGAGAATCGTAATCGGATGGATAAAGCTCTCGTACAAAACCCCCAGCACGATGTAGACCGTGACCAGAGCGGCAAGAATCAGCAGCGGCTCGTTGGAAAGCGAATTCGTGAAGGACGCCGCGGTACCTTGAAAGCCGGCCTGCAGGCTGGCGGGCATGTGCATATCCTTCTGCACTTTGTCGACGGCCGTAATGGCCTCGCCCAGCGCCGCGCTGGGGGAAAGATTGAACGACACGGTGATGGCCGGAAATTGACCCTGGTGGTTGATGGACAGCGCCTCGGTCGTATTCTCAAAGTGCGAAAACGCACTCAACGGCACGGCGTTGCTCAGGGTTGAACTGGTCGTGCCGGCGGAGTTCGCTCCGGTACTCGACCGGGTCGAAGCGCTGGGGGAAAGCGCGTTCGCCGGAGGAGCCAGCGTATTGGCCGACGGCGTGTACAGCACCGAAGTCGTTAGCGCGTTAGAGCCCGCGGCCGAGGCTCCCGAGGACGCGAATGAGGTAGACGCTCCGGCACCGGTTGCGCCCGAAGACGCATTGGACTGGATATAGAGATGGTTCAGCTTGTTCGGGTCCAACTGGAACTGCGGCTGGCTCTCGAGAACAACATGGTACTGATTGACTTGCGTGTACATGGTGTTGATCTGCCGTTGACCGAAGGCGTCATACAGCGTGTTATCGATGGTCGTCGGCGCAATGCCGAATCGCGAGGCGGTGACCCGGTCAATCACCAGCGATACCGCTAGTCCTCCGGTTTGTTGATCGGTGGCAACATCTTCGAGTTCCGGCAGCTGCTTCAGCCGGGCGACGAAACGGTTCGTCCAGTCATTGAGTTCATCGGCATTCGGGTCTTCGAGCGTGTACTGGTATTGCGTGCGGCTCACCCGGTCGTCCACCGAAATATTCTGTACCGGTTGCATAAACAGCTGTATGCCCTGAACGTTGTCGAGCTTTGAAGTGAGTCGGCGGATTACGTCAGAAGCGCTCATTTTGCGCTGGTCGAGCGGCTTTAGATTGATCGAAATTCGGCCACTGTTCGTCGTTGTGTTGGTGCCATCTGCGCCGATAAATGACGAAAGACTTTCGACGGCTGGGTCATCCAGAATTACCTTTGCCAGTTCCTGCTGCTTCTCTGCCATGGCCTTGTAGCCAATCGTCTGCGGCGCCTGCGAGATGGCCTGGATCACGCCCGTGTCCTGCACCGGGAAAAATCCTTTGGGGATGATGATGTAAAGAAAAATTGTGAGCAGCAGCGTGCCCAGCGCGACGAACAGAGTAATTGTCTGAAAGCGAAGGACAAATTTGAGCGTGCGGCCATAGAACGCGATCATCCCCTCGAAAGCGCGTTCCGAGGCTCGATAGACGCGCCCCTGCTGCTCTTTTGGCTGGTGGCGCAGAATTCGTGCGCTCATCATGGGCGTGAGCGTAAGTGAGACCACCGCCGAGACGACGATAGTGACGGCGAGTGTCACGGCAAACTCTCGGAACAAGCGCCCCACCACGTCGCCCATGAATAACAGTGGAATCAGCACGGCAATGAGCGAAACAGTCAGCGAGAGAATGGTGAAGCCAATCTGTTCTGCGCCCTTCAGCGCCGCTTCCATGGGCGCCTCACCCTCTTCGATGTAGCGCGAGATGTTCTCGATCATCACGATGGCGTCGTCCACCACGAAGCCGGTGGAAATGGTCAGCGCCATCAGCGACAAGTTATCCAGACTGTAACCAAGGATGTACATCGCCGCGAAAGTGCCGACCAGCGAAAGCGGAACGGCCACGCTCGGGATGATGGTGGCATAAAGACTTCGCAAGAACAGGAAGATGACCAGCACGACAAGCCCGACCGTCAACATCAGTTCGAACTCAACGTCGGAAACCGATGCTTCGATCGCGGTCGTAAGATCGGTGAGCGTGGCCACCTGAATGCCCGTGGGCAGATTAGCCTGAAGCTGCGGCAATAGTTGCTTGATGCTCTTCACCACGCTGATGGTGTTGGCCCCGGGCTGGCGCTGGACGTTCAGAATCACGGCGGGGGTCTGATTCATCCATGCCGCCTGATTATTGTTCTCAACGCCATTCACCACTTGGGCCACGTCGGTCAGCATCACCGGCGCGCCGTTGCGGTAGGCCACCACCACCTTCCGATAATCGTCGCTGGTGACCAGTTGATCGTTGGCATCGATCTGGTAATCCTGGCGTGGCCCGTCAAAGTTCCCTTTGGCCGCGTTCACACTGGCCTGGGTCAGGGCCGTGCGTAGATCCTCCAGGTTGATGCCGTAAGAAGACAGGGCCGCAGGGTTGGCCTGAATGCGGACCGCGGGCTTCTGGCCGCCGCTGATCGTTACCAGTCCGACTCCGCTGAGCTGCGAAATCTTTGGCGCCAGACGCGTATCCACCAGGTCCTCCACCGCAGAAAGCGGCATGGAGTTCGAGGTAATCGCCAACGTGAGCACCGGGGCATCCGCGGGATTCGTCTTGCTGTAGATCGGCGGTGCCGGCAGGATGGAGGGCAACAAACTCTGTGACGCGTTGATGGCGGACTGCACTTCTTCCTCAGCTACATCAATATTCAGACTGAGGTTAAATTGCAGCACAATCACGGACGTGCCACCGGAACTGGTGGAGGTCATCTGGCTCAAACCCTGCAGCTCGCCGAATTGGCGTTCCAGCGGCGCCGTTACCGTCGTCGCCATCACGGTCGGGCTCGCGCCGGGATAGAACGTGAGCACCTGAATGGTCGGATAATCAACTTCCGGCAACGCGGAGACTGGCAGCTGGGTAAAGCCGACGATCCCAACGAGAAGGATTGCGGCCATCAGCAGCGCGGTTGCGACTGGCCGCAAGATAAACGGACGGGATGGACTCACGGGGCGCTGCTCCCGCTCGTAGCGCCCGCCGCCGGCTTGGTCGCAGCTTTGTTCGAAACGGCGACTGCTACGTTGTCCTGCAACTTATCGAAGCTGCTGTTGGCCACAACGTCGCCCGGATTGACGCCGTCCACCTGCGTGAGACCCCCATCTGCGACTCCCGGCTTTATGCTGCGCATATGGGCAAGGTCGTTTTGAATCACGTATACGAAGGATGCCTGGCCATTTTGTTGAATAGCTGAAGCTGGAATCAGCGTCACGTTCTGCAGCGTATTCACCAGCAGCCGTGCGTTCACAAACTGGTTGGGAAAAAGCACATCATTCTTGTTCGCGAACACGGATCGCGCTTTCACGGTTCCCGTCGTGGTGTCGATCAGGTTATCGAGCGTGAGCAGCCTCCCGGTGGCAATCTTGGTTTGCGCAGTCCGATCAAAGGCATCGACGGGAAGCTTGGCTCGCTTCCGCAGGCGGGCCGCCACCGGGCCGAGGCTGTCTTCCGGGACCGTGAAGATCACCGTGATCGGATCCAACTGCGTAATGACTGCGAGAGTGGTTCCTCCAGAGGCCTGCACCACGTTGCCCGGATCCACCAGTCGCAACCCCACGCGGCCGGCAATCGGTGCAGTAATATGGCAATAGTCAACTTGGATCTGGTCAAATTGCACCGTGCCCTGATCGTTTTTTACGGTGCCCTGGTTTTGCAGCACAAGCTTTTCCTGGTCGTCCAGAATTTGTTTCGCAATGGCGTTGCGTGCCCACGCGGTACGGTAGCGTTCCAGGTCCATCTGTGCCTGGGCAAGGATGTTCTGGTCTCGCTCCAGCGCGCCCTGGGCCTGCAAGAGATTCGCGCGGTACTGACGCGAATCAATATCAACCAGCGGGTCGCCCTTACGGACCACCTGGCCCTCTGTATAGTGCACGGCAATGACCAGGCCATCCACCTGGCTGGTGATCGAATCGGTATAGACCGGAGTGACGGTACCGATTTCATCCAGGTAAACTCCTATGTTTCCTTTTGTGGCGGTCGCGGTCGTAATGTTGATTTTCGGCGGAGCGGCCTTGGGCTTTTTCGCGCTATCGTGGTGGCGCCACAGCATCACGACCACAAGCGCCAGCAGGAGCAGCAAGATAATCCCGAGGACAATCCACAATCCGTTGTGCCGTTGAGCTGCCGTTTCGTAAGCCGGGAGTTGATGGTCACGCTCGATGAAAGGCTGCTCTTTCGTGTCAGCGGTCAAAAGGAATCTCCTTGGTCACGCTCGCAATTGTTCGAAATTATAGCTGCGGAGACGAGATTTCGATTCGCAATCGGGGCTACAGGTTGTTTTCGTGTCGGCGAGTTCCAATGTGAAACTTTCTGCACACAAGGCGAATCAAAAGTGAACCCCGAGTATGCTAGAGGGAGTAGTTGGCCCGCGTACACTAGTGTGGGGATGAAGCGGACGCGCGCGGCACCGAAGTCTTCCTGACGCTAACCTCATAAATCCTTACCCGTTAATCCTTACCGCCCAGGGGGCCGAAAACAGAATGCCGGTGCACGAAGAACTTCTGCAGGAATTTCAGAACTTTGTCAAAACCGCCCTTACGGCCGAGGCCGTCATGACGCATATCGCGCAGCGCCTGCACGAAAAGATGACGCGTTATAACTGGGTTGGGTTTTATCTCGTCGATCCGGCGGACTCCGGCGTCCTGCTGGTCGGGCCTTTCGCGGGCAGCTTCACGCCGAACGCCCGCATTCCCCTCAACACCGGACTCTGCGGGGCTGCGGCCACCAGCGGGAAAACCGTTGTCGTACATGATGTGGCAAAAGATCCCCGTTACCTTGCGGGGTCGCCGCTGGTGAAGTGTGAAATCGTAGTTCCCATCCTTGTTAAGAACAAGCTGGTAGCTGAGTTCGATATCGAGAGCTACTTTACCGGCACGTTCACGAAGCCAGAGCAGGACTTTGCCGAAGCCTGCGCCGCCCTGGTCGGATATGCATTTGCGGAAAAGGCGGGCGCCTGAGTGCTACGCATAGTAGGAGAATCGTTGTAACCCGACGTTCATCGCAGGAGAGTAAAATCTGACGATTAGAGAGCAGCGTCAGGCCCCGTCCGCCATTCAGCCAACTTAAAGCATCAGCCAAGTCTCAGGAGTCATCTTATGAGCACCCTCACTTCCAATATCTCCTCCGAAATTTCTTCTCTCACTCCCTACGGTGAAACCCGATCGACCGTCGCCGGAAAACCGCTTGGCGCCGAGGAGTTGCGCGATACGAATGTCTACTGGCGTGCCTGCAATTACCTCAGCCTGGGCATGATTTATCTGTTCGACAATGTTTTGCTGTCGGAGCCGCTGCGGCCGGAACACATCAAGAATCGGCTGCTNGGTCANTGGGGATCGAGCCCNGGCTTGTCGTTCATCTACGTTCACCTGAACCGGCTCATCAAGAAATACGACCTGGACATGATCTTTCTGGCGGGCCCGGGCCATGGCGCTCCGGGCGTTCTCGGTCCTGCCTACCTCGAAGGAACCTACTCTGAGGTGTATCCGGAAAAAAGCCAGGATCCGGAGGGGCTGCGGGAATTCTTCCGGCAGTTTTCTTTTCCGGGAGGCATCGGGAGTCATTGCACTCCCGAAACGCCGGGGTCGATCCATGAAGGCGGAGAACTTGGCTACGTCCTGTCCCATGCCTGTGGCGCCGCGTTCGATAACCCCGAACTGATCGTGGCCGCGGTCGTGGGGGACGGAGAATCAGAGACCGGCCCTCTCGCAACTTCCTGGCACATCAACAAGTTTCTAAATCCTGCGCGGGATGGGGCGGTGCTTCCGATCCTGCATCTCAACGGCTACAAGATTAATAACCCAACGTTGCTGGCGCGAATCACGCATGAGGAACTGGAAAACCTGCTTCGCGGGAACGGCTGGACACCTTATTTTGTAGAAGGCTGCGAACCCGAGAGCATGCATCAGGCGATGGCGGCGACCGTGGAACATTGCGTTCTGGAGATCAGGGAGCTACAAGCCGCGGCGCGCACGCAAGGCGCGGAGGGGCGGCCGCGTTGGCCCATGATCGTGTTGCGCTCGCCGAAGGGCTGGACTGCACCGCGCGAAGTCGAGGGTCACTGGCTGGAGGGTTTCTGGCGAGCTCACCAGGTGCCACTGCCCAAAGTGAAGAAAGATCCCGAGCAGCTTCGAACCCTCGAGGCATGGATGCGCTCCCTGAAGCCTGCAGAATTTTTTGACGGCAGCGGCAAGTTAGTAACTCAACTCAGAGACTTGCCGCCTCAGGGAACCCGCCGCATGAGCGCGAATCCGCATGCAAATGGCGGCCGGCTCAAAAAGGCCCTGCGACTGCCGGATTTCCGCGAGTACGGCTGCAAGGTCGATAAACCCGGCAAAATCCAGACGGAGAACATGCCCCCGCTCGGCGCGCTACTGCGGGACGTGATGAAGCTGAACATGAGCAACTTTCGGGTTTTCGGTCCGGACGAAACCACGTCGAACAAGCTCGATGCAATTTACGCGGTCAGCAAGAAATTCTGGATTGAGCAGTTCTTCCCCGAAGACAAAGACGGCGGCGAACTTGCCACCGACGGCCGGGTGATGGAGATGCTCAGCGAACACACCATGGAGGGGATGCTCGAAGGTTATCTGCTCACCGGAAGGCACGGTTTTTTGTCATCGTATGAGGCCTTTGTGCACGTCATCGACTCCATGTTCAACCAACACGCCAAGTGGCTTGAGATTTGCCGCCACTTGTCGTGGCGCGAGGCCATTGCGTCCCTGAATCTGCTGATCACCTCCACCGTGTGGCGACAGGATCACAACGGCTTCACGCATCAGGATCCGGGCTTCCTCGATGTGGTCGTTAACAAGAGCGCGAACATCACTCGCATTTACCTGCCACCCGATGTGAACTGCCTGCTGTCCGTTGCCGATCATTGCCTGCGGAGCCAGAACTACGTCAACGTGATCGTCTGCGACAAGCAATTGCACCTGCAGTTTATGGACATGGAAGCCGCTATTACGCACTGTACAAAGGGTATCGGCATCTGGGATTGGGCCAGCACCGACGAATCCGGCGAACCCGATGTCGTCATGGCCTCGGCGGGCGACGTTCCCACTCAGGAGGCCTTGGCAGCTACCACCCTTTTGAGGAAGGAATTTCCTGACATCAAAATCAGGTTCATTAATGTGGTGGATCTGTTCAAGCTTCAGCCGAGCACAGAGCATCCTCACGGATTGTCCGATCGGGATTTCGATTCCTTGTTCACCGTCGACAAGCCGGTCATCTTTAATTTCCACGGCTACCCCTATTTGATCCATCGCCTGGCCTATCGCCGCACCAACCACAACAATTTCCATGTGCGCGGCTACAAGGAAAAGGGGAACATAAACACTCCGCTCGAACTGGCCATCGACAACAACATCGACCGCTTCAGTCTGGCGATGGATGTGATCGACCGTGTGCCGCGTCTGCAGAAGATTGGTGGACATGCCAAGGAGCGATTCCTGAACAAGCAGATCGAGTGCCGCACCTATGCTGATGCGCACGGAATCGACTTGCCCGAAGCGGCTGGCTGGACCTGGCCGTTCTAGAGTGGCCGAGCTAGACATCGCCGACCTAGACTTGGCCGAACTTGTCTGCGCCCGAGGCGATTCGGCGTAGCTCGATTAAGACGGGTGGGGTTCACCCAGTATGACTCGCACCGTGTCGCGTGCAATCAGCAATTCCTCGTCGGTAGGAATCGCATACGCGAGCAGTTTCGAGTCCTCGGTGCAGATTTTGCCTTCGCGAGCCACAGTTTCCTGATTTCTGGATGCGTCCACCTTGAGACCGGCCCACTCCATGCCCTCGCAGATCAGCCCGCGAATCTCCGGTGAGTTCTCTCCAATGCCGCCGGTGAACACGACTGCGTCGGCTCCTCCCATGGCAGCCAGGTATGACCCAATATATTTTCGGGCGCGGTAGCAGAACATTTCGATGGCGAGCCGCGCGCGTTGATCGTCGTGCTCTTTCGACTGCAACTCCCGCATGTCGTTGGTGAGTCCAGAAATGCCCAGCAGGCCTGATTGCGTGTTGAGCAGCGTGTCCACTTCCGCGGAGGACAACTTCTCTTTGCGGGCGATGAAATTCACAATCGCAGGATCCAGGTCGCCACAGCGTGTCCCCATCACCAGCCCTTCCAGCGGCGTCATGCCCATCGAGGTGTCGACCGACGATCCTGTTCGGATCGCAGCAGCCGAACATCCGTTGCCCAGATGCAAAGTGATGATGTTGGTCTGTTCCCGCGTGAGGCCCCGCAGCGTGCGGTAACGAAACGCCACATACCGGTGGGAAGTCCCGTGGAACCCGTAGCGACGGATCCGATAATCGGTGTAAAGGTGATACGGAATCGCATACAGCCAAGCCCGCTGCGGAATCGAATGATGGAACGAGGTATCGAAAACGGCCACTTGTGGAATGGCACCGCCGAACAGTTCGCGCGCGGCCCGAATGCCCTTGATGTTATCTGGATTGTGCAAGGGAGCAAGATCGACACAGTCTTCGATCCCCTGCAACACCTTGTCGTCGATCAGCGCCGATTCCGTGAACTGCTCACCCCCGTGCACGACGCGGTGTCCCACGGCCTGCACATCAGTCGCGCTCTTGATTTCGGGTACGCCTGACTTTTCCGATGCGATAAACCGGACGAGGAAGTCGAGCGCTGCCGCCCCATCGCTGAGGGTGGCGGTGAATTTCTGGCTCGGTCCCTGCCGGCCCTTAAATTTGATGGTAGCTTCACCGCCGATCCCCTCCACTTCGCCCTGGCAGAGGCGATCGTCCTTGTGCTGCTTGATGCGCTCAAGATCAGTGGAAATCACTTGAAGCTTCAAGCTCGAGCTTCCGAAGTTCACAACCAGGACATTCATGCGGGAGATTCTCTCACTGATCGGGGACATACCAAGATAAACTCTGCTTGGTAGGGTCGACAATGTCGCGGGCAAATCCGCGTGTTAACCTGATCAGCTTTAGCGAGCCGAAGCAAGGCGCGCCACGCGTATAAGTCGAAGGACAGTCAAGTAGCGAGGACAATTCAGATTGATCTTGCTGATTCTATATTTCGCGTTGGGCGTGGCTGTCGTCGGGACATTGTCTTCAGCCGTATTCCTTGGTCTCGCGCTGTTGGGAGTGCTTCGATTTCACCGGGATGCGCGCAGGCAACTCAGCAACATTCCTGACGATGCACACCTACCTCCGGTTTCCGTGCTCAAGCCGATACACGGTCTGGAAGCGCAATTGAAGGAGAATATCGAGAGCTTTTTCCGGCAGGATTATCCCGACTACGAAATTCTTTTCGCGGCGGACGAGGCCGACGATGCCGCACTGGAAGTTGTGCGGGAAGTGTGTGCGCGCTACCCGCACATTCGGAGCCGGATTCTGGTAACCGGCGCTCCCTGGCCCAACCCGGCGGTCTACTCGTTTCATTGCATGTCCGAGGCAGCGGCACACGAGATTCTGGTCACCACCGACAGTGATGTAGAAGTTTCCCCGCGCTACTTGCGGGAGATTGTGCCGCCGATGCTCGACCCAAAGGTCGGCCTGGTGACCTGCGTATATCGCGGCAAGAATGTCGCTGGCTTCTTTTCCGGGCTCACGGCCGTAGGCATGTCGGTGGAAATGACGGCTGGAGTTCTGGTGGCAAATCTGCTCGAAGGAATGAAGTTCGGATTGGGGCCGACGACCGTAGTGCGCAAGGATGCGCTGGCGAAGATCGGCGGTTACGCCGCGCTGCAAGACTATATTGCGTACGATTTTGCCATCGGCAACCTGATCGCGGATGCGGGTTACCGCGTCGTGCTTTCGGGCCACATCATCGATCACGTGGTCAATCAGAAATCGTTTCGGCGTATGTGGCAAAATCAGCTGCGCTGGGCGCAATCGACCCGCTATTCGCGTCCCAAAGGCCACTTTGGAAGTGGGCTGATTTTTGCGCTGCCTTACGGTCTGCTTGGTTTCTTTGCGGCCGCAGGCCTGGGGTATTGGCGGGTCGCCGCCGCTTTGCTGGGCGTGGCCTTGGTGAATCGACTCATCGAAGCCTGGCTCGTGGGTTGGACTGTGGTTCGGGATCCGCTGGTGTGGCGCGCGCCCTGGCGTTATCCGTTGCGCGATTTGCTGGGTTTTTTCGTCTGGTTCGCGAGCTATTTAAACCTGCGCTATGTTTGGCGCGACAGCCGCTTTGAGTTGAAGGGAACGCGAATCGCGCTGCGCCAAACGTCTTCGAATGGACGCTAGCGCGGGGCAAATTTTTCCTGATCTCGCCGTCCAAATTTTGCTTCCCGGGTGGAGGACATATTGCGCGTTTTAGTTACGGGTGCGGCTGGTTTTATCGGCAGCAAT
>JGI12712J15308_10000453_pt1 | contig 12157 bp, 13 predicted proteins | sample JacPin_JW_Ref_O2_FD_15308 | JGI IMG/M metagenome (IMG submission 15308) | reverse complement strand
AGAAAATCGTTCCGCAGGTCCGCGCTCCGCGAAGTAAATATCCCGAACATCGTCACTATCAGCAGGATCAAAGGAAAAAGCGCGAACAGAAAATCAAATGCCAGTTGCGACGCTCGCCCGATCGCATCATTCCTCCTAAGCCCGGCAAACGCATTCCGTGCCAGTTGCCAAACCGTCAGCCCGCTCAACCTCCAAAGTGATTTGCTCGTTGTCACAGTAGAATCCGAAGTGGTCGTCATCGATAGGTAGGCGAACTCGGCCCCATTCTAACGCATTCCCCGCACCGAAGTTTCTTGATGCCGCGTTCGCCCAAAGCTGAGTACGCCCAATCTGAAGACGTGTGCTACGAGCCGTTCTCCGGCTCTGGAACACACACTTTTTGCTTACCGATCTAGTCAGGAGTTTAGGCAGTGGCGGGTGTGGTTTCGAGCGGACTCTTCAAGAATAGGTCGCACGAACCCATTCCGATTTAAAGAGATAGGTATACCAAATGGCAGCGTAAATAGCGGTTTGTAGAAGGGCCATGGCGCTCTGGCCGTAAAGGACCCGTGAGAGTATGCGAGAAGTGCCGATAGCTGCAGGGGCTTTTCAGAATCAGTGAGAGTCACGGTTGTTTCGTGGGTAAACGTTCCTGAAAGTTCCGAGAATCGTAATTGTATATGTGCCGTTTGGCGCTTTGTGCTGTGACAGGCTGAGATCTGGTCGCTGTGCTTCCGCCTCTGCCTTTGCTCGGTCTGTAACTGTGGAGCGCCTTCTCTGGCAATGTAAACANACTTGCAACAAATGGGCGACGCACACTTCATCGAACCCATGCCGTGCCTCGCGGTAGAGAAATTACCGGAAGGTGAAGCTTGACAGACGAGCTGAAACTGGACGGGTATCGAAACGCCTTTGTCAATATAAGTGCCCCATACGTGGCGCTGTAGTTCCGCCTGTGCTTCGTGAAGAATTTTGCTTTGTCCCTAGAGTCAGGTTAGCATTCCCTCCTTTAGCTGGGACACCCGCATCAAACCAAGGAGACAACGTGGACTTCGTAACAAAGTTTGAAAAGGCACTTCGCAAAAAGCATCACGAACTAATGAACGACCTGGCAAAAATCGAACATCTAATTGATGCGTTTGAGAAAGGTGCGAAGCGCGGTGCTAAAAAGGGTGGGAGTAGGTTGTCAGCAGCAGCCCGTAGGAAAATCTCGATGGCACAGAAAGCTCGTTGGGCTAAGACTCGTAAGGCAAAGGCGGCTAAGGGATAACGATGTGTGGCGCTGAAGGTCAGTCGGAGTTTCTTTCAGAATCTTGTTTAGGACGCGACGCGCATCGGCCAAAAAGCAACTATTGACCACCCGATGACAATCGCGCCTATCAAGACCGCATAAAATAGCGGGCTACTCAAAAAGACGTGCCTCACCAAGGTAAAAACGTCAAATCCTACCGCCCCCCGTCCTGCCGCAGGCGTGGGATAGTTTGACGATTCCCACCACATGAAAGCCATCACATAAACCGCGAACCCGAATACAAACATTCCGATCCCGAGAATGGTTCCCTTCAAAATCAACATGACACCCCCTTTTTCGGAGACCTAGATGACAAAACCTTTGGACGAGGGATAGGTGCATACCGTTTCAAAAACAAGATGCCCCGAATCATTCCGACTCGGCCACGCTTGCTTTACGACCTTCGGCGGATTCTCGGGCCGTTTCGCTAAACCCGCTTGCTCACAATCTCGGCTATCCAAGCTTCTAGTATTGACCGCTGATCTGCTGTCACGTCGGTGAAGGCAACGCCCATGCCAAAATTCGCATGGGTGTAAACCACTTTGCCGATGCTCTCGAACACGCCCTGATCCCTTATGATCCGCAATTTGACCAGCGTTCCCTCGGAGAACGGAGTCAGCGCGTCAACATAACAGCCTCCGACGCCCAGTTCCGAAATACGGGCGGAGAGTCTCGTGCCAGAATGGAGGTCGGTTACCTCAGCAGAGGCGACAAGTGGGCAGCGACGAACCGAACGCTGATTGGTCCATTGCGGAGGTTTTTTCTTCTGGATCATCAACACAAGTATGCTGCCTCATCTAAAACCACCGCTCAAGGCGTATTCCTGTTCGCGTGACACATGCGTTTGACTACAGGCTTGGCCCTATCTGTTGCCTTCCGCGCGTCTGGTTGTTTACTTCTGGCCGCAGCAATTCGGCGGTAACGCTATAGTGAAAGAAGCGGTGGAAGAAGTGTCTAACTCAAAAGTAACAACTCAAGAGGTAGCGGACATTCTAGGCATCCATATCTCCGACCTTCGCCGAATGATGCGGCAAGGGAAGGTCGCAGCGCCCCCTATTCTTTTTGATTCCAAGACAAATTCAACTGGTCGGATGTGGTCCGAAGGCGATATTGAGGCGGTGCGGGCAGCCTTGAAAGCTGCAAGCACTGGTGCTTAATGCCTGCGGCGCTTAAGTTTCTCTAAGCACGCGTTTCTCACTCATCGCAGCGTCCCAAGGAACATGATGACCCCGATTACAACTCGTTTGATTGCAACCTCAAACCATTCCGTTACCACAAACGCGATCACGACGGCCGCGAGCGTGCCCAGACCTATCGCGATAACGATGCGCCTCATAGAATTGTGTTGAGCCAACGCACCACGGTGCAGGCGGCGCAGTCGGCCGTAGCCCCTGTAGTGATTCCCTCTTCGCCGTGTATCAAGAGCGCACGATGCAGGTGGCACTTCGACTTTCGATACGCGGCGGTCTTTCGATCTTCGTCATCTTTTTCAATTTTACTAGCAACAAGCTCTGTTGCAAATTTCCCGGATCGCGGCTTTCCGCGATGCGCGGCCCGTTGCGTTTCTGATCAGAATCCGAGTTCGCTCAGTCCCGCATGATTGTCAGGGCGGCGGCCAAGGGGCCAATGATATTTGCGGTCTGACTCTTTAATAGGAAGATCGTTGATGCACGCAAAACGCATGCGCATCAGGCCATCGTCGTTGTATTGCCAATTTTCGTTGCCGTACGAGCGGTACCAATTCCCTGAGTCGTCGTGCCATTCGTAAGCGAAACGCACGGCAATTCGATTTTCGGTGAAGGCCCAAAGCTCTTTGATCAGCCTATAGTCCAACTCCCTCGTCCATTTGCGGGTAAGGAAGGCGATGATGTCCTGCCTGCCAGCCACAAATTCCGAACGATTCCTCCACCGGGAATCCAGCGTGTAACCTTGGGAAACTTTCTCAGGGTCGCGCGAATTCCAGCTATCTTCCGCGAGCCGAACTTTCTGAGTTGCACTTTCAAGCGTAAAAGGCGGGACTGGTGGGCGTGTCGTCATTGGTTTTACCTCCGTTAGCATCGATTCCGGGTGGTGGCAGATACCGCCTAACGGAACCGGCGTTGACACTGTGAGTTACTAGGTCTACGATTTTGCCAATCGAGACATGAAAGGGCTAACCGTACTTCTAACGCTTTTCTTTGTAGTCCCAGCGTCCGCTCAAAATCTAACTTCTGCGCAAACGGAATGCACCCACGTTAAAAGCGATTCCACCCGCCCAGAGTCTACAAAGCCGAATGAAACTAAGATAGGCAATCTGGTGTGTCACCAAGGAGTTCCGAACCCGACACCGGCGCAGCCGTGGCTCAAGCTAGGTGAACCGCCCGCCGATCACTCCGTGGTCCCGAAGATTGATTCACCTCCGCCCGTACCGGTCAAGACAGCTCTTATCAATCCCGGCGTTGAGAAATCGTCGGCTCCCGCGAGAGATGATCCTTCTCACGCTCAATCGCTTTTTAACCCTCGCTAACAAAAATTCGCTATGGAAGCAGAAATCTCCTGTCGAAATCCTTTGTCAGGCCAGCGAGTCACAATGAGAACCACTCGGAGTACCAACAATGACGACAACCATTTCAAGAAATTCCGTGGGCTTCTCAGAGCTTCTCGACCACACGCAGCAAGAGTCGCACCGCTGGCACGACTGGTTCAACCAGCACTCGCAAGCGCTCGACGTCAAAATCGACGTCGCCGGCTCGGCAACAGTCCGCGACTTGCTCTCGCATATCATCTTCGTCGATCTACTCTTTGCCGAATGGCTGTTAGGCGAATCGACCACGACTGCCGCCAAAATCAGTCCAGCTCGATTCACCGACAGCATTGACAAGACCTCTCCCGATGCCATTTTCTCCGCCGCGGATTCTGCGCTCTTGACATGGCGAAAAGTTCTCGAGAAGACGCCCGACGAAAAATGGGACGAGATGCTGTCCTTTCCGGCGCCCACGAAAAACATGAAGGCCAGCCGCCGCAAATGCTTTACGCACGCGTTTCTGCACGGGACGCGGCATTGGGCGCAACTCGCTACCGCTCTGCGGCTAGCCGGTTATAAACAGGACTGGCAGCACGATTTCATCTTCAGTCCCGCAATGCAGTGACTCCCGCGTGCGAACGAGAGGCGAGATTTCCACAGGTGTTCTTGAAACTCAGACGCCGGCGTGTGTATTATGAGCTTCCGAAGAATCGGCGGTAACACATGGTCTTGCTCAAGGGTCCACGGCTGGTGTCGCATCGAGGGAATTTGATTAAAGCTAGAGGCGTTTGCGCGGCCGGACATCGAAGTTGCGGACTGTTCCACTGCGAACGATGTCATCAGGTGGTATGCCCCCGGTGCGTGACTGCCCATCGCCGGGAACACTTTCTGCTTCGAATTGACCCCTTTTTTGCGGATGAAAAAGCGTCTTGATCGATTTGCCCGAGGTCTACGATTGCCGGCGAACCGTGGTACCGTGATCTCGGGGATTCTAAAATCCGCGTATGCCGTTGCCTCCAGAAATAATTGCAGCCCACGATAGAATGCACCAAGCAGAGGCTGAACTTTGCGCCGATATTGATGACGTGCATCCAATCGACCTCGCCCGCCGTCGCACGTTGGTTTAAAAGCTGCAGAATAGGATTCAGGAGTATGAGTACGCTGTAGCTGAGTTGCTGCCACATCCTTAAATTCCGATCGACAATTCATTCCCTTGTATTCTGATTCAAGGTACACGGTGTCGCTCACTAGAGTAGTGTCCGACAAAGCGACGAAACCGCGTTCATGGAGTGCGTAATATTCGGCATCTGCCTCTAAGTCAGCGATTATGAGCGCCGTTGCGTGTCCCGTGAGTTTCTGGCCCATAACAGAAAAGAGAGTGTGTTCGTGTATCCGGTCGTTTTGCTTTACCAAGGTGTTTCTCCTCACCGTTCCCCATCGGAGCGACACCGCTGAGCTAAACCGCTGGCGCACCAGTGTCCCAAGAGGTGTCGCCGCTGAGTCGGCGCACTTCGATAGGCGCGAACTCGGCTTCAAGAAACCGGCCGGCTATCTCCGTCGCCCTCTCAAGGCTAACGCAATCAACCAAGTAGTAACCGCCGAGAATTTCTTTGTCGCCGGCGAAAGGACCATTTGTGATGACGGGTATTCGGCGCTCCGTGCGCACGATCTTCGCGTTGTCCAGAGCCAGTTCCTTGTGGTCCAACAGTTCGCCCGAGGCGCTAAGTTCGTTCTGCAACGCTCTGTGAGTCCGTCCTATCTCATCAATCACATCCTGGGTCAAAGAGTCCCAACCGGCTTTGTTGCCATAGATCATCAACATATACTTCATTACAAACCTCCAAGCCTCTAATCGCCGTTGCGATTCCTGTATTTTCAATTCGGCACAGAATCCGAACTGGCTTCATTAATTGCGGTCGGCTTTGGCAGTCACGGTAATGTCAACGTGAGCGCCTTTTTTGAGCCTTACGTCATCGCCATGTTCGTCCGTCAAAGTATTTTCAATTCGGAGATTTCGATATCGTTGATCGGTTCCGTCAACGGCAATCTGAGCCTTTTCCGGTTGGCTCGTCTGCGGAGACGGAATTATCTTGTTTACAATTCCGGGCATCGTCGTGCTTGGCCATTCCGGAATTCGCGAAGTATCCAGATTCAATTCCGCTATCTTCGCGGATCTAGCCATGCGCGGCATTGCCATTTCCTTCGTGACGCTGGCACGCGTCGCGTCATCAGAGTGTGTCTTGCTTTTCTTATGCGGCATGCTCACATCATGACAGTCGCGGCGGCATCCATACCGTCCCATTTTGCACATTTGCGAGATATAACCCCGCATGTTGGTGACTAGGGGGGCCGGCGGTACAAAACGCCTCCGCAAGCCCAGCAGAAGAACTCCCGCGAGAAGGTAGGCTTGCGAGGGCCGGGAACTCGGACTTGACCATTTGAAAACCGAAGTCCCGTTGACAATTATTCGGGCTGTGATCCACGAGATATAATTGTCCATGCCCTGGCTGCCGCTTGAGTCTTACCTCGTCGCTTAAATCAGCTTTGCGACCATATGGCGAGCCGGAGAAGGTTCTTGGATTCCCGGATTGTCAGGCGCTATTCGGACTAAGTGTGCAGATTTGAACAGATTCCTCACTCCATCAGCGCTACAAAATGCATGTGTCTTCTATGAATCAATTCTCAGGCCCGCTCGGTCGGAGGGTGACCGAGTTGATCCCTGCGAGAACCACAGACCGCGCCGCCGTGTATTCTCCTTGGTTTGGTAAATCGGTGGTTTTGCTCGTCGCAATCCGTGGATGCCAAATCCCCATGCCTTGCAGCATCGTCAGTGAATCTATTGCCGACGTGTGCATTCAAATCAAGTACGGATGGGAGATGGACGTACGAAAGGAACTAATTCTAGCTGTTGAAGAATATGTCGTCGCCTTGGACAACCGGATACATTAGTCCGGAGGATTGACGCTATTGATCTAGCAGAAGCGGAGGGAGTATGCATTTCGGATATTTCTCCATTGGCCTAGGCTTGGTTGCCGCGCTCGTGATAATTACGAGCATAGCTATGTTTCCAGACATCGTTCGCTACATCAAAATTAGCCGGATGTAAAGTAGGGGCGTTTCGGACGGAGGCGAGGTTTGGATCGCCTCTTCAACGCCTCCCCTAAGATTCTCCTCCGCCTTCCCGACGTCAAACCGCCCATCGTGGGTGTTTCCGAGCGGTCTGCAGTAGTTTTCAGACAAGCGACAACTTGCGTTGGAAGCAGCGACGCCAGCAATTGAGCGATGTACTTATGAATGACCTAAAATACCCGGAACGGCAAACGCATTCCCCGGAAACTTTGACCGAGTTAAGCCCACAGGAATTGCTCCAGCGAATTCATGCGGCGGAAACAGCAATCTTTTCGCGGTTACAGGGAATGCGAATCAGTTCAATCGATCTCGTAGAGGGACAGGCGATCCAAGATGCTTTGGACTGTTTGGTGCGTCTCACGAAAGGCACACTGGAATTCTCCGCTTCACTAGTCGAAGTGACTCGTGCCGGCGGCAGAGCTTGGACTTAGGTTAAACGGACGACCGTACATATCTCGAATTCGACGAGCCGTTTCTTCCTCAAGTTTCTTCGGTGTCCTTACCTTCACCAAATTTCATCCAAATCCGCCTGTTTACTAGCAGCCGGAGCAGTCGTTCCGGTGTCTTGTAATTGCGTAATCTCTGCCTCAAGCTGGCACGCGTCGCGTCATCAGATTTTGTCTTACTTTTCTTATGCGGCATGCTCACATCATGACGGTCGGGGTGACGGCCATACCGTCCCCTTTTGTACACTTGCGAGATATAACCCGCATGCTGGGTACTAGGGTGTCCGGCGGTGTAAAACGCCACCGCAAGCCCAGCAGAAGAACTCCTGCGAGAAGGAGGCTTACACAGCCGGACACTCGGGTTTGACTATTTGAAAACCGAATCCTGCTGACAAATATTCGGGGTGTGATCCACGAGATATAATTGTCTATGCCCCGCAGAATGATATGGCTCAATCAGAGTCAATTCCCGGGTTGGGCTTGCTCTGAATGCGCATGGAAGTTCAATCCGTCAGGTCCTCTTGTTGGCAGTACACTTCAAGAAATGACGCAACGGTATGACGCGGAACGCGACAAGGAGTTTAAGTCGCACGTTTATGTCGCCCATCCAAGAGCGAAAAAACCCGATCCGCCAGGGCCGTTGTTGCTGCTTCCTCGAATGTCAAGTGGAACGAGGACGACCTGCCCTAGTTTCGATCGCATCGCTCTCGAGGAACCGTTAGCTCGAATAGACGGTGAGCGCGATTCGATCCTGGGGATACATTCGGTTGTACAAGTAATAGCCATCCCCGGAGTAGTCGATGTACATATCATCGTTATCGTACCAGTCGTTTGACCAGTACTCAGGCCACGGGTCAACGACGCTAAACGAGAAACCGCCGTATTGGAAGCGGGGATACCCGCCGACCATCACCGCAGGGTAACTGTTCATGCGGAACGTGTGATCCGGACCAAGGTAGCCAGTGTAACGGGCTTCCGGGATGTGGTAGCCGTTGTAGCCGCCGCGTTGCTGCCAGTCGCGGTGTTCGGACTGCCAGTTATGTGCGCGACGCTCCTGCCAGACGTCACGCTCACCTTGCTGGTTATCTTGCTGTTCATACACGCTGATTGCAATTCGATCCCGCGGATACCTCCGGTTGTACATGTAATAGCCGTCGCCGGAGTAGTCGACATACACGTCGTCATTAGCGTACCAGTTGTTTGACCAGTATTCAGGCCACGGGTCAACGACGCTAAACGAGAAACCGCCNTACTGGAAGCGGGGATATCCACCAACCACCACTACGGGGTAGCTGTACATGCGGAACGCGTGAGACGGACCGAAATANCCAGTGTAACGANCNTGAGGAATNCGATAGCCGTTGTAGCCGCCGCGTTGCTGCCAGTCGCGGTGTTCGGACTGCCAGTTATGTGCGCGACGCTCCTGCCAGACGGGCTGTTGTTCCACTTGCTGCCGGTGCTGCTCCTGTGAGGTTTGCATTCTGACTTGCTGCGGGCGGGGCTGCTGCTCGTGCTGTTGCTGCTGTTTGTCGGCCTGAGCCTGCTGCTGCTGGTGTTGCTGCTTCTGTTGCTGATCCTGTTGACCCTTGGCTTGTCGCTGCTCGTGCTGTTGCTGCTGTTTGTCGGCCTGAGCCTGTTGGTCCTGGCGTGCGTTAGCCGGAACTGCTAATGCCAACAGCAAGAACAGAGCAGCTGTGCTGATGACTCCAAGTGCTTTCATCAAAATTGCCTCCATCACTGCGAATTTACATAATTGCCTGGCGGCGTTTGTTGCGCGCACAGTAAGACACACCAATCCTTCCAAGGTCCTGCGCTAACCTCTGCGTTCATCCCAAGCTTCTGAGGGCGTGTAAACGAAGTGAGCTGAGGCCGCTATTTCCGGTTCTGTTGGGGCTGAACTCGGCGTTGATTCAGTTTATTTACTCGTCCCCACACACCAAGACTAAGTCTCCTGGGCGGAGATATCTGTCATGTTTTGGACACTTTACTTTTTATCTCGGTTTTACTTCGGCGAGTCCGTTTTCTAGCATCTGGGAGATGCGGCGCAAACCCGCAACCAAAACTCATTGTCGCGTTCCATCTCGTACTGCTCTTTCATTCCTTCGATTGATTCTGCCGACAAGAGGGCCCGAGGAACTGAAGATCGGATCTCCCACAAAAAGACCTCGTTTTCGAAGGAATCTAAACCTAAAGCTAGAAGTTTCACTCATTCGTAAAAATCAATCGGCCACCGTCATTTTTACTGGGGTAGACGGAATGCTTGTCTCGCGGCTCGCATCTGTTGGTTGCCAGCAGGGCCGGGTTCGCAGAACAATCTTCTGGTCCATCATCAGCGAATTTCACCACACTGAGCGGATTCGCGAATGCTGTCGCATTTTTGGGCAGAACCTCTCCTCGCAGATAGGCATCAATATTCTGCTCCATCGTTACAGGAAACCGCGGCGCGGGACCCACTAACTTTTCTTGGTAGACCTTTAGAATAATTTCTCGGAACACTGGGAGCGCGGCCAGAGCGCCGGTCTCCTTCGCGCCCAATGAATGGTTGTCATCAAAGCCGACGCGCACTGCCACAGTAATTCCCGTAGACCCAAATGTGGACCCCACGAATAGAGCGTCTCGGAAATTATTCGTCGTGCCGGTTTTGCCCATCACTGGAATAGGGAAGGCGTACGAATCAAGCGCGTGCGCGGTGCCGGAAGGGATTCGCACGACCCCTCGTAGCCCTTCCTGAATCATGGACAATCCAAAGTCGTCGCCTTTCGCCAGACAGCAAGGTCTCCGATAACTATAGACAACCCCTCCCCGCGTGTGTTCAATTTTGTCAATTGTGTGTGGTTCTCCGGGCATTCCGCCGGCCATCAGTCGGTAGGCGTTCGCGAGTTCGACCAACGTGACTTCGGAGGCTCCAAGAGCCGTCGTGACGTACGGTTGTAACCTGGTTTGGATGCCCAATTCTTGGGCTGCTTTCAGGACGGAATCAATCCCGATCTGTGCGGTGACCCAGATGGTCGCTGCGTTCCTCGACTCGGCCAGCGCTCGGCGTGCCGGTATCATTCCCTCAAATTGGTTGTCGAAATTGGCAATCCATTTGATCTCTCGACCGTTGGCAGTAGACACCGAGATGGGTTCATCGGGCACGGATGTGTCTAGGTCGAGACCTCCTTGGCGAAAGGCTGCCAAGTAAACAAAAGGCTTCATCGCCGACCCTGGCTGGCGCTTCGATTGAGTTGCGCGGTTATAATCGCTGTAGGCGCTGTGACGGCTCTTGTACACCTCCCGACCACCCGTCTCGGCCAGAATGGCGGAATCACTGTTTCGCAAAACGACCACGGAACCTTGAATTAGCCCTCTGCTCTGAGGATGTCGCTTCTCATAAACCTTCAGGCCATTCTCCAGCGCCACGTTCGCAATGTGTTGGATACGGTGGTCAATGGTCGAATAGATTTGGATACGGCCTTCGAGGAGCTGGTCAATTCCGCTCTCGGAGCCGACGTTGGGGCCGAGTCGCTTGAGTTCCTCCAGAGACGTCTCGACCGCAGCGGGCGCATCGACAGGTTCAATGGCATGAGCAGCCAAACGAATTGGCATTATCTTGAAGCGTTGGGCCGCCTCCGCAGAAAGAAAGTGGTTCACAACCATGAGGTTCAGTATCTGATTTCTCCGGCGCGTAGGTTTTTGAAGGTCTTCCACAGTGGGAGCGTATTCGCCAGGCGACTTTGTGATGCCAGCCAGCAGCGCCGCCTTGTCAGCGTCCTCCATCGTGAACGTCTCAATGGGCTTATGAAAGTAATAATCGGAGGCTGCCGCGAAGCCGTATCGGCCATTCCCCAAATATACAAAGCTCGCATAACGCGCGAAGAGCTCTTCCTTGGCCCGGCGTCTAGACCCGTATTCCTTACGCATCTCTCCCTCGATCCACAAGGAGAGACGGATTGTCTCTATTTTCAGCAGAAGCTTGTTTGCGCCAGGTACACCAATGACAAAGGATAGGGCGTGCGGAAGGACGCCCTCATGCTGAAGTGAGTTGCTGTTTTTTGTCCTGGAAAGTTCTTGTAGGAAGTAGCCTCGCACGAGCTGCTGGGTGAGCGTCGAACCGCCTTGCGGAAACACCCGTGGTCGCTTGGAAGCATCTTGTCCATCGAAAGCTGTGAAATGCGCGACCAAGGCTCGAATGTTAGTCTTGGCCAGCAAACGAAGGAAAACGGAATAGTCCACTCCCGAATGTGAGAAAAAGTTTTCATCCTCGGCCGACAGTATGGCTTCACGCACGACATCAGGAATTTCCTCATACCGAATGATCTCCCGGCGTTCCCGCCCTAATTCAATGAGGACGTGACCATTCGCGTCGTAAATGTGGCCCATCGTGGGAGGCTCAAAGCGAATAAATCCGTCTAGATCGGGAACGTTTGTGCGATTGAAGTTGACGTAGATAGATGCGAAAACCGCAAGGACCACCGCAACTAGGGCGATTCCAGCGATCGCCCGGAAGGCAACACGGGCCGTGTGATTGCCCCGCACAGCAACAAATACCTTATGAAATAGTGCAGGGAAGTCTCGAATGAAGTAGTGACTATTTAGCATGAAATCTGCGGCCACAGGGCGCAAGCCCTTCTTCTCGTTGCGCACTTTCCGAATGGCGATCAGGCCGTCATATCCAGACGCTTCCAAAACCGGCCAATCGATCGAACTGGGTAGACGGACATCTGTCCCTCCAAGCAAGGCACCGCATATACAAGGCCCTGGCTGATTGAAGCGATTCGGTTCGGTTGCTCTTGTTTCGTGACGTTCTGGACGCTCTCTCGAATTCCT
>JGI12712J15308_10000450_pt1 | contig 12176 bp, 10 predicted proteins | sample JacPin_JW_Ref_O2_FD_15308 | JGI IMG/M metagenome (IMG submission 15308) | reverse complement strand
GACATGCTGACCATGGCGTTCAGCATGATGTCGGCGCGGCAAAAACAAAAATTCAAAGAGACCACGGAAATCGATATGGCCTACGGCGTCGCCGGACTGGGCCGCTTCCGCGTGAATATTTTCCAGCAGCGCGGAAACGTGGGACTGGTGCTGCGCGTGATTCCCACGAAGATTCGCGCACTCGACGAATTGTTTTTGCCGAAAGTGGTGGAGCAGATTTGCGACATGCCGCGCGGGCTGGTGCTGGTGACGGGCGTCACGGGTTCCGGTAAGTCGACTACGCTGGCCGCGATGGTGGACCGGGTGAACTCTTCGCGCGCTGAGCATATTGTCACGATTGAGGATCCGATCGAATTTCTGCATCGCGATAAAAAAGGATACGTGAACCAGCGCGAGATTGGCGTGGATACGCCTTCGTTTGGAGCGGCGTTGCGCGCCTCTCTGCGCCAGGATCCGGACGTGATTCTGGTGGGCGAAATGCGTGACCTGGAAACGATTTCGACGGCACTGCACGCGGCCGAAACTGGCCACATGGTCTTCTCAACCTTGCACACGCTGGACGCGGTAGAAACCGTGAACCGCGTAATTTCTATTTTTCCGCCGCCGGAGCAGAAGCAGATACGCATGCAACTGGCGGCCGTGCTGCGAGCGATTGTCAGCCAACGCCTGGTGAGGCGCTGCGACGGGGAGGGCCGAGTCCCTGCGGTGGAAGTGATGATCAATACGGCCTACATTCGCGAATGTATTCTGGTGCCGGAAAAAACCCGCGCCATTCGCGACGCGATTGCGGCCGGCACGTCGCAATACGGAATGCAGACTTTCGATCAGTCTTTGTGGGATCTTTTCCGCGCGGGGCTGGTCAATTACGAAACCGCGCTGGAGAACGCTTCCAACGCCGACGACTTCAAGCTGCGCATGCAGGGCATTGCGTCGACGGCGGATATCTCGCGGCAGTCGATGCAGTCCGCGGGGTTTGGGCGGTAGCTTCGGGCGTTAGAGATTTGCCTTCTTCATTCGGTTGCCTCCTTTTCTTGGGCGCGCTTCTGCGCGCCCTTTTTTCGCAACTCTATCGCGTTCACGATTCGGGACTCGGGACTGGCGACCCGGGACTCGGTAGGGCTATCGTTAGGGCATGGCGTTCTCGCGTCCGAAGAAAAAACCTTATTCTGAAGATCAGCTCTACGAATATGCCGTGGGAGCGTTGGGGCGGCGCATGCGGACTGTGGCCGAGTTGAAACGGCTGATGCGGACACGCGTGGAAGAGGCGGAGTCCGAGTATGGACAGACGCTGATCGAGCTGGTGATCCGGCGGTTGAAGGATCAGGGATATTTGAACGACGCGCACTATGCGGCGTATTACTCTTCGCTGCGTCGCGATAATCTGAAACTGGGACGGATGCGGGTGGTCACGGATTTGAAGACGCGGGGCGTGCACGGTTCGGTGATCGAGAAGGCCGTGGAAGCCGCGTACGAAGGGGTGAGCGACGAGAAGCAGGCTCGCGAATATCTTCGCAAGAAGCGGCTGCAAAAACCGAAAGATCAGAAGCAGGCAGCGCGCATTTTTCGTCAGCTGGCGCGGGCGGGTTTCGCGATGAAAACTATTTTCACAATCCTGAAGAAATGGGACGTGGATGAGGAAACTTTGAGTGCTCTCGAAAGTGAGAGCGCGTGAGCTCGATTTGCGCCGATTCGTGGAAGTGTTGCATACTGCAAAACCGATCCGCGACGGCTTGAGGAGAATACTGTGAAAACGAAGTGGAGAGCGATTGTCGTAGCTGCTTTGTTGACCGCAGCGGCGGTCGTTTACAGCCAGGATACTGCGAGCTCGGGCAAAGATAAGTCTGCCGGCGATGCGACATCCTTGAAGGACAGCGCCAAGACGGGTGCTAGAGACACTGCGAAATCTGCCGCTGATACTGGCCGCGTTATCGGGAATGCGGCGAAGAGATTCGGACTCGCCACCAAGAACGCCGCGAAGAATGTCGCGAACGACACACGGACGGCGACCAAGGGAACGGACAAGGACGCCAAGCCGGCCACGAAAAGCACGGAGAAGGCGGCAGACAAGACCGGCAAGGCCACCGCGAAAGCCACAACCAAAACCGGCGCTGCGGTCAAGACGGATGCGAAGGCCACGGGCAATGGAGTGAAAAAAGGGACGGAGAAGACCGTCGACGCGGCGAAATAGCAGAAGGTATTAACCACACGGGTCAGAGAGGTTTCGATATTGCTCTGTGGTCGTTTGTGTCGCTGTTGTTTAGCTTTTGCCCGCGCCTAGCTGGGCAAAGAACTGTTTTCATTTAGAATTAATCCTTCATGTTGACCGGTTCGGAAATCCGCCGCAAATTCCTGGATTTTTTTGTGCAGCAGAAGCAACGTCCGCACAGGGAAGTCCATTCGTCGTCGCTCGTTCCGCAGAACGATCCCACCCTGCTGTTCACCAACGCGGGGATGAATCAGTTCAAGGACGTTTTTCTGGGGCTGGAGAAGCGCGACTACCTGCGTGCTACCACCTCGCAGAAATGCGTGCGCGCCGGGGGCAAGCACAATGATCTGGAAAACGTGGGATTCACCAACCGGCATCATACGTTTTTTGAGATGCTGGGGAATTTTTCTTTTGGCGATTACTTCAAGAAAGATGCGATTGCTTACGCGTGGGAGCTGATCACTTCGCCGGAGTGGTTTGGGATTGCGAAGGAGAAGTTGTATGTGACGATTTTTGAAGGGTCAGGCGAGCCGATGCCTGTGCCTCGCGACAGCGAGGCTTATGACCTGTGGGTGGCGCAGGGCGTGACGAAGGATCGCATTTTCGACGGCGGGCTGAAGGATAATTTTTGGCAGATGGGCGACACCGGGCCGTGCGGTCCTTGCAGCGAAATTTATTACGACATGGGGCCGGCAGCGTCTGATCAGGGGCACGCGGACTGTGCGTTCCCGTGCGACTGCGGACGGTACGTGGAGATTTGGAATCTGGTATTCATGCAGTTTGACCGCGATGCCGGCGGGAAGTTGAATCCGTTGCCCAAGCCATCGATTGATACCGGCATGGGGCTGGAGCGGGTTACGGCGGTGCTGCAGGGCGTGATTTCGAATTATGAGACGGATTTGTTTGTGCCGCTGATTAAGAGGGCGGCGGAACTGACGGGACGGGGCAAGATTACTGACTTCACGGTGGAAGTCGCGCACGAGGCCACCAATAAATCATCTGCTGCATCGTTGCGAGTGATCGCCGACCACTCGCGCGCAGCGACGTTCTTGATCTCTGACGGGGTTCTGCCATCGAACGAGGGCCGCGGTTATGTGCTGCGAAAAATCATTCGGCGCGCCATCACGCATGGACGGTTGTTAGGGCAGACGAAGCCGTTCCTGTACCAGATGGTTCTTGGCGTGCGCGATCTGATGCAAGGTGCGTACCCGGAGTTGAGGGAGACCGCGGATCGCGCCTCGAAGGTCGTACTAGCGGATGAGGAGCGATTCGCTCATACACTGGCGATCGGCCTGGAAAAACTCGATGAGATAATCCGCCAAACTAAAATCAGCCCGGTACGAGTGGCTTTGCAGAAAGCGATCGACGAAGTGAGCCTAAATCCAGAACAGTCCAGCGACGTGAAACACCTAGCCGGCGTCCAGTCGGATGAGACACTTTTACTTAGCTATGCGACCGGCGCCCAACAGCCGTTGTCCTTCTTGGCTAATGTGGATGTTTCGTCGACGGCTAGGCGGGTCTTGGACCATCGTCTCGCCGAAGCGGCCTCCGTACGAACCGAGCTAGGCGGGGCAGACGCATTCAAGCTCTACGACACTTTCGGAATGCCCCTCGATTTCATTCAGGATGCCGCGCGTGACCAAGGATTGGGTTTTGATCAGGTCGGTTTCGACCGCGCGATGGAGGAACAAAAGACTCGTGCGCGCGCTTCCTGGAAGGGTGCGGCTAAGCAGACGGCTAACCCTGCCTATCAGAAGTTGCCGACTTCTAAATTCGAAGGATACTGGCAGACTCGGTCGGACGGGTGCGAGGTACTGGCCCTTATTCGCAATGGGCAGGGAGTACAACAGCTTTCGGCGGGCGAGGAAGGCGAGGTCATTCTTGATCACACACCGTTTTATGCCGAATCCGGCGGGCAGGTTGGGGATCAGGGATGGTTTTATTCGGACGATCACAACACCATCGTCGCCGAGGTGAAGGGATGTTATTCCCCGATTCAGGCGGTGCGGGCGCATCAGGTGGTGATGAAGGGTGGGACATCAAAAACCACCCCCAACGAAAACCGCGTTGGGTGGGCCGCCCAGCATCCGGGAGATTCTACCCTCAAGGTGGGGGATAAAGTGGACGCCGTGGTGAATACCGATGTTCGCGAGGCCACCATGCGCAATCACACGGGCACGCATTTGCTGCATGCCGGACTGCGTGAGGTGTTGGGGAAGCATGTGAAACAGGCGGGGTCGCTGGTGGCGCCGAATCATTTGCGGTTTGATTTTTCGCATTTCGCTGCGGTGGAAGACGAAGAGTTGCAGGATATTGAAGACATCATCAACAAGGAAGTGTTGCGCAATATAAGAGTCGAGACGCTTACCGACGTGCCCATCGACGAGGCCATCAACAAGTATCACGCCATGGCGCTGTTCGGGGAAAAATATGGCGACAAGGTGCGCGTGGTTCGCATCGGTGATTTTTCGACGGAGCTTTGCGGGGGCACGCACACGGCTGCGACCGGGGAGATTGGGCTGATCAAGATTCTGAAGGAAGGGAGCGTGTCTTCGGGAGTGCGGAGAGTGGAGGCGATTACCGGCGATGGATCGCTGCGGCATTTCCGAGAAGCGTATGCCACCGAACAAGAGGCCCGCAAATGGATCTCAACAGACAGGAAGGGACCCTCTCCAAAAATCGAGGATGTGGATGGTTCCATTAATCAGTTCATGCTTGAGAGCCATTGGCGCTTGCCCACCGCCCTCCATGAAGAGTTCAAGGCGAAAGACGCGGAGATTAAGCGACTGGGGCGTGAGCTGGATCAGATGCGGATGAAGTCGGCATCGATCGGCGCGGCGAATATTGGCGACAAGGTGAAGGAAGTGAAGGGCGTGAAGGTGTTGGCGCATCGCGTAGACAATCTGGAGCGGGCACAGATGCGGACGCTTGTCGATCACCTGCGCGACAAGATTGGATCGGGCGTGGTGGTGCTGGGGTCGGCGTCGAACGGGAACGTGTCGTTGATCGTCGGCGTCACGAAAGATTTGACGGCGCGCGTGCAAGCTGGAAAGGTGATTGGTCCCGTGGCGCAGAAAGTTGGCGGGAAGGGCGGCGGGCGCCCGGATCTGGCGGAGGCTGGCGGGAAAGATGCTGGTGCGCTGGATATCGCGCTGGACGGGGTGTATGGAGTGGTGGATTCTCTGCTGGGGTGAGGAAAGCAGTCGTCAGGGGTCAGTAATCAGGGGCCAGTTTCGGTTTCTCCTTTTCCATTCCTTCTCTGGGGTTTGTTATGCAGGAACGTATTCGGTTCATCGAACATAACGGGAAGCAGATTCTGCTGGCGGACTGTTCGCACTGCACTGCTGAGGAATTGGAAACGCTGTCCCGGCTGGTTCCCAGTTATGTGACGGCCGAACCGAAGGGGTCGGTGCTGCTGCTGGCGGATTTTACGGGCGCGCAGTTTGAGCGCAGCGCGATCGAGCGGCTGAAGCGGGATACGGTGCTTGACCGTCCGCACCTGAAGCGCTCGGCGTGGGTGGGGACGGAGACGTTGCCGCACATATTTTATGAACATCTGAAAAGTTTTTCGCAGCGCGATCTGCCCACGTTCAAGACGCGAGAAGAGGCGATGGACTGGCTGGTAAGTGATGACGAGTTGCGTTTGCCCGATCGTACTCTGGGGGACCTACCGAAGCGTCGGCGCTGAAGATTAGCTGGTAGTCAGCTCCTCCACTTCAGCGTGACTGGGCCGGACATGGGATGCTTCATCTCTTCGCCTGTACGCTTGGCTTCCAAGTGGGCGGCTTTCAACTGGAAATACCATTTTGCAGGACGGTCGGCGTCGTCTATCAGCATGAGATGAGGATTGTGCTTCAGTCCTTCGGCTTGCATTTCCATAGTGCGGCGGTCTTGTTCGACAAATTTCGCGAACACGAACTTTAGCAACTCCGGGCCGAACGGTACCCAGCGGAAAACATTCCAGGCGGCGACCACGTCGATGCGGCAATGATTGCGCGTGATGGGCGTGACAGTGGTGAGAGACGAAAACCAGAATTTTCCGGCGCGGATGGTTTCGCTGCGTAGGTTGGGCAAAACGAAATCGATGGCGGTGGTGATGGAATCGGCGGCGGCATACAGGCGGAGAAGCCTGTAGGGCGCGGAGTTTGAGCTGGGAGTGTGGGCGCTCATGCGGAATCCGTTGGGGATGGGCTCAAAATTTTTCCGCTTCTCGTGAATGCTGTGGCGGCTGCGCCACCACCACGCCTGGTGAACGAACGGTCCGTGCGCGGGGTCCATGAGGCCGATGATGCCGTGATCGACACTGACGGGCATGTCGGCGGTCAGATACGCGAGCTTGTAGTAGGGGCTGAACTTTTCAACTTGCGGTGCGGACTGCGGAGCGCCGGCGGACTTGATGAATCCCGCGCCCTGCGGGCTGGGCTCGGGAATGTAGACCCAGACGAAACCGTCCTGCTCCTCGCAGGGATAACTGCCGGCGTAGATGCGATCCACTTTCAAATTCTGGTCTGCCGTGAGCGAAGGAATGAGCTGGCACTGGCCGGTGTGAGCGTCGAATGTCCAGCCGTGGTAGGGGCACTCAACGTTGGTTCCGTCGAAGTGACCATCGTGGAGCGGCATGCCGCGGTGCGGGCAGGCATCGCGCAGAGCGAAGGGACGGCCCTGGCGGTCGCGACCGACGATCAGCGGAATTTCGAGAAGCGTGGCGGGATGAAGCTGATTGCGCACGACGCGGTCGGCGGGCAAGGCGCGATACCAGAAGCCTGGGAGCATCAGCGAATCGGGCGTCTGGCGTTGGGGTGAGTCGAGTTCGGGCATGGGTGGAAATTGTTGATTGCTGATTTCTGATTGCCGAATTAGAAACATATGCTAGCATCCGCAGGACTTGGGCGGGACCGCAAAACAATGGAATTTGTCGGACATTTTCGCAGGCTTACTCCGGTACAGCGGAATACATTTATCGCGTGTTTTCTGGGGTGGTCGCTGGATGCGTTCGATTTCTTTATTTTGATCTTCTGCGTGAACGCGCTGGCGGCGCAGTTCCAGACGAAGGTGTCCGCGATCGCAGAAGCGATTTTTCTGACGCTGGCCATGCGGCCGGTGGGCGCACTGCTGTTTGGGTGGATGGCGGACCGGTTTGGCCGGCGGCCAACGTTGATGGTCGACATCATCGCTTATTCGGTGTTCGAGCTGGCTTCGGCGTTCGCGCCTTCGCTGAAGTTTTTTCTGATCATGCGGGCGTTTTTTGGTATTGCCATGGGCGGGGAATGGGGAGTGGGCGCGGCTTTGGCATTCGAGACGTTGCCGGCGGAAGGGCGCGGATTTTTTTCCGGTCTGTTGCAGGAAGGTTATGTGGTGGGGAATCTGCTGGCAGCAGCGGTCTACGGAACGCTGTTCCCCATCGTGGGCTGGCGCGGAATGTTCGTGATTGGGGCTCTGCCGGCATTTCTAGTGATCTACATTCGGACGAAAGTGGATGAGTCGCCGGCCTGGCTGCAAGGCCGCGCATCGCGCGCGACCGAGCGGCACGTGGGCAAGGACATCGCCACTTACCTGGGCAGTTTTCTTTTTCTGGTCGTGCTCATGTTCGGCTTCAATTCTTTCAGTCACGGCACGCAGGATCTCTATCCGACGTTCCTCGAGAAAAATCATTTGTTCGCGCCGCAGACGGTGAGAACAGTTTCGATAATCGGCAGCATCGGAGCGTTGCTGGGCGGGATTTGTTTTGGCACATGGTCGGAGCGAATCGGACGCCGCCGGGCGATTGCAATTGCGGCGCTGCTCTCGATTCCCATGATTCCTCTGTGGGCGTATTCGCACACGGTTGCCATGCTGGCGGTGGGCGGCTTTCTGATGCAGTTCATGGTACAGGGCGCCTGGGGGGTGATTCCCGCGCACTTGAATGAACTTTCTCCGCCGGCGGTGCGCGGCACGTTTCCGGGATTCGCCTATCAACTGGGGAACTTGCTCGCGTCACGGAACGCGGTGTTGCAGGCCAAGTTAGTGGAACGGCGCTTTGGAGGCAGCTTTCCACCGGTGCTGTCGTGGACGGTGGTAATGGTGGCATCGCTAGTGGCGGTGGTCACGTTGAGCGGGAAGGAACGAAGAGGCGCGGATTTGTCGAGCACAGGCGTAAGGGGATTGCCCAAGGAATCATCGCTGACCGAAGGGATGCTCAGCGGCTAAAGCCGCTTCGGCGGGGGCTATCTATCGCAACGCTGAAGCGGCGCGCCACCCAAAATCAAACGCTGAGAAACTTGAGTAAGGCCGAGGGGCACGAGTTGGGGGTGATCGTTGGCTTTCGAAGCGAGATTGGCAGACTTGCGAGACTGGGCACACGGCTGGGAGGCGGGGCACGACAGGATTGTTTCGGGGAGGCTCCTGTGGTACGGTAAGTGAAAATTCCACGCCTTCGTAAATTACATTCACAGGGTTCCGGAAGTTGTTTTGCGCGAGGGCGCTTGGGAAATGCGTGTATCGAACGGATGTAGTCGGAGTAGCGTTACTTTATGAAGGAAATTATGGATCAACCTGTCCCTGCCGGTGAATCCGCTGAGAAGGAAAATTTTGCGAACCGCAAGCTGATCCGGCCGACGCTGCCGCGCGGGGAGAACCACGGCAACCACAACCCGCCTCCGTCGCAAACGCGGGAGCGCGCAGAGCGTCCGGAGCGGCACGACCGGGACCGCGTCGACCGGGGTTCTGGGATGGGGAGCGGGGCGATGGGCGGCGGACGAAAGCTGACGCCTCCGGAACAGACCAACGCGGAGAATTTTTATTATCAGAAGCAGATGCAGTCGCGCACTCCGATGGTGATTGTGCTGCGGGACGGCGAGGAAGTGCACGGCATCATTGAGTGGTACGACCGGCAGTGCATCAAGGTGAACCGCGACAACGGCGGACCGAACCTTATGATCTACAAGCCCGCCATCAAATACATGTATAAAGAGGGCGAGAACGAGCGGTAGGCTGGCCGAGCGAGTGTGATCAGGTTTGCGAGGGTACGTCGAAGAGTTTCCCCTGGTAACGGCCTCCTTTCGTAATCGGTTTCGGGGGATAGAGTTAGGATGTTCTCCTTACGCGGAATCTCCCGCAGAAAGTTTGTGCGGTCGGCGTCGCTGGCATCGGCTGCGTGCCTGCTTCCCAACTTTCGTATCTCTGGTTGCATCCCCGGCTTCGCTGCAGCGATCTCTGCTCCTCCCCTCGAGGAATTCGGATACGGCGATGTGACGCTGGCCAGTGATCTCCACGAAAAACAGTTGGCGGAAACGCATGCGCTACTGATGGGGCTGAACGAAGACAGCCTGCTCAAGCCGTTCCGACAGATGGTGGGGCAGCGCGCGCCGGGCGAGGATTTGGGCGGCTGGTATCAGTACGCTCCGGACAGCAGGGACTATTTTGAAGTTGGTTTTGCCCCTGGATGCACGTTCGGGCAATGGGTTTCCGCGTTGGCGCGGTCGTATGCCATCCACCGATCTCCGGAGACGCGCGAAAAGGTTCTCCGGCTGAATCGTTTGTACGCCAAGACCATTGCCGGCGACTTGTACGAGAACACTCGCTTCCCCGCTTATACCTACGACAAGCTGATGTGCGGGCTGATTGACTCACACCAGTACGCGGGCGATCCCGATGCGCTCGCCATCCTGGATGAAACCACGAAGACGGCGTTGCTGCACTTGCCGAAAAAAGCCGTCGAGCACGGGCAACGGTGGCGCTCGAACCCGGATGTTTCCTACACGTGGGACGAGTCGTACACAATTTCTGAAAATCTATTTCTGGCTTACCAGCGAGGAGCGGGGGAGCAGTATCGGGCTCTCGGTCTTCAGTATCTTGACGATGCGTACTACGATTCGTTGGCGGAAGGCCGCAGTAACCTGGAGGGACGGCACGCTTACAGTCATGTGAATTCGCTGTGCTCGGCGACGCAAGCGTATCTGACGCTGGGCAGCGAGAAGCATCTGCGCGCGGCCAGGAACGGTTTTGACATGATCGCGGCGCAGAGCTTTGCCACCGGCGGTTGGGGGCCGGACGAGACGCTGCGCGCGCCGGGCAGCGCTGAGATCTATAAGAGCCTCACGGGCAGCCACAGCAGCTTTGAAACGCCGTGCGGTTCGTATGCGCACTTTAAGCTGACGCGCTACCTGCTGCGCGTGACCCGCGATTCACGCTACGGCGACAGCATGGAACGTGTGATGTACAACACCGTGCTGGGATCGTTGCCGCTGCAGCGGGATGGCCGGACTTATTACTATTCGGATTACAACTTCAAGGGACGCAAGGTTTACCACGAGCAACGTTGGGCGTGCTGCTCCGGGACATTGCCGCAGGTGGCGGCGGATTATCGCATCAACACGTACTTTCGCGATCCGCAGAGCGTGTACGTAAACCTGTACATTCCTTCGACGGTGCGATGGACGCAGGACGGAGCGCTGATCGAGCTGACGCAGAAAAGCGAATATCCCTACGAGCCGCACTTGGAGTTTGAAGTGAAAGTCTCGAAGCCGGCGGAGTTTGGGGTGAATTTTCGGATTCCGCAGTGGGCGGAGGGAGCTTCGATTGCGGTGGACGGAAAACGCGAGTCGGCTTCGGCTGGAAGTTTCGCGAGCGTAAGGCGGCAGTGGAAAAACGGCGACCGCATCGAACTGGAGCTTCCGCTGACGAAACGGCTGGAGGCGATTGATGCGCAGCATCCCGAAACGGTGGCGCTGCTAGTGGGGCCGATCGTACTGTTCGCGATTATGGATTCCCAGCCGAAACTGACGCGTGCGCAGTTGCTGGCGGTGAAGAAGATGGTTCCCGAGGTATGGCACGTGGAGACGGCGAGCGGAGTGATGAAGATGATGCCGTTTACGGCGATCGAGGATCAGCAGTATTTGACTTACTTGCGGGTTTAGCCAGCGCGTCTGGATGATGAGATTTGAGCCTGCGCTCGGTTGTATCTGCCCAGCGATCTAGCTCGATTCGCCACTGTTATTTCGGAGGTGCGATCGTTGCCAACAGTGAAACGGCACGCAGCTCTGCTGGCCGCGTATTCGGCTACGAAGAAAAAACTCGACGACGTGCCCACGCTTCTCCTGAGCCCGGGACAGACTTTGTTCCGCTCCTTCAACCCCAATAGCGCCCACTCCTCGCTCCCCAAGCCCCAGCCAGGGACGCACGTTTCGAAGTTACAAGCGAACAAACTCCTAATCCCTGGCGACGGCGTCCGAGAACTCAACAACCGTTTTAGCGGCCCCTCCTACAATGCAGCCGTTCCTGCCTCGGCTGGGTTGTATTGCGTGCTTCAGCAGCAAGCCCTCGTGAATGAGGCGATGCATTACACCGGAAACCCTGGAGTGTGGGCCCTGACTGGCAAGTGCGTCCTGAAGATGCGGATCATGGGAACGATCCTGGTCGCTGACCTGTCACCGCATAATCCGCGAGCCCGCCGATTCCTTCGGGAGTTGGGAGCAGGGACCTGGGATCAGATGATCGATCCCACGGACTGCTCGGTCGCACGCGGGATCGGATTGGCTATCGCTGAAAGCGGTAACCTGCGAGGTCTCTCGGTCCAAACTGTGCGCGAGTCCGAACGATCATCCGAGGAACGTGGTGATAATCTGGTATTGTTCACGGCCCCCGGGCGAGCCATTTCGGGGGTATACATCGAAGAAGCATATTATTTCGGCAGGACCTACGCCCCAGAGGTGTTTCCAGTTGCATTTCCGTGATGGCGCTCGCCAAGCGCGTCTTTGAGATCACTCGGTCAAGCTCTCTGTTGGAAAACAAATCAGCGTATTGTCGGGACGGGTGAAAATTCCTGCCAGGTTACGGGATAGATGCTCCCGTTGACAATCTCGGTTATCTCCCCTAGCATCAATAACTTGAGGCACATCTTGAGCTCAAGTTCGGGAGCCCCTTGTGATTAAGCTCGACATCATCAACGAAGTGGTCGCCAGGACCGGCATCACCAAGACCAAGGCCGAGCTGG
>JGI12712J15308_10000449_pt1 | contig 12176 bp, 7 predicted proteins | sample JacPin_JW_Ref_O2_FD_15308 | JGI IMG/M metagenome (IMG submission 15308) | reverse complement strand
CCGAAAATCGCCAACCATGTTCCACATCTCCTCATACGCTTCGACCCGGCGGTCACTGGCGTCACGACGGGCCAGATCGTTGACGCTTTGCGCAAGGGGACACCTTCGATCGAACTGAACCCGAACACTGGCCAAAAGCCCAACCAGGGCATCCCGGCGGATGCAAACACGCTGGTCGTTGGGGTATGGATGTTGCAGCCCGGCGAAGATGAGATCGTCGGTCGGCAGATTCGCGCGGCCCTTACGAAATAGGATCTAGAGCTGTAGTTCGCTTTAGATTTGAGATTTTGCACGCACACATTTGCACGAAATGGCCGTAAGCACTTTCCTTTCACCGTTGACTCCCTTGTACCGTGCCAGAGCGTCAATTATCAACGGCGAAGATCTCGGGAGTCGCCCGTTCGCCGGCGCATGCTCGAAGTGTCCGCGGCTGGACGAGCCGGAACCCCGGATGAAGTAGGAACCGTCGGTGCACTCTTGATGGGGCCTGAGGGTGCGTTTATTGCCGGCAGCGACTTCCTTATGGACGGCGAAGTGACTGGGGCCAATTAGTTCGGCGAACTCGCCCCGAAACTGAGAACCTAGCGCTCAGTTGGCGTAAACACCGCTATAGCATTCGTTGACTCCTGCGAATGGGTTTTGAGTGTTAGGGTCAGGTTTCACCAGCTTGCGCGCTCCGTCTCGACTTTCTTGCTGGTGGTCCTTCCTGAAGCCTTAGCGCGCCACAAGGGAATCAGGCAAGGACATGAAGGGTTGGACCATTCCGTATTTGTGAGACCGTAAGGAGTCAGCTCAGAAGTTTTCCAGCAGCATCACGTCTTTTATGTATGTTCTTTTGGTGAAGGCGAGGGAGCGGCCATCCGGCGAAGGCACGATGGAGGCAATCCATCCCGCTCCCACTGGGATTTCGTACAAGACTCTCGGGTTGCCCTTCGCATCGATCGAAAGAAGTAAGACGAAGAGGGGGATCCCGCGAGAGCGAACAAGTGTTTCCCGTCCGCTGCGTTCGCTGATTTAGCCAGGATTCTCTCCGCCACCCCCGGTGGCAGACTTCGGATCCTTCGCAGAAACGCCGCGATAGACCAAAGCTGCTCTTCCGAATAGAACCGCCCGTACGCGGACATCGCCGTCATCCGGATTCCGTGCTTCACAACCCAATAAATCTGAGGCTCTGTATACTGCGTTCCGGTGTATGGAAATTGTGGAACGCGCGGATAGAAGCTGTGGTCTTCTCCAGACGGCTTTCCCAATTCGCCGTGGCAGCCCTGGCATCCCTCCACATACACCTTTCCGCCTTTTACCAGCATGTCATCATCTGCAATGGGTGCGGCCAGTTTTGCGGCGCTTCGCGCGACGGCAGCGTGGACTGCCGCCCCCATCATTCGGCTCTCCAACGCCGATGGCGCAACATCGCTTTGTGCGTCCGCGAATCCCATGCAGAAATATCCGATCGCGCCAACTGGCAAAATTACGATGGCGGCTACGAAGCCGAGTAGAAAGTTTTTCATTTCTTGGGCTCCGCGGCCGGTTCCGCACTCTCGGGCTTTTGCCGAATTTCCGTGAGAATATTTGAGGACAGCCTGGGCATCCGTGCGATGAACGCCGCCAGCAAACGCAACTGTTCATCGGAGTAAGAATCTGCTTGCGCACTCATTCCCGTTCGTCGAACTCCATGTTTCGCAATCCAGAACACTTGCTGTTCCGAATATCGAGTACCTTCCAGGGCCAATTGTGGCGCCGGCGGATAGAACGTCGCCCCAAAATCGCTCGGTGGTTTGTCCGGCTCTCCGTGACAACCCACGCAGTCACTCAAGTAAAGCTTTCCTCCGGCGATCACATTCGCATCGGTTGCTGGAACGAAAGCAGGGAGCGACGAGGCCTGTCGCACCACCGATGCATGCGCGGAAACATTCAGCCAGCCCGCTAGCCATGCAGGAATGGTCGCATCGGCGCGAACGTCCGCAAATCCGAACCGCAGGCAGACCAGCGCGACAAGCACCAAACCAAGCGCACCAGTCAGGAATCCAGCAACGAACCTCTTCACACCGTGACCCTGCAGGTCTTAGCTGAGATTTCCATCTTGCCTCTATCCATTCCGATCCGCGGAGTTACAAACAGCAACAGCAACTAGCGGCAACATATTGCGAATCTTCACGACACCTCCGTCAGATACTTCTCAATTGGACGCGCTGTCACGAGAAAAGGCAGCTACTTGTTGATGATTTCCGCCTTCTCGGAAATCAGAGACAGTTGGGGAAGAAAAGAACGGGCAGCGTTCTAACCAACCGCACTACATCCCTCTTGCTTTTCATCCGGTTAGGGCCAAACCTCCGTTTTGACGGTCTCGTCGGTCGCACCTTGTGCTGCTGACTCCTCTCAACCTCGACTGCATCCAACCGCCGCATCGCTCTTCGGTTGGCTTGTGGGGATGAATGCGAGCGAACCAGGGATGTGTTAGATCGCCACCGTCAAGATGGTCTGACACAATTCTGCTGGTGTGTGTCACCGTGGGAGCCTCGATTGCAATTACGTCAATGCCTTACCGCACTAACGGCATCCACGATGACGGTTCGCTAAATGTGCCCTCTCGCTTACATAACATTGTTGATGCAGCGGGAAAGGGTCGGCAATGCAACTGCTGAGCTCCGCATTACGCGCGATATGGCTTGTTCCCGGACTGATTGTCTTGGGGCGCCCAGACGGGAGTTGCAATTCGGCTCTACTCGGAATATCGAAAACGAAAAGGAGAAGGAAAAGACGACAGGTGTTCTCAAACAAATAAGGCTGTAACTTTGGGCGGGGATATTAGCGCTTGGAATTGAGAGCAGCCAGCTGAACCGCGCTGCGAGTATCGGGATGGTCGGAGCCGAGACATTTTTCAAGATTCTGGGCCGCTAAATCGGCCTTCGCTTGAGCCTCGTCATGCTTGCCCTGCGCATCCAGAGCTCGGGCAAGGGCCAGATAGGCATAGCCCCGCGTGCTGGAGAAGGAATCAGGCTGGGTACTCGACCCTTGCAAGGCTAGAGCGCGGTTGGCATCGGCAACCGCCTGCTCCAAACTTCCGGACGCCAGTTCGATGGAGGAACGATTCAGGAGGAATCCGGGAAAGGCAAACGCACCTTGACCTCCACTCTTTAGCGCCGCTTCTCCGATAGCAACCGACTGATCTGCAAGCTGAAGCGCCAACGGCAGATTGCCTTCTCCAGAGGCAATCCTCGACCGGTCTGCCGCCAGGCTGGCAAAGGCATAGTGCGCCGGAGGAAGGTGCTTGCGCATCTGCGGTTCGAGCTCGGACAGCAAGTCCGAGGCTTGGGCAAACTTGCGCTGGCTGATCGCAATTCGTGCTCGTTCCAGAAGCGATTGACCAGTCACTAGTTGGTTGTGCTCAGTTTGCGCTTTGTCGTAAGAGCGCTGCGCATAGCCGGCTGCTTCATCCAGGCGATTCAGTTTGCGCAGCATCTTGGCATAGTTGTTCAACATCATCGCCGTCGACATTTCGGTGGAGTTGCCGTCGCTGGTTTGGTCAAGGGCGCGCCGTTCGATTTGTTCGGCTTCGAGCGTACGACCGATCTGATCCAACTCCAATGCCCAGTTGTTGAACAGGTGGACGCTTGTGTCTGTTTCTTCCCATCCTAAGGAGGACAACAGAGAACTTGCCTCTGCGAACTCTGACAATGCTTCCGTGTTTTGCCCGGCATTACTGTAGGCGCCTGCCAAATCCACGGCAGTAAGCGTCTTCAGAAGCTCAGTCGCGACCGGTGATTGCTCCACGATGCGCCGCGCCGCTTGCATGCGCGCCAAGGCCTCTTTCGCGTGCCCGGCTTGACCGGCAACGTTGGTTCCGATGCGGAGGCAAGCCACACGGTCCAGGGCATAACGAGGATCGTCGGGTAATTCGCGGAGCCCCTCCTGGACAAGCGACTCGGCGCGCACCAGGTCTTCGTCTTGCGAGAGGCAGTCTGCCAGGGCGCAGGATGCCCGCGCGCGAATCGACCGGTCGGAGAGGCCGCGGGTCACCTGATATGCCTTTTCGACAAGCACCCGTCCTTGAGCGACCTGGTCCTCGGACGAGTAGCTTTCTCCGATCCATATCAAGAGGTCGGCGCGGCGCAAAGGGTCCGTAGAGTGGTGTTTTTCGGTCACTTGCGCGGCTCGCGCCAGTAGATCGCTAACCGAGAATGCTTTGTTGGGCGCCGCGTCGTAGAGAAGATAATTCAAGAGCTCGTCATGTTCCTGGCTCCGCTTAAGTTGCTGGAAAGCGAAGTCTCTCTGACTGCGCGCGGTTCGGGCCTGTATCCACGTCCCCACAAGCCCCGCGCAAATGGCCAGTACGGTGAGCGTGGACAGGGCGACTACAGCCCGGTTTCGGCGGATGAACTTGCCCGCGCGATAGGTCAGCGTATCGGGCCGGGCAGTGATCGGCTCATGCCGCAAGTAGCGCTGCAAATCGTCGGCCAGCGCCGTGACCGAGGCATAGCGTTCGCGCGGGTTCTTCTTCAGCGCCTTGGCCAGGATTGTATCGAGGTCCCCACGCAGCTGCCGGCCAAGCTTTTCGGGCGTGGTGGTGCGTCTGGCGGCGTTGGTAGTAATCTCTTCGCTCGCGTCTCTCGCCGTGGTTACAACCTCGGATGGGCGTTTCGGCTCGGTATCTACAATTGCCTTCACCAAATCGGCCGGAGAGTGTGGGCCGGCCCCAGCAGGGTGCTGTCCCGTCAGCAGCACATACAACAGCACGCCGAGGGCATAGACGTCGGTGGCAGTCGTGACGGGTGCGCCCGTCACTTGCTCCGGCGCCGCGTACTCGGGCGTCATCGCCCGGCCGCCTTCCACCGTCAGCAGGGTCGCGGTGCCATCTTCCGCTTCGCCCTCGAGCAACTTGGCTATTCCGAAATCCAGGAGTTTCGCCTGCCCATCCTTGCTGACCAGCACATTGGACGGCTTGAGGTCGCGATGCACGATCAGGTTCGCGTGAGCGTGGGCCACCGCCCCCAGCACTTCCAGGAAAAGGCGGATTCGCGCTTCCACATCCAGTTTCTGCCGGTCGCAGTAGCCATCAATGCTGTCACCCTCGATATATTCGAGAACCAGATAGGGTTGGCCCGCGGCCGATACCCCAGCATCGATAAGTTCCGCAATGTGCGGATGCGAGAGCCGTCCAAGAATGCTGCCTTCGCGCTTGAAACGCCCTTCCCCGCCTTTCCCCATCAGTGCGATGTGGATGAATTTCACCGCCACTCTTCGCTCGAAACGTCCGTCGTTGCGCTCCGCCAGCCACACGCTTCCCATTCCACCCTGTCCGATTTGGGAGAGCAGAGTGTAGGGCCCCAGTGTCTGGCCCGCGAGGCCCGCGGAGTTCGGCAACCCGAACCCTCCCTTCTCCAGGAAACCTTCCTCTGACAGCACCTGGTGTTCCTTGAGGAGATCGGTCAACTGTGCGAGCAGGGTAGGGTTCCGCTCGCCCAGCGCGCGCAGCCAGGCGGTACGCTCCTCGTCAGACATGGCCAGCGCCTGATCCAGGTATGGGCTTATCGCCAACCACTCATCCGGGCTCAGTGTAGGCATAGAATCCTCAGAGCAATGAATCCACGCTGATTTTTCGATGGAGGTAGATGCGCGCCTTCTCCCAGTTCCGCTGCACCGTGCGCTCCGATACGTCTCGCATGGCGGCAATTTCCCCAAACGAAAATCCGCAAAAGAACTTCAAGTCAACCACCTCCGCGAGGGCAGGCTCTAGTTTGCTCAGTTCTTCCAGCACCTCGCCGATGCGCGCCAGCTCTCTGTGATCTACCGCATTCTCAGCAGCGTTCGTGTCGAGCGAGGTTAACTCGAACAGACCACCGCGCTTCTGGGCGTGCCGTTCTCGGGCGTGATCGATGATCAATCCCCGCATTACCCGAGCCGCGTATCCCATGAATCGAGCGCGGTCGGGAAACGACGGTCCCTCGCGAGCCGCCATGTCGAGGTATGCCTCATGCAATAGGGTGGTGGCGCTAAGGCTGACAGGCGCGCCTGGCCGCGCCAGTTCGCGCCTGGCCAGTTGTCTCAACTCGGCATAAAGGGCAGTGAAAAGCGCGTCGGCGGCAGCCGCATCGCCTTGTTCGGCGGCGCCTATAAGCCATGGAATTGTGGCGTCCGGCCTCATCCTGAATCGCGGGCAAGCGTCTCTTATTTCCCCCGATTAGTCAATACAGACGCTTGCCCTTGCGACAGCCTGGCAGCAGATGATAGGCCCGGCGAACTCTATGTAGGTCAGCGATCTCAAAAGTCCCGGCCCCGGACTCTCTATTTCGAAGCCACCTTCAGGACTACAGTATTGCGTTCGTCGCCGGCAATGATGCGATAAAACTTTCTGAGTTCCTCGGTTTTGTCGACCGGAACGCTTAGCTCCTTCACTTCAAATGTGCGGCTATAGCCGATTACGTTGCCTTTGACTTCGGTCTTCGAGTGATAGCTGGCGAAGCTGTAGTCGGCATCCACGGCCGGGGGCAGGTCGTCCACTTCGTAGCCCGGAGGAATTGTGATTTCAAACTTGTCGGTGTCGCGCGAGGGACCTTCGAATTCTACGGGGAACTTTCGCGGCTCCTTCGTCTCCAGAAATCCCTGCGCCTTTACTCCGAGCACGCGCGGCCGCACCAGCAGAAGGTCGCCGGCATTCTTGGCGTAACTGGCGGACTCAAACGAATAGTTGAAACCGAACGGCTGATCGGTGAGCGTCTGATTAATCACCGTGGCCTTGGTGATGCGATAGGTAGAGAGAGAGCCAGAAAGCAGAGCTTCGATCGGCTTGATTTTGTCCGTGTCCTTGGTGACCGTCCGCAGACTCCATCGCTCCGAGGACGCGCGGTCCCCCAGGCGTACTTCCTTGACGTCGCCCCGCAATGTACCACTGGGGTCGAGAGTCAGAGTGCCGGTGCGCTCGATGCTGTTCATGGCGGAAGGCTGCTGCGGAAGGCCAATGAGTTCACCGCCGTCAGGCGTTACCAACAACCCGTAATTTGCCTGCAGGTAGCCGCCGATCTGGCCGAACGGCATCAGCTCGTTAGTCGGATCGAAGAAGAGAATTCTGCCCAGCTTGGGATGCTGCAGCGTGGCGATTAGCGAAGGGTCGGTCACGGAGCCGGGCAACTGGATGGCGGTAATGACATGGTTAAAGCCGTCGTGCGCCGGCATGTCGCGGGTAACGGCCCCGCGGTTGGAATTGATCACCACATAGTAAGAATCCACGCCAATTTCCCGCAGCATGGAGCGCATCAGAGTCGCTTTATCCTTACAGTCGCCGTAATGATGCGAGAAAACATCGGGCGCCGCGTGGGGCTGCCAGCCACCAATGCCGAGTTCGATGGCCACATAGCGAATATCGTGCTGCACAAATTGAGCGAGGGCCTGCATCTTCTGCAACTGGTCGCTCTTCGAAGCCGTTAGCGCGGCCACTTGCTGCTTAATCTCCGGCGAGGCGTCGAGGCGTCCCGTGGCCAGACTGCCATACCATTTGCCGATATCATCCCAGGCCGCAAATCCGTTCACTGCGCGGCCGCCGGGCGGAAAAAACGATACAACCATCTGGCCCACAACGCCGCTTACCGGAGGCATCTCCGGCTCCCTGCGGACGCCCTTCACATCGTTCACTGTCCACCGCCACAGATTGTTCCCACTTTCCGCCGGTTTGGCTTCCGGATAGTTGAGCCATGAAAACTTGAACTCCCAGTTGGCAGGAAGCTGCAACGAATAGTGGCTCTCCCGCACGGGATCCGGCTCCTGGAATCGCCAAATATCCTGGAGATGGAAAGGCAATTCCTCGACCTCGTACTCGTAACCGACGATGTTGCCTGGCTCGGCTGCCGGGATTTGCAGAACCCTGTACTTGACGTCATCCACCAGCTCGCCGCCGCCAGACAAAGCTCGGTCCACGGCGTCTTTATCTTTGACTTCATAGTCCTTGCCTTGCGCCGGGATGCACCATCCGTGCAGACTTTTGATTTTTCTCTGGGGATTAAAGTTAACGGCGACGAAGCCGTGTTCGCGGCCATTGGGCCGGAGAATCTTGTAGGCTTCGCGAACCTGCGTCCTGATCTTGTCGGTGGAGAGTACGGTTACGTTGGTTTCGGAATACAGCAGGACGGCATCTGCCTTTTCGTCATAGGCAGGCAGCGGCGCATTAACGAGAGCGTGCATCCACGAGGGAGCATCGCCGCCGGCAACGGCCGGCGGAGCGCAGACCAGGACGCATAGAAGCACAAAGACGGCGCCGAGCAGCAGCCTTCGCCGAGCGCTAACCGCGTCATTCACATTGGCCACATCAGCGTCAGTTACTGGCACTTGCCGTTCCCGGTTGCAGCAGGATTTGCTCTTCATCTCCGGTCCTCACCGTCTGAAAAAAGTTTCGCAGCGCCGCATAGTACTTCTGCTCCAGGATCAACAGATCAATGTTCAGCTTCCGGGTCACGTGGACGGTGCCGTTGCTGCTCTCCATTTTCAGATCATAGAGAACCACCTTCGCATCCTGAGTTTGAGGCGCCGGCACACTGCTCACTTGCCAGCCCGTCGGAAGCTCAATCGTCACGTCGTCGATCTTCTCGTGCGGATATTCAAAATAGATGGGATGCACCCGCTGAGCATGCTCAAAAACGCGCTTCTCGTCTGCGGCGAAGAAGCCCACCGGAAGAACAGCGCGCTTCCCCGCGCTCGATACCCAGCCCGGAATCTTGACGTCGAATTCCGCCACCAGCGGCGTTTCCGAGCTGGCCCAGTCCGGCTTATTGGTCAACTCCGACTCGGCGGCTGCGGGAATCTGTTCCTTCAGTTCGTCTTCCAGGAATTTTTTTCGCCCAACCTCATCCGCGTTTCGTACCTCCAGTCGCCGGTACATCCCCTCCAATCCGGTATAGGTGACGGTAAGCTTTCCTTCGAGGTCCCCGGTGTCGGAGAGTTTCAGTTTCGCGTTTCGCAGAATCTGAGAATCGGCGCTCTCGGGGAGCGTGGTTTTGATCCACGTTCCGCCGTCGCCATCCAGCCGCAGTCCTGGTGTTCCAGTCTCTGTCCAGATCAGAAGACCGAAGGGTGTGAACTCAGCCCCCGGATCGAAATACAGATCCTTGCCATTCAGCTTGACCAGAACTACGTTGGCATCCAGCTTTTCGGGCTGCATCGTCACGGGAGTGAAAAAATACTGTCTGCGATCCGATACCCAGCATCCATAAGCCTCGAAGCCCGCAGCGCGAACCAACGCCAGATATAACCATGTGAGCTGCACGCCATCGCCGTAGCCGCGCTTCCATACTTCTTCGACATTCGTAGCGGATTTCTCTTTGTCTCGCTGCGCTTCTTGTTCAGTCTTGCGGATCTCGAAAGACGTGTTGCGGATCTTCTGCACCCGGTCATAGATCTTTCGCAGCTTCACCTCCGGAGCGTCATTCGGCGAAACGATCTGTCCCACCGCCTCTTCCATCGCCTTGCGCTTGCCCAGAAACCCTTCCAGAGATCCGTTCCTTTTCTTCCCCACTTGCTTCCAGAATCGGTTGGCGTCGCTTTCGAGCGAGTCCAGAGAGTAGATAAAGTTCACTCGCGATTTCACTTCGTTCTCGGGCGGCATGAAGTCTTCCCTTTGGAACGCGGGAATATCGTGAGCTTCCAGGCGGATGATATGGTCCGGACCCTCCTTAGGCATAGGCGTCCCGGCGGGAAGCGCGTTCCAGGTCCAGCGCAAGTTGAAGTTGTTGGGATAGTCGTGACGATAGGGCTTCAGGGAGAACTTCGCGCTCTTCGTAAACAGCTCATCGGTCAGGATCCAGTTCGAATCGTAAAGGGTGTCCTCTTTGAGATCGTAACTGTAGTAGTACTCGATGATGCTGCCGGGCTGGACCTCAGGAAGCGTGAAGGTCTTCGCAAGGTACTTGCTCCCACGGCTCTTCTCGATCGTCTTCTCGAAAACCTTTCCGTCGAAATCCCGAATGGAGCCGTCGGGTTTGATGGTGCGGGCACGGATCCCAATGACGTCATTTCTGCCCTTCGCGAAGACGATCTCCACGTCGGCATACTTGCGCCCCTCTTCGGTCAGGATTTTGACCCGGTAATAATTGTCTTCGTGAGAGGTACGGCCGTTATCATCCCGGTCCACCTGGCGATAGAGAATAATGGCGGGTGCCCCCGGCGCCTTGGCATCGCCGGTCATCTTCAGTTCCTCGGGATTGACGGGTTGAAATCCAGTGCCCGCCCACAACGAGAAGGGGCACACCGTGGCCAGGGCAAGCACCACCATGACGGCAGACAATAAGACCTTGCAACGACGAGTAGACATGGCGCCTCTTATGCAAGAGTGCGTTCGGCATGGAACCCGGGGACCTCAAGGGGAAGGAGAGGCCGCAAGGGTGTTCCACGGTATCCCGAGCTGCACGCTACCGCAGAGCGTGCGATCTGTATGGCTGGCGAGATTACATAGGCTTTTCGCCTCTGTCAAGGTGATTGTGCTCGTCGGGAGTGAAGGCCAGTATCGACATGGGGCAAGGCCCGCGCCTTGCCCTCAGGCGGTCCACCTGCGTATTGTTAGCTTGTGAAAATTCCGCGATGTAGTGGAGTTCTCCTTCACTTCACTTCCTTGCCCGGACGCTTCGGCATCGGTGATCTCGGCCCCAGCGCTTACGAATTCGCAGACTTCCTCTTCGCCGCGGGACAGAAGTTGTGGCAAGTGTTGCCGCTGAATCCCACCGGATATGCAGATTCCCCCTACCAATGCTTCTCTGCTTTTGCCGGCAATCCCATGTTGCTCAGCCTTGAGCGCCTGCGGGAGATTGGCTTGCTTCAGGAATCAGACCTGGGCCGAGGCCAGTCGCCTCCGTTTCCCGAGGACTTTGTCGACTACGGGCCAGTAATCGAATTCCGAATGGCGGCGCTCCGGCGTGCAGCGCAGGTTTTCTTTGCCGACGGTTCCGGCGCCGAACGCGCGGCGTTCGATGGTTTTTGCCAGAGCGCCAGTCCGTGGCTCGATGACTACGCGCTTTTTATGGCCTGCAAAGATGCGCACCGGGGAGCGATGTGGACCTTATGGGATCCGCGCCTTCGCGGGCGGGACCCGCAGGCTGTGAACGAAGTGTCCGCGAAGCTGGCGCCAGAAGTGAATGCCTACAAGTATTGGCAGTTCGAATTCTTTCAGCAATGGAATCAACTCAAGGGGTATTGCCAGCAGCGCGCCATCCGCTTCGTGGGCGACGTCCCGATCTATGTTGCGCACGATAGCGCGGACGTCTGGGCCCACCCCGAACTTTTCTATCTCGACGATCTGGGCCGCCCCACCGTAGTTTCCGGCGTTCCGCCGGATTATTTCAGCGCCACCGGACAGCTCTGGGGAAATCCTATTTATCGCTGGGACTTGCTGGCTGCCACCGGTTACAAATGGTGGATCGACCGCTTCCGAGCCTCGCTCGCCCTGTTCGATATGATGCGCCTCGATCATTTTCGCGGCTTTGAGTCGTACTGGGAGGTTCCAGCCGGCGAAACCACCGCCATTCACGGCCGCTGGATGAAAGGGCCCGGAGAAGATTTTCTGTCGGCACTCGAGAATGCTTGCGGCGAACTCCCGATCGTAGCGGAGAACTTAGGCGTCATCACTCCGGCGGTGGAGAAACTTCGGCTGCAGTTTGGTCTGCCCGGCATGAGTCTGTTGCAGTTCGCGTTCGGCAATGATCCGCAGGGTCCATCGTTTCGTCCGCATAATTACAATCGCGAACTGGTTGCCTACACCGGCGTGCACGACAACGACACCACCGTCGGCTGGTGGTCGAGCTCGGGCGCTGGCGACAGCATTCGCACTCCGGAGGACGTTCGCAAAGAACACGACTTCGCCCGCGCCTATCTTAACTTCAACTTCAGCGACGATGCGGAAATCAACTGGATCATGATCCGTGCAGTGCTGGCGTCGGTCGCCGACGTGGCCATCATACCGTTGCAGGATGTACTCGGCCTGGGCACCGAGGCGCGCATGAATCTTCCCGGCACGCTCAGTGGAAACTGGAAATGGCGCTATCGTCGAGGCGCCTTGAAAAATCACTTGAGCGCCAGACTTCGATCGCTGGTCAGCCTTTACGACCGGTAGGAGCATCATGGACAAACCGCCACGAACATTCTGGCAAATCTGGAACATGAGCTTCGGCTTCCTCGGCATCCAGTTCGGCTGGGGATTGCAG
>JGI12712J15308_10000448_pt1 | contig 12177 bp, 9 predicted proteins | sample JacPin_JW_Ref_O2_FD_15308 | JGI IMG/M metagenome (IMG submission 15308) | reverse complement strand
TGAGCGAACAAGAAATCGCGCAAGCCATGAAAATCTATTTCACCGACACTCACAACGTGGTGGAAGGCGCTGGAGCCGCGGGATTGGCCGCCGCTCTGAAAGAAAAATCTACGCTGCAGGGAAAACGCGTGGGCCTCGTAGTCACCGGCGGTAACGTCGACCACGACGTCTTCGCGCGCGTGCTGCAAGATTGACGTGTGGCTAAGCGAGCCCTCGCAAAACTACCACCTGATAATCTCTACAGCACGGCCATGAAAACGCCCAGCTTGCCTCGGCAGCAGAAGCCTTTGACCTCCGCCGCGCCGGCAGAGCCCAAGGAATTGCTTTCTCCCGTGGCCTCTTACATTGTGGCTGCGGTTTTGATAGCGGGTGTCTTTGCCATTTACAGCCCCGCATTAAATTTCCAATTCATTCTCGACGATCACCGCTTTATGGCTGACCCGCGTCTGCAGTCGCCCGGCCACCTGTGGGAGTACTTCACGAGCTACGCGTGGGCACAAGTTGCAGGCGGGCCGTTGTGTTTCTATCGACCGCTGTTCGTGTTGTGGCTGAGGCTGAATTTCATTCTCGGCGGAACATCTCCGTGGGCATGGCACCTGCTCAGCGTCGCGAAGCACGTATTGGTAGCCGTTTTGCTTGGACTACTAGTGTGGAAACTGCTGCGGGATCGGGTTGCCGCGCTGATCGCCGGCACATGGTTTGCGCTGCATCCCGCCCAGACAGAATCTGTGGCTTGGGTGACCGTGCCCGATCCGCTGATGTCGGCCGCGGTACTCGGCACGCTGCTCTTGTATCTCAAGTATGCGGACCGAGTGTCCACCGAGAACCAGCTCCAGGTTGGAAAATTTCAAAAAAAATCTCGCAGGCAGCTTCGCGGCCACGCGACGAGCAATTCGTCAGCCAATTCGACGGGATGGATCATCGCATCTGTTGCGGCATGCCTTGCCGCGCTGATGGCGAAAGAAACGGCCGTAGTGTTGCCCGCCCTGCTTTTTGCAATGGCTCTGGTGATGGGTATCGTCAAACCGGAGTCGTCCAACAAACCGGGCCGCGACGTTGCTTCGACGGTGGTATCCGCAGAGTTTCGAATTCAGCTGGTCTCTGCATTCCGCCAGACTGTGCCATTCCTCGCCGTCACCGTGGCTTACCTTCTCTTGCGTCTCAATGCTCTGAAGGGCCAGCTCAGCCCTCCCACTCAGCATTTACGGTGGAGCACGGTGTTGCTGTCCTGGCCCGCAACTCTCTGGTTCTATGTGAGAGTGCTGTTTTGGCCGGTCAGGTCACGAGCTTTCGCCGATCCCATCCTGGCAGATTCGTTTTCTCTGCGCGGTGTGGTTCTGCCGGGTTTGGGAGTGTGTTGCGCGGGAATAATCCTGGCGGCGGGATGCACATGGGCTTGGCGCAAGGCGCGACACGATCTGCCGGAACGCGCGGCAGCTGGCGTCGAGCGGGCGTTGCTGCTGGGGACGTTGCTTCTCGTGCTTCCAATTTTGTTGGTGCTGAACCTGAACGCCCTCAATCCCGGCGATTTTCTGCACGGCCGATACGCTTACCTGCCTTCGACTGGACTGATGCTTCTGCTGGCGACCGCATGGCACTTGACGAACAAGGCACGCATCATTCTGCTATTCGCTGCGGGTTTAGTGGCTGTCGGGTTCAGCCTGTTAACGGTTAGGCAGGAAAGGGCGTGGAAAGATGATTTGACGGTGTTCACGGTCGCGCATCAAGACGCGCCCCACAACGCTCCCGTAGCCCAGCATCTTGCAGATGCGGAAGTGCAGGTTGCCCTCGCCCTCGATGAGGAAGACCGGTGCGACGAAGCGATCCCCATATTTGAACAGGTGCTCCAGCAGTACCCGCAGGATTGGTTTGCGTGGGCGGGTCGCGGGGAATGTCTCTTCAAGCTCAATGATTTGACGGGAGCCGAGCACTCACTCCATCGCGCTTCCGAGCTCTCTCACGAGCCCCGCGTGACCGAGCAGTGGCAACAGTTGCGTGCGAAGATGGGGCTGCCTTCCGCACCGACGGATTAAGGCGGAAAAAGCGCGGTCACCGGCTGCAACCTGGAGCACAGCGTGTCCGCGCGGATGCTGCTGGATTCAGTCTGGTGCACCGAAGTCCGTCGAAAAGCGAGCTCACAATCCGCCGTGGAACCGTCCGAATGCGTGGGCCAGCATCATCGCCATGACAAGGACGCCCGCCCCAAGCACAAGCACGTGCTGGCTCTTGCGCAAATCAAAGCTGCCGACACGGCACACGAGCAGATAGGCCACCGTGAGGTTGAAAAAGCCCCATGCGACGTTGACCGTCGAAGAGGACAAGCCTACTCCGGGCGGCGATGCGAAAGGGCTTTGGAATGCGTGCCCAGAGATTCCGTTGCCAAAGTGCGGCAAGGCGTTCGCGAGGAACGCGCCCCCGAAAAAGTACGCCAGATAGTGATACCAGCGCATCATGCTCCTTCTTGACTGCTTGACGCGAACTGAACGACTTGCGGCCGCCCGTGAGCTCCTACGCGGCCTTTCCCTTCACCTGCACTCCCGCCCACTTCTCCAGCAGAGTCAGCGTGGCGGCGTAATCCAGGTCCTGGTGACCCTCCTCGGTCGCGAGTTCATAAATTTCTTCCACGGTTTCGAGCGCGGGCAGTTTGACGCGTGCTTCCTTCGCTGCCTCCAGGGTCAAGCGAATATCTTTGTGCATGAGCCGCAGTGGAAAATTCGGGGTGAAGTCGCGCGCCAATACAAACGGAGCCTTGTATTCGACCACTCCCGAACGCACCATGGTGGCGTCGATCAGCGAAATCAGTTGCTGCGAGTCGACGCCCAGTTTCGTGGCCAAGGTCAGTGCCTCGGCAAAACCTTCGAAGATCAGCGCGATCTGCAGATTCATGGCGAGCTTGGTCGCCTGCCCTTTGCTCGTGCCCCCCATGTGGAAAATTTTCTTTCCCATCGCGGCGAACAGCGGCTTCAGGCGCTCGATCTGCGCTTCGTCTCCGCCCACGATGAACACCAGCGTCCCGTTCTGCGCTCCGATCTTCGACCCGGTCATCGGCGCGTCCACCCAGGCCACGCCTTTGCTGGCCACGCGCTCGGCGAACTTCACGGTGGCCGATGGCGAGATAGTACTGGAGTCGGCAATGATCATGCCTTCCGTCAGCGAAGCTTCCGCTCCGTCCGCACCAAACAGAACGCTCTCCACCGCGTCCGTATCGGCCACGCAAAGCCAGGCGACCTCAGCGCCTTGCACCGCAGCGGCCGGACTGGGAGCGATTCCCGCGCCTTCCACCAATTTGCCCGGCGTGCGGTTCCACACCGCGACTTCGTGCCCCGCCTTCACCAGATTCGTGGCCATGGCGTGTCCCATGATTCCCAATCCCAGAAAAGCAACTCGCATGCACTTCTCCCGTCGAACAAAGGAACAAATAACAGATTCGGATTAGATATGACGCGAGCGATCAAGGTCAAGCAAATCAGGTCAAGCAAAGGAACCCATTTGCGTCACGAGAGAATCGGCGACTCCCCCGCCCGAGGTGAACTACAGATGAACTAAAATACGGCTGTCGACCTCAATCCCTCATCTAAAGGGTTGGCGGGCGGAAGCGAGCCAAGCGATACGTTACGAAAGTGTGGCGGGAATCACGCTTTGCTGTCTGCAAGTATTGCTGTCGGTGATTAAGATTAAGTGGCTGAGACCGTCTTGAGATCCGCCCAGGCGTCACAGCCAGCAAGATCAGGCAGGATGATTAAACAAACGCTTCGCAATCCGGCTCTGCGCAAACGCGCGACACAGTTTTCGCGCCTGGTGCGCCACTCCGCCGTCACCCCGCGGTGCGGCGAGACGCACACTCCGCGCCTGGCCGGCAATGGAGATCTCGGCGTTACGTTTATCGGTCATGCCAGTTTTTTCGTGCAGATTGGCGGACGCAGCGTGCTCATCGATCCCAATTTTGCGCGCTGGCTTTTCGTGCTCAAACGATTGCGCCGCCCCGGCTTGCGGGTGCGCGATCTGCCTTCCATCGATCTTGTCCTGGTCACGCACGCGCACTTCGATCACCTACACCGGCCATCGTTGCGCGCCATTGTGCAAAACAATCTACGCACCAGCGGAACCGCGCCGGCGATCATTGTTCCCACACACGTTTCCGATCTGGTTGCCGACCTCGGCTTTTCCGAAATCATCGAACTCGACTGGTGGAAGACTTCGCACGACGGCGATCTTTCCGTGACGCACGTACCTTCGCGCCACTGGGGAGCGCGCATTCTGAAAGATTCGCATCGCGGCTATGGCGGCTACGTTCTGCAGGCGGGCAAGCATTCGGTGTATCACGCCGGCGACACCGCTTACTTCGCTGGCTTCCGCGAAATCGGACGCCGCTTATCCCCCGAACTCGCGCTGCTGCCCATCGGCGCCTACAACCCGCCTCAGTTCCGCAACGTCCACGCCAACCCGGCCGACGCTACGCGCGCCTTCCTCGACCTCAACGCCCGCTGGATGGTCCCTATGCACTACGGCACCTTCCGCCTCTCTCATGAGCCCATCGACGAGCCGTTGCAGTTGCTCGATGAAGAAGCGCGTTCCGCCGGCATCGAAGACCGCGTCTTCGTGCTGCAAGAAGGCATCACCAGATTTTTCTAAACTGATTTTTCCAAAACTGATTGTTCTAAACATTCGTCCCCTGTTTTGTTTCGCCAAGCCTTCGCCGCAGGCAGTCATATTCCGTTTACAATCGCCCCTAACTTTTGGTGTAAACTTCGTGCCGCGAAATTTTCGCGATCAGGAGACCTCATGCCCGTGAAAGCCATTCCCGACGGTTACCATTCCATCACTCCCTACTTAATCTGTCGCGACGCTGCGCGCGCCGTCGATTTCTACCAGCAAGCCCTCGGAGCCAGGATCAAGGGCGGTGTCATGAAGGGTCCAGACGGCAAAGTCATGCACGCCGAGTTGGTCATTGGCGATTCCATCATTATGCTGGCCGACGAAAATCCCGCGTTCGGCTCGCTCTCGCCGCAAACGATCGGAGGCTCGGGATGCGGCCTCCATATCTACCTTGAAGACGTGGATTCCGCATTCGATCGCGCGGTGAAAGCTGGCGCGATCGTCGAGATGCCTGTCACCGACATGTTCTGGGGCGACCGCTACGGCAAACTGAGCGATCCCTTCGGCCACAAATGGTCGATCGCCACGCACACCGCCGATTTGTCCGTGGAAGAGATGAAACAGGGAATGGAAGAAGCCATGGCCCAGCCGAAGAGCGCGTAGAGCCTCCGGATAATCACCATAACCCACGTGGGGACAGCCGCCTCGGCTGTCCCTGCAGGGCGAAGCCCGCAGGCGCACTCGGCGGCTGGGCTAGCAGGTGTTTCTCTCAGGAGATTGCGACCTCCCCAGCTTCGTGCCCTATCGACCCCTACCTCGAATCCCAATCCCCAGTCCCGATCTTCTCCCCGCGCTTCAGCGTGCGATCAAAGAACTCGGCAGTCGCGGCATAAGCCCGCATCCAACTTCCCCACATCAGAAACCCGTGAATCTCATCCGGGATGATCAGCTGTTCGAACGGCACATGCTGCGTCCGCAACCGCTGCACCAGGTCCACAGTTTGGGTGAAAGGAACGTTGCGGTCATCATCGCCATGGATCAACAACACCGGCGATTTCCAGGTGCTCACGTAGGCATCAGGCGAGGAATCCCACGCCAGCTTCAACGTAGCTTCCGCATCCGGCGAGCGCAACGCCAGACTGCCACGGTTGAGCGCCGGGCTCAAAACGCTCCAGTCATGTACACCGTGAAAATCTACTCCCGCTTTGAACAGATCTGAATTTCGCGCCAGTCCCATCGCAGTCAGAAAGCCGCCGTAGGAACCACCCCACAACCCGATCCTCTCCGCGTCCACTTGCGGAAGCGATTGCAGATACCGCCCCGCCGCCACAATGTCTTTGTACTCCGCGGCCCCGCGCCACATGCCGTTGGGAGCCTCGCGAAACGCGCGTCCGTACATAACGCCGAGTCGGTAGTTCACCGACAACACGGCGTATCCGCGGCTGGCCAAGTACTGATTCTCCGCGTAAGCGTTGTGGTAGTAATCCATGTAGTGGAAGCCCAGCATCATCTGGCGGATGGGCCCGCCATGCATAAACACTAGCCCGGGAACCTTGCCCTTCGCGTCGTGTTGTGGAAACCGCGGCAGAAAAAGCTGGCCGTGCACAGTGACGCCGTCTTCGCTTTGGAAGATCACTTGCTTCGGCGTCACCAGTGAAGCAGAAGGAAAGTCGCTCGGTAGCACCTGCTTCGCGATCATTTCGCGGCTTTTCGCCATAACGTCGTACGGCATGGCCGGCGAAGTTGCCGTGGAGCCAAGGCAAAGAATGCTCTTGCCGTCGCCCGTCTGCACTGGCGTCCACTCCATGGTCTCGCCGCCGCTCAGCGCCTGTTGCGGCGCACCACCGGATACCGCCACACGCCACAAGTGCCGCCGGTCCACATCATCCTGATTGGACGAATAAATCACCCACGCCTTATCTGCGCTTAGCGTAACGTCTTCCACGTCAAAATCGCCGGGTGTGAGCAGTGTGGCCGCACCGCCGGAGGCTGCAATCGAATACAAGTGATTGCGCCCATCCTGCTCCGAGGCAAAAATTACGCCGCCGTCGGCGGCAACGTTGAGCGAGCCATCTTCGGTGTGGCGAGGCAGAGAATCCTCGATCTTCTCTCCGCTACGCCACAATATTCGACCCACGCCACTGACAGCATCGGCAATCCACAACGACCACGGCTGCGCGCGTACCGGAATCAGCGGCAGTTTCATCTCATCCCCGGCGGTCCGCACGAAGACAATCCACTTGCTGTCAGAAGACCAGCGTGGCATGGAATCCTTATCCACGCTCGGCGCCATGTAACGGACGCTCCCGCCATCGTAGTCGTAAATCGCAACCAGGCTATGACCTTCACGGCTGCTGACGAAGGCGATATGTTTGCCATCGGGCGACCACTTGGGCTCGCCCGCCGCTCCGCGCACCGTCGCGAGTTCCTTGGCCTGCTGTTTGCCGTCCACAGTGGCAAGCCACAATTTCTTCTTCGCAGCCCACACCGCACGCGTGCCGTCAGGAGAAATCTGGATGTCTTCGCAGTCTTCGTCCGGGCATCCCATTTCGCCGAGGAGCCGAGGCGCAGATTCTTTAGCATCTACATCGAGCGCGAACACCTGCTGCTTGGCGCCCTTCGTCCAGCTCTCGGGATTAGCGCTCTCTTGCGAGTCATTCAACTCGCTGCCCAGCGCGTAAACCGCCGCCTTACCGTCGGGCGTAAGGCGCAGGCTGGCGATGGGCTGTCCATCGTCTGCGCTGTAGTGGGTAAGTTGTCGCGCAGAGTGAGTAAAATCCGGCCCGTCCGCCACCCACACATTGCGTACACCCTTTGCGTCAAACACCCACGCTACGCGGCTGCCGTGTGCCGCAGCCGTCAGTTCGCTGGGGAAAGGTGAACTCATCACCTGCTCCAACGTGAACGGGGATTGTGCCGATGCCGCCGTGGCGCAGCCCAAAATCAGGCAAAGAGCAATCTGCAAATGAAGTTTTGGAATTCGCATAGGTCCGCTAGGGTAAGCCAGAGGAAGCCGGTCTGCCAAACGCAATCCGCTATCAGTAAGCCAGCAAGATTCTCAGATCACGCAGGTTGTTCCCGGTCGGCCCTGTTTCAATCGCATCTGCGAGCGCGCTGAAAAATGGATATGCGTCAAACGTTTCAAGCGCCGCTCGCGGGTCGAGCCCTCGTGCCTGCGCACGCGAAAGCGTCGAACCATCCACCACCGCTCCCGCCGCAGGACTGTTGCCGTCGATGCCGTCAGTCCCCGCGCTCAGCACGGTGATATTCTCGCCCGCAATCTTCTCGGCGCAAGCAAGTGCGAACTGCAGGTTGCGTCCGCCCACGCCCCCGTTCGTGACCTTCACCGTCACTTCCCCGCCGGAAATCATACACACTCTTTCCGACTCTGTTCTAAGCTCACGCACCCGCTTCACCAGATATTCGGCCGCGCGCTCGTAGTCCCAGTCGTCGCAGGAATTGTCCACATACACCGCAAAGCCCGCCTGTTTCGCGGCGACGCTGGCTTGCTCAACCGCTGTCTGATTCGAGAGTAGCGGCCACCAGCGCGAGCGGCAAAACGCCGGATCATCCGACTTTGGCGTTTCTTCCAGCGCGCGGCGCTCGAACAACTCGCGGGTCGCTGCGGGAAATGTATCCAGCAAGCCATGCTCCGCCGCAATCCGGTAACAATCTTCCGTGGATGTTGGATCGGGCATGGTCGGTCCGGAAGCCAGCGCATCCGGCGTATTATCGGGCACGTCAGAGACAAGCAGCGAGATCTGCTGCGCGGGATATGCCGCCTGCGCCAGCCGCCCGCCTTTCACCGCGGAGAGATGTTTGCGGATTGTGTTGATCTCGGCAATCGGCGCACTCGAATGCACCAGCGCGCGGTAGGTAAGGATGAGATCGTCGAGAGTGATCTCGTCGTCGATGGGTTTCTCCATAATCGACGACCCTCCACCGCTGACCATAAAAATCACCAGCGACGCTGCCGTCTGCGCCTGCAAGTCCCTCAGCATCGCACTCGCCGCGCGAATCGACTCGGCATTCGGTGTGGGATGTCCGCCCTGAAAATAGCGGAACCCACGAACTTGGGCCGCGGGCTGCACCGAACTCGCCACAATGCCTTCGAGCGAAAACGCGCCCACCTGATCGGCCAGAGCTTCCAACATGGTGTGCCCCGCCTTACCCAGCGAAACCACGAACATGCGCGCATAAGCGGACAGATGGTAGAGATCTTCGCAAACGCGCAAAACTCCACGCTCGGAATGCACCTGCCGGGCAAAGGCCTTGCCGATCGAAGCCTCGGCCAGCGCAACCAGAAATATCTCGCGCGCAGTCTCACGCATTTGCCGAAACCGCGAATCGTGGTCAGCGCCTGAAGACATGGCAAGGATTATAGGGAGCTGTCAGCTCTCAGGAAAACCAAACGACTTGTCCTCCCGAGCGAGCGTTCTTTGCACAGCCAGCGATCTCGGCGAACCGCGCGATGCGTCGCGTTTTTTGCGTCGCAATAATCGCGCGTCTGGATCGCTTCCCTTCACCACTGCCTTGCCCCATTCACGACCCTCACGCATCGGAGGCTAAGCTGACGGCTGATGGCCGATGCCTAGCTTTATCCAGCCTTCAATCGCCTCCCGCAACTCCCGCAGCCGCCCTTCGAAAAAATGATCACCGCCCTCAATCACCACCAACTGCTTCGGCTCCGGCATCGACGCGACCAGCGCCTCCAGCTTCGCCCGCGGGCCAAACTGGTCGCGCGCCCCGCTGACAAACAATTTCGGCTTGGTGCAATCCTTTAAGAAATCAAAAGTATAGACCCGCGGTCCTTCCTCACCAGCAGCCACAGGACCGACCGGAGTTCCCACCGCGATCAGCGCCGTGATCCGCGGATCCGCATACGCCGCCCTTAACCCAATCGCCGCGCCGAAGGAAAATCCCGCGAATACCAGAGGCAGACGAAATTCGGAATCGAGCCAGTCGAGCGCGGCTCGAACGTCCTCAACCTCGCCGTTGCCATGATCGTGTTCACCCTGGCTCAGCCCCGCTCCGCGAAAGTTAAAGCGCAGCACCGGAAAGCCAAATCCGTTCAGCGCTTTCATCGTGTGGAACACAACTTTATTGTGCAGCGTCCCGCCAAACATCGGATGCGGATGGCAAACCACCGCCGCATGCGTCGCGTTCGCCACGCCTGCGTTGAGCAACGCTTCCAACCGGCCCGCCGGCCCGTCGAGAAACAGCGAACGAATCGATGAATTTTGCGTCAGCATCGAACTCAGATTACACGGGAAGAGCGGAAGTAATAAAGTCAGAGGTCAGAATGTTGCAGTAAGAATGAAGCGTCAAGAAGAAGCAGCGATCCCTTGCCATAGGTCTGACTTCTGACCACCGCTTCTGACTTCCGCGCCGTTCCCCCTCTGCTATTCTCTCCACCATGGATGCCATCACGCTCACGCGCCAGTTGATCGACATCGAATCGATTACCGGCAACGAAGCCGCGGTAGGAAATTATCTCTGGGGAGAACTTTGTCGCCTCGGGTACCAAGCAAGAAAGATGCCGGTGGAAGCCGGCCGATTCAACGTCTACGCCGCGCCACCGGAGTGGGCGCCGGAAGCCGGAAGTCCGAAACCAGAAACCGATTTTCCAAACGTCGTCTTCTCCACACACTTGGATACCGTTCCACCCTTCATCCCGTCATCCGAAGATGCCACGCGCATTTACGGCCGCGGATCGTGCGATGCCAAGGGCATCATCGCCGCGCAGATCGCTGCCGCGGAGCGCCTGCGCCGGGAACAAATCTATGTCGGCCTGCTGTTCGTGGCGGGCGAGGAACGCGACAGCCTGGGCGCGCAAACTGCCAATGAATATGCCGCAAGTCACTTCGCGTCCCCACAGCCGGGCACGGCTCAGAACGCCCGCCGCAGATTTCTGGTGAACGGCGAGCCCACCGAAAACCACATCGCGCTCGCCTCGAAAGGCACACTGCGCGTGGAGGTAACGGCATCCGGACGAATGGCACACTCAGCGTATCCCGAGCTGGGCGATTCCGCCATCGACAAATTGCTGCCCGCGCTCACTCGCCTGCGCGCCATGCCCCTGCCCTCCGATCCGGAAATTGGCCCGTGCACTCTGAACATCGGCCTGATCGAAGGCGGGCGCGCGCCCAACGTGATCCCGGACTACGCGCACGCCGACTTGCTCTATCGCCTCGTCGGGCCGTCCGACGAGCTGCGCCGCCAGATTCTCGCCACCCCCGGCGATCAGGTGAAAGTTACATTCCCGCTGGAGCTTCCGTTTCTTCGTCTGCGCACCGTCGATGGGCTGCCCACTATGATCGCCGCCTTCACTACGGACATCCCCAAGCTCACCAACTGGGGTGAGCCGCTGCTGATCGGTCCCGGCTCGATTCACGTCGCGCACACCGACGGCGAATATATCGAAAAGCAGCAACTGGCCGAAGCAATCGACCTCTATTGCGCAATCGCAAAAAAGCTAATATAGGATGGACACTCCCTTCGGCGTCGCTCAGAGGAAGCTTTGTCTACCGGTGTTTGACTCAGGGCCTTCCCTAGGTCTTCGCCGGGCCTTCTCCGGGTATTACCCTGTGTTCCCGGTGTCCTCTGTGGTTGAGAGCTCAGGCCACCACGCAGCCAAATGACGTTTGACCCGGTCTCCCCGACGTGTTATAAACATCCGTTTTGCGCTGGGATACTGGGGAAAGAGCTTTGCAGTATCGGCATGCCCTTTTCCGGTCAGATTTTCCCAGGTAGACCGGACGCAAACTCCGAACGCGGCCAAGCTGCAACCGTTCTTCAGGTTTTGAGGTGGAAGCGTGCTCGGAAATCCGTTAACAATGCTGAGGGCATTGCTGCGGAAGGTGGTTCCTGAACGGTTTCATAGATTCCTTATAAGACTCATCGGAGGATTTTTTATGCGCACCTGGCTCGCCACGTTTGCGTTCCAAGGACGCGGTCTGGTCACCGATCTCACAAAAAAGATTTCGGCGGTTGCCGCTCTGCTTTGTATCAGCACCGTTGCTGCCCTGGCTCAGCCCTCTACCGAGGCCGCCGGCGGCGAGGCTTCGTTGAAACTGCCCGACCTTTCTCAGGTTTCCTTCCTGAACGGCGCGATCAACGGCCACAATCTGCTGCTGACCGGCATCCTTTTTTGTCTGTTCGGCCTGGGCTTCGGCATGGTGATCTACATGCGGCTCAAAAATCTTCCCGTACATCGCGCCATGCGGGAAATTTCCGAACTGATCTACGAGACCTGCAAAACTTATTTGCTGACGCAGGGAAAGTTCATCCTGTTCCTGTGGGCGTTCATCGCGGTCATCATTGTCCTTTACTTCGGCGTCCTGCAGCAGATGGAAGCCATGCGCGTCGGCATCATTCTGGCCTTCAGCCTGGTCGGCATCGCTGGCAGTTACGGCGTCGCCTGGTTCGGCATTCGTGTGAATACGTTCGCTAACTCGCGGACCGCGTTTGCTTCCCTGCCCGGCAAGCCCTATCCCGTGTACCAGATTCCGCTCGAAGCCGGCATGAGCATTGGCATGATGCTGATTAGCGTGGAACTGCTGATCATGCTCTTCATCCTCC
>JGI12712J15308_10000444_pt1 | contig 12213 bp, 27 predicted proteins | sample JacPin_JW_Ref_O2_FD_15308 | JGI IMG/M metagenome (IMG submission 15308) | reverse complement strand
CTTTTCACCTTTGGGCAACTGGCCACGGGAATTGACCAACATGTCAAAAGTGCAGGGCTTCCACGGCAGGGTGAAACCCGAGGCTGTGAGATCGTTGTTGATGACGTAATCACCAGCCATGTTCCACAGCTTAGGATCCCGATCGCCACGGCGGGAAAAGTGTTTGAAACAGCAGTGCATTACCTCATGCGCTTCTACTGCTTCAATTTCCCGTTCATTCAGAGAGTGAACGAACGTGGGGTTGTAGAATATGGTAACCCCGTCCACACCCATGGTGGGTATCTCATGGCCGCCAACGTCAGTGGCTTCCTCCAAGCGTAGTTGTAACGCAAGGAACCCGAAAAACCCATTCGAAACTAAAAGATTTGTTCGGGCAGCCACAACTTTCTCTCGCGCAGCTTTATCCTTTATCTTGCTCATATTGCTCTCCTCCTGTTTTGAAGCTAGGTGCTTCTCACTGCCCTATTGCTAGGGCAGGACAGAAACACTCAGTAGAACAGTTCTTTTACTATGATTGGAGCCGTTTCAATGAACGGTAAGACGGATGAAATGTGGCGACGGCCAATTTCAATCAGCTTTAGGGTTTCAGGGTCCAAGACTATGGTATCCCCTGAACCACCGCTTTCTTTTTGCCAATCAAGAAATACTGGGAAGTACCTACTGATCAGAGATACCCCAAAGACAGCGGTTTCTGGCTCGTCACCCATTTCATACGGATCGTAGTAAAGACTCAACCCGAAGCTTGCAGTTTTGCGGGCTATCCCATCCAACCCCTTGACTAAAAGGTAGTCATAGATAGGGTCTTTTGGTGGTTCGACATGCAGCCCCACTTCGGTAAGGGCGGCTTGATGGACCGTTTGGAGCCGCCTATCAAGGTAGTGCCCCATAGTTGTTTCGGGTAGGTCAGCCCCATTTTCATCCCAAGTGATTGCAAGGTCCAAGGCTTTGACTACTTCATCAATTTTGGATCTTCCCATAACACCAAGGATTAGTTCAATTCCAGTTGCCATTTTCTCCTCCTGTTGAATTGGGAGCCGGAAGTAGAGGTGGGTCAAACTTGCTTCCGGCGACGGGCTACGCCTACCCCTATTTCAGGATACGCAGCGACTTACACCCGCATTGGTTTATCTTACTTCAAAGGTGACCCTTTGGTCCTGATCAGTTTTAGTGTATTCGGCGTAGGTTTCAGGCTCGGACTCCTTGAACAGTTTTTGCTGAAACCGTTCTACTGGCACGATGGTCAGGTTGGCCTTGAACAACGCACCAGGGACGCTCCCTCCCTTGCCTTTGAGTTTCTTTTTGACGAATTCTTTGGTGAACTCGTCAATCACCTTGCAGGCTTTGGCGACTGGCTTTAGCCGCGCTGCCATGTCAATCAGATCTGCCTGAGGCATATCATCTATGCTGTCAGTCAGATCTTCAAGGATGACAACGAGGTCAGCCAGATCACGTTCAATGGCTTTCTTCATGACCGCCTCCTGCGGAAATTGTCAACCGCCATTGCTCCGTTTGCGGCAAATAGGATAACGTCTACGCCTAACCAGACTACACCCCCGTTGATCGCATTTACTGCGATGGAGGGTATTAACAGCCCACATGCACAGATTTGTAACCACATTAATTTATGTGCATTCATTTTCTCCTCCTGTTTGAAACTTAGCGCTTCTCACTACGGCCCCGTAAGGCCGTAGGACAGAAATGCTAAAGACGGAGACTTTTGTTGGATTTTGCCCAATCAACAAAGGTTTTGGTTTCACAGAGGGTGCTATCCCGCTTGGTGGCATCAAGCACCACCACGGTGCTGTAGTCGGCACCGAAGTCATCGCGCTTGATGTATTTGTAGATTTGCGGGAAGTTTTCCTTGTCCATCTTGCGGGCAAGCAAGCTGGTCAAAGCATAGCGGGAACCCGGATCATCAGGGATATGGGTTTTGAGCGGATCCCTGAGTATGTCCTCAATTTCAGGCAGATCGAGCGCCTTGAAGAAGGTCTCAACCTCGGTTGCCGCCCCCTCACCTACGATGCCAGCCACCAGCCGGAACCGTAAATGTGCGTCACCAATATCAAACACCTTGGACGCCTTAGCCCAAGAACGTGGTGATGGGAACGCCAACAAGTCAGCCCCTTCCATTGAATGAAGGAGGCCGGGCCTGAACTTGATGAAACCAATCAGAAGCGGGCTGATGCCATTCAGATTAGCCCACTCAGTCCATGCCTTGTCATCAGCACGGACGTGGACGTGGGCAAACCTGTTGGCTAGGGCCGTAGAAATTGACTGGGCCGCAGCCCGGTCTTCCCTACGGTTGCCAGCAGCCATCGGCCACCAACCGGGTGGCAACTTGTAATCGCCAATTTGACGATCCAAGATAACCCGGTAGATGCACGATTGCAGTTGACGGTTGGCGTCAGCCAATTCATCAAACGCGATGATACCGTGGGCACCATCTCGGTTGACTTCAGGCCAGAACGTAGCCCGCAGCCATACCGCCAGCCGCTTCTCCAGATCAGGCACCGGGATGCCAGTGAGGTCTTCAGGCAGCATGGTACCCACGCGGATATCAATGAAGCCTGAACCACTCTCAGCAGCCAGTTGCCGCATTATGTCCGACTTGCCAATGCCGGGTGCGCTGTGAAGGTATAACGGGATGTCTTTTTCCCGATATACCCTGGCCAGCTCTTTTGCACCTTGGATTGTTTCAGTACGGACAGCCGTAGTTCCAGTAGTAGTTGAAGTGCTCATTTTATCTTATCTCCTCCTGTTTGATAGACCCTGAAGCAGTAATGCTTCTCACTGCCCTAGAATTAACTAGGGCAGGACAGAAACATTCAATGGCCCCACCACCAACGTAGTTGATTCCAAGCTGCCATGAGACGCCGGATAAACCGCCTCACGTTAAATATCCTTGGACCTTTTTAAGCAGGCGATCTGCTTTGCTCAGCGTAGCAGCCCGCACCTTGGCATCCGCCCGCAAGATTTCAGGCGAGTGCTCAACCAGCTCGTCCAGCAATTGCTTCTGGAGTGCGGTTATCCGTGGGTCATCGGTCACGTTCAGCACTGGCAACACTTCCGTTGCCAGTTCGCTGATGTCGTAGACCACAGAATCACGGATGATGCCTTCCGCCCGGTTGCCGTCCTTGGGTGGCACATAGTCACGTAACCGCTTGGACATGCGCCCTACAAGTTCTACAACCCGGTTAAAGACATCATTCATGGCCGTTTCAAGGCGCTGATTGGTGCGCCTTTCGATGTCCTTGGTGATGGCTGCCACACTGGCGTCGCTCAGCTTGGCGCGGAAGTCAGCCGCGTCAGGCATCGGCTTGATTTCCACGTCAAAGCCGAACTTGGTGGCCAGCGTGGAAGTGTCAGGGTAGTCATTGATGTCGAACATTTGTGCCAGCCGCTGCTTGGCTTCCTGCACATAGGCATCAGGGCTTTCCAAGAAGGTCTTGACTTCAGCTTCGGCCTTCAGGCGGCATTCACGCATCTTGCGCACGTAGGCTTCGTAGCCTACGGTTGCCAGAATGCGCGTACCGTCATCCTCCCACGGCAATGTCAGAAGCCTGTGGGCGGCCCTTGCATTGCTATGGGCTTGTGAGATGCCACTGAGGAACTTGGTGGCTACCAAGCGCTTGTTGTAGCGCCCGGCATCCTTAGCTGCCTTGTGGCTTTCATTGACTTCGTCTGTCACGGCCCGGTCAATCATCATTCCTGACCAGGTCGATATGTGAAGACTGCTTAACATTGCACGTTCGTTTAAGTTGCTCATAGTTTTCTCCTCCTGTTTTGAAGCATAAATGCTTCTCACTGAGCCTTGTTAAGGCTCAGGACAGAAACATTTACAGCCCAGCTTTCTCAAGCTTGGCTTGGAGCTTTTCCATGGCTTTGTGGAAAGGTTCCGGCTTATCCCTGTCATACTCAGGGATGTGGGTATTGTAACGCTCGAACTGATTTGGTTTGTAGGAGCATGTGCTTTCGTCCCACTCCGTCTCATGCAATCCCAATTCAGCAGCCGCTGCCCCAACTTGGCCACATCGCAAATCATCGATGGCCGACAATTGGTGTTCATTGTCTGGAAAATGTTCCGGGCCGTCAGCAGCCTTCGTGGCTTTCAGTGTGAAGGCCATGACACTCCCTGCGGCACACATTACGCAGACTGGCTTTGACTCGATGACAATGTTGTTATCACCACTCAGGACACAATCAACGGTTTGGTCTGGGTTATACCACTCAGACATGTTGATTACGTATTTGTCCGGCTTGGCTTCCGCCTTGCGCATGTCACGTAAGGCGACCTTTATCAGCTTGGACATCTTTTTGGGCAAGATGACCTTTTTGGATTTGATAGAACGTCTCGTGGCTTTCTTAGCCATTATCTACCTCCTGTTCATGTGAAGCATCGGTGCTTCCTGCTGTAGCCCGTTAGGCTACAGAGTGGAAACATCAGGCGTATTGGTCGGAAAGTATTGTTAGGGCTTGAGGCAGCAAATTCCTGTATGCCGTGACTTTCCAATTGTTTTTTGAGATGCGCTCCAACTGCACTAATTCATTTTTAAGCGCAGGCAGTTTCATGGTCATCTTGACTGCATACCGCCGCCTGTTTGCTTTTCGTAGTTTTTCATCACTCAACCAGATAACTTGATTGGCCCCTGGAGCGCGTGGAAGGTCGAACCGGAACACATCCAAGATGGACTCTATGAATCGGGTACCCTTTAGGGTGTCCAACGTGGAAGTGGCCCCCACACTTGAGACAAAACCATAGGCGCTTGCGATTTGCTGTTTGCGGCATTCAAGATACCAAGCGGCTTCTTCAGCAGCAAGGAACGGCAACAAACCCCTATGGAAGTCCGGCCCGTAAGGTTTCAAACTGAATTCCCTCACGCACCAAACTATGTAGTCTTGCTGCACAGGCTTCAGCTTATCTAGATAGGGCATCATTGTTAGTGTCATGTTCTCCTCCTGTTTAGTAACGTCTCACCACTGCCCCCAGATTAGCTAGGGGCAGGGCGTAAGACGTCAGATAGCGGTGACCGTGACCGTGAAGCCCTTCAGATTGCTGATGCCCAGCTCTTTGAGGGCGGCCTTGCGCAAATAGAGGCTGCCAATGACAGCCCCATCAGCGTCTGACTTCTTAGGGCGACCATCGTCACCGACCTCCTGGAAGCGTACCGCACCCTTGGTATCGGCCAACCATTGGAAATTAACTTTAATCATAGCTTTCTCCTTCTGTTGAATTGGAGCACCAGTGCTCCTTACTGCCCAACGGATTAGGCTGGGCAGTGTAGGAACATTAGGCAGCCTGATTGGGCTTAAAATCTATGATGATCTGGGCCATATCCCAACCACCAAACCAATTCACCGCTTTGTCAGTGGTGCGCTGGCCGGATGAATAGGGGTTGTCGGTTCTTGGCACCCCGTTTTCAAAGGCACGTATGCCTTCCAGCCAGCAAGCGTCCAGTTCGGGCTTCATGCCCGCACCCAGGGCTTCTCACCAGCCAGGAACCTGTCGATGGCCCTGATTGCCCGCTTGCGAATCGGGAGAAACCAATTGATGATTTGGTTGCCGGGTGGGAAGAACAAGCTTTCATAAGGGCCATGTGAGATGCTTTGCCCCATCACGAAGTATTTCCGAGCGCTATACTCAGTTATGCCCAATTTGGTTGCCATGCGGGCACCGATGCACGTTTGGTGCCCTCCCATGAACACGTAACCCCCATTGGCCAGATCATCGCGCACTTGACGCAAGGCGACATAGTGGGCTTCCTTGACCTCAGGGTTCCCAATAAAATGGAACATTTATTTTCTCCTCCATAAAAGCATTCCCTGTGAATGCTTTGCTACAGGCTCCGTAAAGCCTGCGCCAAAACATTCAGGCGGTTGGATCAATCACGAACAACAAGTTGACCGCCACGGCCATGTGGGATTCATATTCAGGCCAACGGTAGTGCACTACCAAGATTAGAACAGTAGAAATGCCCAAGATGCTTCGGTAGTGGATTTTACGAAGCTTTACCCGGTGCACCGGGTAGTGCAGCTTGGACATGCGGAAGTCCTTCATTGTGAATTTTCTCCTCCTGTTAATTGGGGCTTATCAGATTGGACAGGCCTCAAGTGCGACAAGTTCTTTGACTGCTTGGTTATCCCAAATGCAGCCACTGGCGCAATCCCAAGTATAGTACCAAGATGTTTCAGGAGTCAGTCTGCACTCCCAGCAGTATGGAGCGATAACTATGCCGCTGAACTTCTTTGCCACTTCCCACCACTTGATGGCCCACTTGTTGTGCCGATATTGGCGGGTGAAACCATCAATATCGCTGGGGCTCGCAAGTGTAAGGATTGCTGCATCGTCTTTTAGGACGATCTCAGTTTGGTAATTGAAACAATTCAGATTGAATGAATTATCTTCACACCACGTTTTCCAATCACCACCAACCGAAACCCACAAGCCTTGTGGCTTCATCTCATATTGGTTCAAAAACTGCCGTTTGTTTTTGATCGACACAAGTGGCTCGTGACTGAAATGGATCAATTTCTCAGTCATTTTCTTCTCCTGTTTACGAAGCAATGGTGCTTCTCACCATGCTGGGGTTAGCCAGCATGGGGCAGAAACATCAATTTGATGGGGGTGGCGGGGTATTTCTTACGTCGTCATCAATGATTTGGCTTCTGATGGATTTTGCCATTTCCATCTCAAAGTCCTCATTGGCACTGACAATGCCGACAAAGATAGAGGTCACCAATGCAATGACCGTTGTTTGGAACATTGGAACCCCCTTGTGGGGTTTGGATTAGGCCGCCTTTGCTTTGCGGCCACGGTAAAGGGTATCCAGCACCTTATCCCGCGTAGCTACGGGTTCCAGTGCTAGGCGGATCAGGACGTCTTTGAAGTCATCGCCCCAAATTCGCCTAGCTATTGCATGATCAAAGATCAATGCGTCGGCGCTGGGTATTTCTTCAACCACTTGATAGTTGAAGCCGCCGCGTTGTTCCTCAATCACGTAGACCAGGTGATGAGCAATAATGACGTCGTTGACTTGGCAAGCTTCACGGATGATGGACTTGAACAAGTCACTTGAAGCCGCGTTGCGGTCGTTCTCATACTGACCCTCAATGCGGTGCCCTATCGGGGTAAAATCAGTTTCCATTGGCATCGTGGTAGTTCCTCTCTCAAAGGTTGAGTTAAGCTGGCAGGCCGTAGACAGACCAATAGGCAATCACTAGGATCACCAAAATGGCCATCAGCCCTGGAAACGAAGGAAGCTGATCTTCCCTCGGGTCGTAACCATCTGACATGATTTCTCCTCCATGTTAGAAGCTGAATTGCTTCTCACAGAGGCTCGCAAGCCTCTGGACAGAAACAATCAGGCTGCCGCTTCGTTGGCAGTAGCACTATCACCGCTGAACACGCCCGCATCTAGCATGGGTGGCAGCAGCGGGATGACCCACCAGCTATCCTTGCTCTGTTCAGCGTAACGTAGTGCTGTGTCGTGGTCAGTGAACGGCCCATAGTGAGTGAAGCCATCTTGTGGGTCGCCAACCACAACAAGCCATGTTTGGATTTCCATAGTAACTCCTCCTATTTCGATCGAAGCATAAATGCTTCTCACTGCCCTAGAGTTAAACTAGGACAGGACAGAAACATCTACCATGAAGCTTGGTAATATATTTCCCGGTAGTTGTGGCCTTCCTCCTTCGCCGTCAGCCATTGGATGGAAGTCATCATAATCTTGATGGTTTCTTCATCATCCTCAGGTCTGCTTGAACCAAAGAAAAAGCCTGTAGTGACCGGAAGGGTTTTGTTCATGGTCGCTGCAACTATGCGGCGCAGTGCTTCCTCATTGAGGTCGATGCGCTGGCATTCATCTTTGTCACCGCCGTAATTCTTGACGATGAAGCCATGAAGATTGGGGTGTTTGCGCCAATAGCCCAACTCAACTGTGATAGATGAAATTTCAATTCCATCCTCCAGTCGGTTTTGCTCAGGGTGCTCCCAGTTTGTGTAGAGAGTCTTTCGACCAAACAAAAACATATCTAAGCCCATTTTCTCCTCCTGTTTGAAGCATAAATGCTTCTCACAACAGCCCGTAGGCTGTTGGACAGAAACATTCAGCTATCAAGCTGCGGCTTTTCTTCAGCCTCGTTGTCAGCCAAGTGGATGGCTGCTACCAAGGCCATAACGTAGGCCTTGGCTTCATCTGAAGTCAGGCCCAGGTATTGGATAGGCTTTCTGAAGTCCAAGATGACATTGCCGCGCTCAACGTGGATGCCTGGATTGATTTTGTTGTCAGCCAGATCCTCTGGGCCACGCTGAATCTTGTATACTTCCCCATTGATTTCAGGGGCTGTGATTTGTGCGTCCATTTACCTTCCTCCTGTTTTGTAACCAGAATTGGCCACAAGAGGATGCCGCGCCTAAGCAGTGCTATGGGGTAATAGCAGCCTGGATTAAGCCCAATCGCCAACGGGCGGGGGCGGCTCAAAAGCGATTGGTAGGTTAGGGCGGCATCCCCTTCTGGCCAACTATAGATTATCCCTATTGCTAGGGCCTGACACGTAGCATCCGATGGCCAATGAGGCCAAGGCGAAGATTAGAAGCATGATAATCAACATGGGTTATTCTCCTGCAAATGACCAAATTAAAACAGAAAAAGGGAGCAGCCGTTAAGCTGCCCCCTTCTTCCACGTATAACAGGCACGCATCAATTAAGATGCGTGGGCCGTGGGTTTGTTATGCCCACGGCCAGGAGGAGATTTAGTACTTTATGCTGGTTTGAATGCCCACATTCAGCACCTACGAGTTGCCTGAAGCAAAATGACTGCTAGGTTATGTATCCCATCAGGCCCTGATGTCTTAATCAGGGGGTTCACGCTTAGGCTTGCGCCCGGTGACATCCCTTCATTGCGTTTGACAGTTGACAGTAACCAGCCCTACCTCTGACGTAGGTAAACTGAACACATCTAGGTGGTGTGAATTGAGTGTGGCTATTTTTGGATATAATGCCCACGTACTCGCGCTGCCCGCAACCTGCAATCAGGTTGACAGGACTCATGCGGTGTCAGGTTTGGAACCCTGAGCAAATTTTACATATGGGTCATCGTGCAGTCACGGTTATTGTGCTTGCAAACGCGCCTTGCAGCCCCATTGAGGCTTGTCAGCATTGGTTAACGGTACCCTAGCCGCTGGCATAACAAACGCGCCAGCGGCCTTTATAACGTCACCTAGGGGCATATGGCATAACAGCCTGCCCCATGCCTAGCTAAATGGTGGCATAAACAATTGCATAAAGCACCGTGCCCATGCGGTTGCCCCAGCCTACCCAGCCAAGCGTTGCCTCGTCCAGCAGCCGCGTGACCCTATCAGCCTCATGCCCCATATGGGGGCAGCAACACAACACTTGCGCTCAGCGCGCAGGCAGGATCGGATGCGGGTGCCTCTCATTACTGTGCCCCGGTGATACCGCCCGCTTTCATGATTGTGCCTCAAAGCACCCAATCAAGTGGCATAAAGCCGCAACGTGTAACCCAGTTTGTTTTTATTCTCAGTATATGACCGTGCCTTGCTTTGCACGGAGAACCCGCGTTTTTGGCCCGTACCCATATTGCTATGGGGTTATTGCAGCTAGGCTTGGCCGCGCCGATGGGATTGTAACCTAAGCTTGCCCCATTGACCCTTTGTGGAACCTGCAAAATTCCCGCCCAAACAAGGCGCAAATCAGGCACCAGTGAGCCAAGCGTAGCAAACGTAATGTGTGCTGAAAGGAAAACTTAGTGGCTCGTCGCAAGAAGTTAAAACTCGTTTTCAGGTAGCCTTCTAGCCAGGAGCATTTTATAGATTGCCCATCCATGCTCGCCGGATAGCTTCTTAGCCAGGTCTATATCTTCTGTTGTGGGAAACAGCTCTTCATCTTCCCTACCCAGGAGCCATTTAAAATGTTCCCTGCCGTTGTTCATCTTGTAATTTGGCAGTTCTCTACCCTCGAAAGCCCACATGGAAAACACCTTATAACAAATATGCAAGTCGGGATAACAAATATGCAAGTCGGGAGTCAGGAGCCCGCTGTTGTAATACATGGTCATCCAGTCAGGCCTTCTTGAGCTTCTTGCCATTGGCCTTGATTTCTAGCATTTTGAAGATGGTTGCGGCATTCGGGCCTTGTAGAAGTTCACACAGTCTAAACTGCTCAGGAGTTAGATTCCCTATCCACCCAGTCACACCAATGACTTGACGTAATGGGGCTTCTTCCCATTTGAACTTCTCGTCGATCAAACCTAGGCCTATCAGATTGTGCTGTGCACCGACGAAGCTAATGACGTTTCTAACACTAGGGGCCATAGGTCAAAATTGGCCCATTATAAAGTGTGAGTCAAGGATTAGGCATAATTCCGTCTGCAAAACATCGACAAAAAGCCCGCAGGGCGCAATTAGGCATCCTGCGGGCTGTCCGTCCTAATCGTGTGTTTTCGGTATCAGCTTAATACGCTTGCTGCGCGTACCGTCTGGAAGCATTACTACTTCTACCTTAGGTGAGCCTGCCAATTGCCTTAGCTTGTTGCGGTATGGGTGTCCAAACAGCATGATGACCTCTTGCTGTGTCAGCCCATTGGGCCGCAATGCCATTGCAATTACCAGATGTGTCTTGCTCCCCAATGCAGCCAGATTAGCTGCCTCACGTAGTGCTTTCTGACTAGGCGGTTTACCTGCACCATGGTTCCATTGCATTTCGCTACTCCATTTACTTGACCCGGCTTGAGTAGGAAACGCCAAAACCCACGGAAAGGTTTGGTCAAAGTAGCACACATTCGGTAAAATTTATGGATTAGACAGGTTGCTTGCCACGCTTTGCTTCTAACGCTTTGTAGATTGCATAACCATTTGGACCAGCTATTGCCTCCAGGATATGATGATGTTGGGGCAGTAGATGCCTCATGTAGGCATCTTTACTTGAGTAACCCAACAAGGATGCCAAGAGGCGATAGGCAGCATCACTATCACTAGCCAATCTAAGAACGTTCATTGCTCTAGAGGCATGTACACGGAGTTGCGCTTCTTTAGTTAAGTAGTGCAAATCATCAGTCATAAGTCTAGGTCGGGCCATGTCTGAATTCCAATACCTTGAAGACGGCATAAGCGTGCGGCCCTGCCAGCAATTGCAGTACCCGCTTGTGTTCGTCCCTGAGTTGGCTGGTGTAGCCGCTGCCATCGGCATAACCAAGCAACCGTGCCAAGATGACGTATGCATCCTGGTGGCTTTCAGCCAAGCCAAGCCTGATTATTCCTTGTGCTGCATTCCTTCGCAAAGAAGCATTTTCAGGTGACCAATTGCCGCCTTCTACAATTTCATTTAGCATTTCTTGCTTCCAATATCTTGTAAATGGCGTAGCAGTTGGGGCCTGCCAACGCCTGTAGGACGTGCCTATGATCTCGGTTAAAATTGTTCATGTAGGCTATCGATCCGGTATAGCCTAACAACAATGCCAGTTGCCCATAAGCCCCAGATACGGTTTTAGCCAGATTAGCAAGCACAAGAGCACGCGCAGCCTTACCGCGTATTTCAGCGTCTACGCTTTCCTCTTCATAAAAATCACGGTATAACGGCATAAACACAAACCTAGCACCAAACCAAACATCAATACAAAGAAGTAAAATTATTCTATCTAAGAAGGAATAAGCAATGTGGGAAGTAGTTGAAGAAGACAATACAATGCACGTACTTCCACAAGATGACCTGAAACCGCACAATCTAACCACTTCTTGCTGGTGCAAACCAATCAAAGATCCAAGATGGAAGAAATCCATACCTATCTGGATTCATAATTCGGCAGATAGACGAGAACTGATTGAACAAGGCAAAGCCAGGAAGCAATAGAAGTTCAATCAATCCTTGAGATTAACAAACCAATTGAGTTAAGAACCAAACTTAGCAAACAGGAGTGAAGCGGTGAACTACGAATTGTATAAATGCTTTCAAACCGAACTCTGGATCAACACGCCCGGATCGCAACTTAACCGCTGCATTGCGGAGGCTGCTTTAAGCGCGAACCCAACCATAGGTTTAAGCCTCTTAGCTGCTGGCGTCTTGGCTTACTTCTGCTTCATCTGGTTGCCGTCAGGCAGCGGTAAGCCGCGGAGAAAACCATGAGTCCTATCGTCAGGAAGCCGGGACAAGAGGCAGATTCTAGTGTGCCGATCGGCGGGTATTGCGGGAGCGGACGATT
>JGI12712J15308_10000438_pt1 | contig 12354 bp, 12 predicted proteins | sample JacPin_JW_Ref_O2_FD_15308 | JGI IMG/M metagenome (IMG submission 15308) | reverse complement strand
AATGTCGAGCCGCTGCTGACAACAAATCAGGCGGCATCGTTTTTCCGGCTACGGTTATGGCTCGGAAAGAAAACTTAGCAATTCTTGCATAAGCCGCGGGCCTTGATCAGTGTCGAAAATAAATTGAGCATGGGCTGAGCCCTCGAGAACGACCAGTTTCTTCGGCTCAGGAGCTTTCTGATAGTTCTCGGTGATTCCGGGCAGCCGCAGACCGTCGCCACTGCGGTCGTCGCGGGTCACGATGAACAACTTTCGGCCTTTCATCCGCTCGGGTGAGTCTCCGCCTTCGGATCCCAGCAGAACGATTCGATCAATCTCCCCCGGGTTGGACTCGGCTGCCGCATCGCCAGCGGCGTCGCCTCCCATGCTCGCTCCTACAACGGAAACAGATTTCGCGCCGGTGCTGTGCAGATATCGAATTGCCGTGAGCACGTCCGGGTAGTGCTTCCAGTCTGCGCTTGGCGAGCCAGGCACAGACTGGCCGTAGCCGCGAAAATCGATAGCCAAGACGCGGAAGCCTGCCTCCGCGAAAACTTCCGCCTGCTTGTGCCAACTCTCCTTGTTGAAGCGTCCTCCATGAGCCAGTATGAGACCGCGGCTGCCTTTTCCATATAGGTCGGCGTGGAGGAGATAGCCATCAGGAGTCGGAAAAGAAACGGTCTCCTGTGGGTGGGCTGGCGCAGGGAACGGCAGCACAATAGCGATAAGGGCCAGGGCAAGGGCTCGCATACTCTAGGTGGTGCTTGCGACTTCGGGTTCTACAGCGGCTGGCTTCAGCGCGGCTAAGCCGCGCTCGATCGAATCGTTGATCCCGCGCTTGGCGAACTCGGCCGCGACGCGCACCGCATTCTTCATGGCGTTGGCGTTCGACGAGCCGTGCGTGATGATGCAGACGCCTTTCAGCCCAAGCAATGGAGCCCCGCCGTATTCCGTGTGGTCGAGGCGCTTTTTGAAATCGATGAAGGCACTGCGCGAGAGCAAGGCCCCGACCTGGCTGGTGATGGTGGCCTTGAGTGATTCCTTCAATGCCGCGCGGACCAGATTGGCGACGCCTTCGGAAATTTTCAGCGCAACGTTCCCGACGAAACCGTCGGCGACGATGACGTCGACTTTTCCGTTATACAAATCGCCGCCCTCGACGTTGCCGATAAAGTTCAAGGGAAGCTGTTTGAGCAGCTGAAAGGCTTCCCGCGTGAGCTGGTTGCCCTTGGCTTCTTCTTCGCCGATGGAGAGCAGGCCGACGCGCGGGCCGGGCGTCCCAGATCTTTTCCCGAACATATCTCCAAACATGGCGCGGAAATAAATATCCCCCATCACGGCGAATTGTTCGAGGTTGTGAGGCTCGCAATCGACGTTCGCGCCAACGTCGAGCAGCATGGCCGCGGGTCCGGGTGCAGTCGGAAAAACCGCGGCCAGTGCGGGACGATCGACTCCAGCTACCGTGCCGAGCACGACTTTAGCGGTGGCCATGGCGGCGCCGGTGTTGCCGGCGGTGACGAAGCCGGCGGCCTGGCCTTCGCGCACCATGCGCAAGCCCACGCGCATCGAGGAGTCGCGCTTGGCACGCACGGCCTCCACTTTATCGTCCATGGTGATGTATTCGCTGGCGTGGACGATCTCAATGGGCAGACGGAGCGCGGCGCGATGGCGGTCCAACTCCGCTNTCAGCGTGGCTTCCGGACCGATGAGCAATACGCGCACGCCGTATTGACGCGCGGCCTGGATGGCGCCCTCGATCTCTGGCTTGGGCGCGCGTTCCGAACCCATCGCATCCAGCGCGATGACGCTAGGCATGGTTGGCGAGAGCGACTCCGTATTCGCGGGCTGAGTTAGCTGGCTTCCTTAACGTCGAGAACTTCTCGTCCTTTATAGTAGCCGCATTTGGAGCAGGCGCGGTGCGGCATTTTCTTTTCGTGACAGTTGGGGCATTCAGAGAGGGAATGGCCCTTCAGGGCGTCGTGAGCGCGCCGGGTGGAGGTGCGTTTTTGGGAGTGTCGCCGTTTTGGATTAGGCATGGTGGATAAATTCCTTCGTTTTTCTAATTTCGCAAAACTTAATTTCGCAGAACTGATCTCGCGGAACGAGTTCTCGCAGAATCAATTCTCGAGTCGTCCGCGAATCTCTTTCAACGCCAGCCACCGCGGATCTTCCATCGGGACCGCGCAGGAGCATTTCTCCTGGTTCAGATTCTTGCCGCAGTGCAGACAGAGGCCGCGGCAATCTTCGCTGCAAGTCACTTTCAGCGGCAACGCCAGTAGCACCTGCTCGCGCAGAACATCTTCGAGCAGCAGGCCGTTCCCTTCATAGTAGCCGATTTCGGCCTCGGCGTCGGTCACGGAAAGCTCGTCGCGGCCGGCGTCGGCACCGAGCGGCCGGTAGAGCAGGTCAAAATCGCGCGTGACATTCTGGGTGACAGGTTCGAGGCACCGCGCACAACTTAATTCCAGCCCCGCGTTGAGAGTACCTCTCAGGCGAATGTCGATGACGACCTTATGCTTGCCGTGCTGCTCCTCGACCAATTCGGCGCGTCCGCTGGTCTTGAGCGGGGTGCGCTGGTGGATGTCTTCCCCCAGGTCGATGACATCGGGCTGAAACTCCTCCTTGAAATCAAGGGGATGGAGTTGCAATTCGTGAATGTCGAGGAACATGAGAAACCTCCGCGCCCCCAACGTTGTTGCACCAGGCCCGCGGAAGCTCGCCAAGAGGCGTAAGTACCGCAAGGAGCAAGACTTAGGATAAAGGGTGGGGTGAGAGGGTGTCAAGAAAAGCGGGTGAATTCGAGTCATTGGGAATGCTAGAATATCCCTAGGAGTTCCCTATGGCGACCCTTTACGTGGAGAATGTTCCCGACGATGTCTACAAGGCGCTGCGCAAACGCGCGCGCGAGAATCGAACATCGATGGCGGCAGAGGTTATTACGCTATTGAAGCAATTTATTCCAACCGAAGAAGATCTGAAGCGGCGCCGTAAGGTTTTTGACGAGTTGGCTAAGCTTCGCGCCATGCCACCCCTGACTCCTGGCCCATTTCCTTCCGCCGAAGAAATGATTCGTGAGGACCGCGAACGGTGATCGCCGTTGTGGTCGACGCGAGCGTCGCCGTGAAATGGTGTCTGCCGGTCGAGGACGAACAGTTGGTCCCAGAGGCGGAGGAACTCCTGGCCTCCTACCGCGCCAGCGAGATTGCGTTCCTGGTGCCGGATCTGTTTTGGCTGGAGCTGGCGAACGCTCTCTGGAAAGCCGTTCGTAGACAGAAGATCGATCGCAATCGAGCGGAGCGCGGCTATTCTCTCGTCACCGACCTTGGCATTCCTACGATCCCCTCTTTTGATCTTGTCCCCAAGGCTTTGGATTTGGCCCTAATTCACGACCGGACTGTTTATGACAGTATCTATGTCGCCCTGGCATCGCAGTACAAGTCAGATTTGATCACCGCCGACGAGCGACTGGCCAATGCTCTGGCGGCGCGATTTCCGGTGAAGTGGTTGGGTGCTTTCTGATCTGGGATTTTCGAATTGAGCCTTCTGGGTTACGCCGGGTTGGTTCGGTATTCTCCGTCTCCGCCGCGTGTGCCGCTTTAATCTCCGAGCTGCAACACTTCCACTGCCCGGCTCGGGACTTCTTCGAAGATCAGGATTCGTTCGTGGTCCATGGTTTCGCGGCGGATGCGGTGTGGGATGTACCATGCGACTGCTGCGATCGGGAGGAAGATTGCCATCCATGCGGGATTGGCTAAGGCCGACGATTCAATCGCCGGCGTCACGACGGCGAAGAGGAAAAATGCCATCACGCCCGCGAGCAGGGTCACGATGGAGTGCTGGCGAAAAGGTGGAAACGAGCAGGTAAACGGAAGCTTGCGGAAGCGCAGCAGGATTGCGTTGATTAACAGTACCGACCACGCGGCCACCAACGCCGCATGCAGAAGGCCCGGAAGCACACCTCCGGTGTAGGCGTAGACGGGAAAAACCAGGAACGCCCCAGGCAGAGTTGAGACCAGCATCACTTTGCGGGCCATGGGCTCGCACTCGTGATTTTCTTCGTCGAGCAGAAGGCGGAAGATCCAGTTGGAGCGCATTTCGACGGGCATCTCGAACACCAGCCGCAATCCCACGATGATGCAGAATGCGAGGATGAAGGGAACGGAAAGCGCGTCGGCGGAGACGGCTACTTTGGCCGCGGCAGAGTGGCCGGCGAATGCACTCATCAGCGCCTGGCACGCCAGAACCAAGCCCAGTCCCGCGACTGCTGACAGAATCAGTCGATGAGACTCGCTGCGCAAAAGCGTCTTCCACACAAAATGGAAACAGCCGCGCTGCACTCGAGTGCGCAGCACGACCCGGTCGAACCGACTGACGAAAAAAGACGGCCTGGAGCTGCCGCGGCTGGCGGCGATTTCCGTCATCTCCGGAATGCGGCTGAAATATCTGCGGTAACTCAGCCCGTAGACGCCGCCGGCGATCACGACGACGGACGCCAGCGCCGGCAGTGCGAACGCGCCGAGCGCGGCTAATGCCGGACTGGCCTCGCCTCGCAGCGATTGACCGAGACCGAGAAACCAGGTGGAGGGTAAAAGGCGCGTCCACCACGGCGGAGTTGCGGGCAATCGCTGCAAAAAATTTGGCAGCGCGAAGCTGGTGCAGAGCAAGGCCACAAAAAAGATGACGAGCAGTGCCCGCAGGTACGGCGAAAGCCTTTTGAAAACGGAGTTCGGCAAAACCGCCATCGAGAAACCGAGCAGCGAGAATACGGCGAAAAATGTGAAAATGCTCGCCGTNAGCACGCACGTCGCATGCACGGCCGCGAAGCGCACGAAGAAGGCGATGTGCTCCTGGGAGGCGCAGACCACGAGCGGGAACAGAACAGACGATGCGGCGTTCACGTCGAGCGCCAGCAGGGCAACGAGATACAGCATGGCGATGAGGTTGGCGAAAAAGATGCTTCGCGTCGGGATAGGAAGTGGGACCAGGTTGAAGTAGTCGCGGCGGTCGGGGAAGATGCTATCCCAACGCCAGACGGCGACCGCTCCGGTGACGACCATGGAAAGCACGATGAAGAAATATTCGTCGGGCAGCGCGGCGGCGAGGGGATTAAAGTCGATTACTCCGCGCATCCATTGCAGCAGTGATCCGTATTTTTCGAACAGGAGCACCGAAACGAATCCGCCGGGAAGGGCCAGCAGCGTTAGAACCAGGCCAATGCTCAGATCGAGGCCTTCGGAATCGTCATCGCCGCCGCCGTGGAAAATACGCGCGGCAAAGAGGCGCACCAGTCGCGCGAACGGGCGCTGGCGAAAAATCTCCCAGCGGTGTGTGATCGACGTTGCCAGCGGGAAGTTCATGCGGCGCTTATTACGGTCACGATGTCGCGCGCCACGCTGACCGTGTCGACATCATCGACCAGGTGGAGGAAAGTATTTTCCAGCGACTGGCCGAGAATCTGGCCGATGTTTGCCACCGAGTCCTGCGCGATCACGACTCCTTTGCGCAAAATCAAAACGTCGGAGCAAACTTTCTCGACCACCTCGAGCACGTGCGAACAATAAAATACGAGCTTGCCCTGCTGGCCGAGTGCCTGCACCAGATTCTTGAAGATCAGCGCGGAAGTCACGTCCAGCCCGGAGAGTGGCTCGTCAAAAATAAAAATGTCCGGATTGTCCATGAGCGCGGCGATCAACAGAATGCGCTGGCGCATCCCTTTGGAGTAGGAACCGACGCCGGCGTGACGGTGCGCATGCAGCGAGAACAGATTCAACAGCGAGTCGATTTTCTTTTCGAGTTCCGGGCGAGGCATTCCGCGCAGAGTTCCGATGAGCTCCAGATATTCCCAGCCCGTGAGATAAGGATAGAGATGCGCTTCCTCTGGAACATAGCCCAGACGCTTTCGATAAGCCGNCAAATTGTCACGGATGTTNTGGCCGTTGAACAGAACTTCGCCGCGCGTCGGTTCCAACAGGCCGGTGAGCATTTTNACGGTGGTGCTTTTNCCGGAGCCGTTGGGGCCGAGACATCCGAGAACCTGTCCGGGGCGTAGCGTGAAACACACGTCCTGCGCNGCCGGCAGGGACGCATACCGTTTCGTGAGGTGCAGCGCTTCAAGCATCGCTTACCTCCGTGGAGTGAAAAGTTGCGGACCTCGACTGAGAGACTATGCCAACTGGATGCGATCGATAGAGTCACGCGCAACGCACGAAGCTGATAGTAAGACACTGACTTGGACACCAGCAGTGATGTCGAGGTTCCACGAGTGCGGCCTCGTGAAAATTATTGTGCTGGTGAGTTCAAGCCCAGGGCGCGGATGGTGACTTCATCCGGCGTGGCCTGCCCGTCTTTTTTCGTGACGACGCCGAAGCTTCCGGAATAATCCCACATGGTCCAGCCGATGCCGTAGCGTTCGAGTGCGGTGCGGACGTCTTTGAGCCAGGCTTCGCGGTCGTGCGGATCGGAGTAGGAGCGGAACACGCCGAATTCATTGCAGATCAACGGTACATTGCGTTGCTTCGCCCAGTCGGCGGTCTGATTGATCTCGGCTTCGATGCGGGATGCATCCCAATGATCTTTCCCATAACGAATCACCTGCAGACGCTCGGGAGCGTCGGGAACTGCGGCCGCGACCTGAGCCGCGTTTTCCGGAGAGGAAGGATAGTGCAGACCCTTGAGCCAGTGCCAGTAAAACGCGCCCCAGGTCGCACCTTGATGCGTGAAAATATGCGGCTCGTAGAAATGAAAAACGTAGATCACGTTGGGATCGCGAAGAGGCTCGAGGAAAACCATGTCGTCGTCATCGTCCCATCGCGCTCCGGCAGCGATGATCGTGTGCGTGGGCGCTCCCTGGCGGATCGCCGTGGCTAACTTCGCCTCCACTCCATACCAGCGGTAGGGGTCGCGCATTTCCGGTTCGTTCAGGATTTCGAAGAACACGCGATCCTGATCCCACGACGAATAGTGCCGCGCCACGGTTCGCCAGAAATCGGCAAAGCGCGCCACGAAGTCGTCTTCCTTGAGGCGGGCTTTGAAATCGGAGTCGGGATGCATGTCAAGTTCCACGGCAAGGCCGGCGTCGAGAATCATTTTTATTGCAGCATCGAGCGAGCCGAAATATTCGGCAGCGCCTCCTGAGCGCCGACTCGCGTCCATGATGGGTTGCGGGTTCACGCTGAGGCGTACGTGGTCGAAACCCATGGACTTGATCAGCGCGATGTCGGAGGCCGTGGTCCAGTTCTGGAAATGTTCTTTCGTGTAACCCTTGGGATCGTAGACCTGCGCGAACCATTCGCTGAGATTGATGCCGTGGCGAATGTGCGCGAGGCGCGCGGCGGGAACGGACGAGAGTTGGGCTGTGTTCTGTGCGAACGCCGACGGCAGAAGTATAAAAAGCAGAAGGCCAATCCATCTGAGTTTCATGTATTTCTCCGTCAAAAAAAGGGGCGAGTGACTAGTGGCCAGCGGATAGTAAGACCGCTGCCCATGCTGGTTTTACTAGCCACTAGCCACTGGATGTGAGGATCCGGCAAAGTAGCGAAGCAATCACGGAATCTTTTGGCCTGAGCGCCTGAAGGCTTTTGCTACTTCAACTCCGCCAATTTCTGTGTAGCCAGCTGCGCGGCTTCGCCCGCCGGATTTTCCTTCTTGATCTCTTCGTAGGTTCGCTTGGCGTCGAGAGGCTGGTTCGAGGCTTCGTAAAGATCGCCAAGCTGCAACTGGGCCGTGACCTTACTCACCGTTTTGGTGGGCTTCTTCATCAACTCCTGATATAGGGCCACCGCTTCTTTGACGCGGTTGGTGTCGCCGTAAAGCGACGCCAACGCAAGCTTGGCCATGGAAGCCAGTTCGCCGTTCCCGCCGGAAGCCACTTGCTTCAGATCGCGCTCCGCGGCTGCGTTGTCACCCGCATCCACGGCAGTCACTCCCAGAAAGTAGTGAGCCATGTCGGCGGTGCGGGTATGCGGAAACTTGTCGGCGATCGCCTGAAACTGCTTGTGCGCGGCTTCCGCGCGTTCTTTCGAGGAAGTGAAGGTAGGCACATCCGGCTGCGGCGGCGATCCGGCCGGCCGCAACGGGGTGTTCATGGTTCGTACGGCCTGGGCGAAATCGAAGCTGGCTTTTTCGTCCTGAGTAGTCAGGTAATACCAGCCGCCCAGCGCCGCGCCCAGAACCAAGGCAACGGCGACGCCGGCGATGAGCAGCGTGGACCGATGTTCCACCGTCCAATGAGCGGTCTTTTCGGCGGTGGCGATCGTGACGCGGCTGAAGGCGTCCTGTTTAAGTTGATGGCGGGTTTCTGCGCGCACGGACTTCCCTTCTACTGGCGATGGCGGGTGGAATTAAGATGACAAACTAATAGTCTAACAGGGAAAAAATGGAGGCGTCAAAGATGGATCGTGGCGGCAGGCGGTGGGGTCAGCTTGCTTTCCATATCCTAAGGAGCTCGGCCGATCCAGCAATTAGGATCGCAAGGCTCGACACAGCCACCATAGCGCGCAGGCATGGCTCGGGTTTATACCGATGCTTTGTCCTTCCGGTCCAAGGGTGGACTGCCCTAAATTCCTTAGCGAAGAGGCCATACCAAATCCCGTAGGCTGCGGTCACGATCCCCAGCAGCGCAAGCATCGCGCCCCGTCTCTCCCCCCTACCGCGGAGCTTCCTCGAGCAATCCCTGCTCGAGCTTTTCCTGACACTCGATGCAGTGACGCGTCCACGGCACAGCCTCCAACCGCTTGGCGTTAATTTCCTTGCCGCAGTGGATGCACTCTCCGAAGCTGCCTTCGCGAATGCGGACCAGCGCCTTCTCCACCATCTGCAGAAGCTGCCGCTCGTTGTTGCTCTGGCTGAACAGAAATTCCTTGGTATAGGAGCTGGCGGCGCGGTCGGCAATGTCCTGCGCCGTATCCTCGTCCGCCGAGCGCCCGTCTTTTTGCGTGCGGTTTACAGTGCGGCTCAAATCCTGCTGCCGCGTCTCCAGCCGCTTCTTGAAACCTTCCAGCTTTTTCTTGTCCATAGGTCACTTCAAAACTGGGCTGAAACTGCATCACCCGAAATTAAGTCCACTTCAAACTTGTTGGGACGCATCCTTCCGGAGGCGTCCCTGTCAATAAGGCCAAACGAAGATGATAAGCGCCAAAATTGAGATGCGTCAACCGGCCGGGAGGATGGATAGCGTCTTCATCAGTGTTGCCGCGGTCCAACCGCCGATTTTTCATTCTCGATGCACAATGCCCCGCCCAAGAGTTTGAACGAAGTCGAAGTCGAGGAGATCTGCACTTGTTGCGTTTATCTCTCCCTCTGCTGTTCTGCTCGGCGCTGGCCGGGCTCCTATCCGCTCAGACTTCGCCGTCTTCGTCCAATCCGTCCTTGCCCGGCACGCCGACGTGCAACCTGGCCGCGACAGCCGAAGAGTCCCTCGGTGAAGATTATCCGCCGGTGAACTCTTTCCTGCGACGGCTCGGCCTGCGCGCTCGTGCTGCTGCCGCTCGAAGGGCTGCAGTCCCGCCATTAATTCGGGACCGAATATTTATGACCGAAGATTCAGAGCCAAAGATATAAGACCAAAGACCAGGGCCCAAGAAGATCGATGACCGGGCGCCCGGCGGCCCTACCTCGGCAGCGGCTCTTTCATATTCGCCAACGCATAACCCATCACTGCCATCGCCGCGGTGTTCTCCCGCAGCTCAGCCGGGACTACTTTATCCAAAGTGTCGGCCGCGGTGTGGTGATAGTTGAAATAGGTGCGTCCGTCCTGCAGCACGCCCAGCGCGGGAACGCCCTGGTCTGACATGTCGGATATATCTGCGCCCGGCGCGTAACTCGTTTCCTGCAGTGCGTTCGCTCCAATGCTTTGCAGAACGTCCATGACCGGTTCAAGCATTTCCGTGGCCGCGTGACTGATCTTGGCGTCGAACCCCAGCGGATGCGCCGCTCCCGAGTCGCTTTCGATGGCGGCAACATACTTCGGAAACTCCGCGGAATGATCCTTGGTGTAAGCCTTGCTGCCGGAGCCGCCGGTCTCCTCGTCCATCCACGCAATCACGCGGATGGTGCGCTTGGGACGCAGATGGAGCCGCTGCAGCAACTCCGCCGCTTCCATGGCAATCACTACGCCGGCGCCGTCGTCGATCGCGCCCGTGCCCAGGTCCCAGGAGTCGAGATGTCCGGACAGCACAACGATCTGCTCGGGATGCTCACTGCCCTTAAGATCGGCGATCACGTTATGGCTGGTGGTTTCCGGCAGCTGCTGCGGGGCGAGAGTAAGGTGCATGCGAACCTTGCCTTGCGTCGCCAGGTCCGCAATGAGCGCTGCGTCTTCCGCGGTGACTGCGCCCGCAGGAATCCCCGCCGGAATGCTGAAGCCGGTATGGGGAAGTCGATAGTCGGCATTGCCCACCGATCGCACCAGGCAGGCCACCCCACCCCAATCGGCCACTGCTGTCGGACCGGCGGCCCGGTAGCGCACCGCTTCGCCGTATGCGGTGAAGGCCATGCCGGCCGCCGCTTTCTGTTTGTCGTAGAGCTCGTTGAACAGCACGATCTTTCCGGTAACCCCTTCGCGGCCTAAAGCCTTGAGCTGGTCGAAGTCGCTGACCACCACCACGTCGGCCGTAATCCCCTGAGCCGGCGTTGCCGAGCTTCCTCCCAGCGCGGTCAGCACAATCTTCTGCCTCGTGTCTTTCGCCTGACCGTAATATTCGACCAGTTCCGCCGTCTCCGCGCCACGCACCCAGTGCGACACCTTCACTTCTTCGAGTTGCACGTCCAGCCCCAGCTGGCGGAGCTGCGCGGCAACGTAGTCCACCGCAGCATCGGCCTGAACAGATCCTGTCGGGCGCGGACCGATGTTCTCCGTGAGATGGGCAAGCTGGTGGTAGGCATAATCGTCCGCCATTGCCGCCGACTTGATGGCTGTCAATTCTTCCAGCAGTTGCGGAGGAAGACCTTCGTGTCGCGGCCGGTCAAACAGCGCCGGCATACTCGAAGCGGAACCCGATTTGGGCTGAGTCTGGGCGTGGCTTGCAGCGGGGGCAAGAATCGTAGCCGTAAGAGTCAAGGCGCAGCACATCATCAGAAGTAAACAGAAGTAACACCGTGTCTGGTTCATGGTCGCTCGACAGTGTATCCGACAAGGCCTCAAGGACGAAACAGCGATCCCGGCAGCTCCGGCAGCCTGCGCCGTAGAGCGCTGCCTTCCTGTGACTTACTACGGCTCGATGCACCTTAGATTCAGGTACTTTCTGCCAGTTTGAGCGACGAGCCCGCATGCGCTGTTCTTCTGCGTTTTTCTGCACATTTCGTGAGACAATATCGCCGGCAAATGATCGTCAGACACTGACCTTCGCAGTTCCTCTCCGATCGCAGATCTTGGTTAGGGCCCAGCATTTCATCCGGAGCATCTATGAAAACATCATCGTCGCTTATAGGGCGCCTGCCTCCTTGCCGCCTTCTGTTGGCCGGGACCCTTGCAATAGCCACAGCTTTCGCCACCGGCTGCGGTTCCAGCGGGACCACTCCACCGAAATTCAGTGGAAATACCGCGGTGGTTGTTCTCGCCTCCGGCACGGCGAACGACCAGTTGTTTCAATTTTCCGTAACCCTGCAGAGCCTGACTTTGACCAGTCAGTCCGGGCAGACGGTTTCGCTGCTGGCGACCCCGGCGAGCGACGAGTTTATGCACTTGAATGGCCGCGTGGAGCCCCTTGCGACAGTGAGCGTACCGCAAGGTATTTACACCGCTGCAGCGGCGACGGTTAGCGAAGCCTTCCCAGCCTGCGCCGGACTCAACGGCGGATCCCTTCTCATGGATGAAGCGCTCGGCGGCTTAAAAGGGTTAACCGCTGTGTCCATCGAACTGGAGCAACCGATCACGGTGACCGGGACTGCTATGGGATTGGTTCTTGCTCTGCAGGTGTCCGCGACTGCGCCGTTCAACGGCGCGTGCTCGGCCAGCCTGACTAACAATGTCACGATCACGCCGACTTTCGCACTGACTCCCATATCGATCGCGGAACAGCCTACAAACAGCGCGAACGGCAAGGCGTTGGGTGTCGAAGGGCTGATCAGCGCAGTGAGCGCGGAGGGGAGTGGCTTTACAGCCGGTGCGCTTCCTAGCATGAATGAGGGGACCATTGCTCCTGGGTGGCAGGTAGCCGTGAGTGGCGGCACAGTTTTTCAAGGGGTGACAAGCCCCTCAGAGCTCACTGTCGGAATGCCGGTCGACATGGACCTGGTAATCCAGCCGGATGGATCGTTGCTGGCTACGCGAGTTGCCGTCTACGACACGGATCCCACAAACCTGAGCCTCGCTTTCGGCCCGCCGATGGCGATATATCCCTCCGGCGCTTATCAAGCCGTCTACCCGGTGATGAACGC
>JGI12712J15308_10000427_pt1 | contig 12464 bp, 10 predicted proteins | sample JacPin_JW_Ref_O2_FD_15308 | JGI IMG/M metagenome (IMG submission 15308) | reverse complement strand
AAGTAAAACAGAACTCCGATTCCACAAATCGCTGTCAAGACGAACCACATGGCTATACACCTCGTGGTGACTCAACCGCTCGGCCCCCACAGGCGGCGCCGTATCACCAACCACCTTACCCATTGGATACGAGGCGCCGTAAAGCGCAAGTAAAAGGTTCATAAAGAAATCGTAAACTCGGGGGGCATCAAGGATGGTCGATCTGCCGCCGCAGCACATTGCCGTGGATTCGCAGAGTGCTGTGCAGTCCGGAAGGCGCAGTCAGTAAGGTGTGGAAGAACTTGGGCAGAGAGCGCGCGAAATGCGGTGACGGCGTCGACTTACTCCCCAGGCTCAAATCGGTATCCCACCCAGGGCTCGGTGAGAATGTAGCGCGGCGCTGCCTCGTCCGGTTCGAGTTTCTTGCGCAGGTGGCCAACAAAAACGCGCAGGTATTCCGGCTGTTCCACGCTGTTTCCGCCCCACACCGCCGCGAGCAAGTTGCGATGAGTCAAAACCTTGCCCGCATGTCTCGCCAGGTAGGTCAGCAGGTCAAATTCCTTGGGCGTGAGGTGCACTTCCCGGTCTCGAACCCGAACCGAGCGCGTCGCGATATCGATCCGAAAGTCTCCCGCCTCAATCAACGGTGATTCCGGCTCCTCGGGCGCTGCAGCGCGGCGGAGCGCTGCCCTGACTCGCGCCAGAAGTTCATGAACGCCGAATGGCTTGGTGACGTAGTCGTCGGCGCCCGCATCCAGAGCCTCTACCTTGATGCGCTCTTCCCCCTTCACCGAAAGCACGATGATCGGAATGCGCGACCTGGCGCGAATCTGCCGGCAAAGTTCCAAACCGCCCAGGTTCGGCATGCGCAGATCCGTAATCACCAGATCGGGAGTCCACTCCTTCAGAATCAGCAGCGCCTCGTCCCCATCCGATGCCGTGCGCACTCCGTAGCCCTGACTGGAGAGTGTGGTTTTCAGAACCCGCGTAATCTGCGGCTCGTCGTCCACCACCAAAATATTGCCTTTGCCCGCCGGCGCGTTCATCGCGGTCCTCACTTCACTTCCTGCGTCACAATGTGGACGTCCACCGGGGGCGCATCCCTCAGAAACTTGTGAATCACGGAAAGATAGAGATAGCGTCGCCATCCCGTCTGCGCCGACCTGCCAAACACTACCTGCGTAATGTGCTTCTCGCGCACCACCTTGGCCACTTCCTCGGCGACTTTCTTGCCCTTAGTCCGCACCACCTGCGCACCTAGGTTCTCCGCAAACTGTATATTCTGAGCCAACGAGCGCTGGTCCTGCGGGTCGTCATCGGTGCCGATATCGACATAGATCACGAAAAGATCCGCATCGATGCGCTGTGACATGCGAGCCGCTCGCGCAATCAGATACTGCGCTGCCGGACTCGAACTGATCCCGACTCCAATCCGTTCGCGAACCCCAACGTTGCGTCCGGCGCCTTCCTTCTCCAAATAAGTCTCGAGGCTCCGGTCCACCGCGCGAGTAACTTGCTGCAACGCCAGTTCTCGCAGCGCAATCAGGTTGCCGGGCCGGAAGAAGTTGTCCAGAGCCCGATCCGCGCGATCCAGCGGATAGATATCGCCGCGCCGCATGCGCGTCTGCAACGCTTCTGGAGTCAAATCAGCCAGAACGATTTCTGTCACCCGTTGCAACACCCAGTCGGGAACCGTTTCCCGCACCCGCACNCCGGTAATGCTCTGCACTGTGGGCATCAAACTCTCGATGTGCTGCACATTCATGGTCGAGAGCACGTCGATCTTGGCGTCGAGCAAGTCCATCACATCTTCGTAACGCTTGTTGTGTTTGCTCCCCTCAATATTGGTGTGGGCCAACTCGTCCACCAGCACCACAGCGGGCTTCCGGGCAATGATGCCATCCACGTCCATCTCTTCGAACTGCGTGCCCTTGTATTCAATATTCCGTCGGGACACGGTTTCCAGTTTCGACGCCAGTTCGATGACGCCCTTTCGCCCGTGAGTTTCGACGATTCCGATTACCACGTCCTCGCTGCGGCTGGCGCGGCGGATCCCTTCGCTCAACATGTTGTAGGTTTTGCCCACGCCGGGCGCATATCCCAGGAAAAGCTTGAATATGCCGCGTTCTTTCTTCGCGACGGCTTCTTCCAACCACTGTTCCGGCGTCTTGGGCATCAGAAACATTTCCTTGTGACGAACTGATTCACGAATCAGCTAGAATCGGCTGACTGTGAAACGACCGACACTCTATCAGATATTACGCTTCATAGCTTCCGCGGTAATCGTGTCGGTGGTCATCCTGGTTTACTCCAAATGGCTGCATGTGAATCCCACCACAGTGGGCTTCACTTTCTTGCTCGTCGTTCTCGTCGTCTCTGCGGTTTGGGGTCTTCGCTACGCCATCTTCGCCGCTATCCTGGCGACCGCCGGCTACAACTATTTTTTTCTGCCGCCTCTGTACAAGTTTACGATCGCCGATCCGCAGAACTGGGTGGCGCTCTTCGCTTTTCTGTTTACAGCCATGGTAGCCAGTGAGCTTTCCGAAAGGGCCCGCCGCGAGGCCGGGGAATCGAACCAACGGCGCAGCGAGGTTGAGCGTCTTTACGCCTTCAGCCAGCAGTTACTGGTCAGTGACAACGTGTTTGGCCTTCTCAACACCATTCCCAAATACATTGTCGGCTGCTTTGGCGTCACCGGCGCGGCCATGTTGGTGGAAGCAAAACAGGAAACTTATTTCTTCGATCCTTCCAGCCAAAGTCTTTTTCCCGTCGAACAATTGAAGGCCATCAGCAGCCGCGGCGAGCCCGTGCTCGACCGCGAGCACCGCATCTGTTACATGCCCCTGAGAATGGGCGTGCGTTCCGTGGGAGCCATTGGCCTCTCTGGTTGCGATCTATCGCGCGAAACCCTGGAAGCCATCGGCAGTCTGGCGGCCATCGCGATTGAACGCGCAAACACTGTGGAAACCCTCACCCGCACCGAAGCCGCGCGCGAGAGTGACCGCTTGCGCTCCATCCTGCTGGACTCGGTGACCCACGAATTCCGAACTCCACTCACCTCCATCAAAGCCTCCGCCGAAACGCTGCTCGCCGATTTGCAAACCGACAAAGCGCAACTGGACAAGCCACACCTAGACAAAACGCAACGCGCCGACCTGCTCGCCGTAATCAACGAAGAGAGCGACCGACTCGACCGGCTAGTCGGAGAAGCCGCCGAAGTCGCGCAGCTCGATTCCCACCAGCTCGAATTCCATTTTGAGCAGCATTCCATTCGCGACGCCATCGACATGGCCTTGCAGCAATCGCGAACCGCCCTGCAACGGCACACGGTCGAGGTCAAAATTCCCGATAACCTGCCGCCAATAAGAATGGATGTCGAACGCATTTCCGAAGTGCTGGTTCATCTGCTGGAAAATGCCAGCAAATATTCTTCGCCCGGCACCGCAATCCATGTCGTGGCCGAACTCCGGCTCGGCGGCGAAGTGGTAACCAGCGTCGCCGACCACGGGCCGGGGATCGACGACATCGAGCAGGACATGATCTTCGAAAAGTTTTATCGCGGCCGCAGACTGCGCACCAGCATCCAGGGTACCGGAATGGGCCTGGCCATCGCCAAGGCCATCATCGAGCTGCATGGCGGAACCATCGGAGTGCGCAGCCAAGTAGGGCGAGGATCGGTCTTTTTTTTCACCCTGCACGCTGACTGATTTTGCGCAGATCGACGCGGCAGATGTTTCCAGTCAGAACCGCTCCGGCACTTCTGTCTGAGCGGCAGAAGTTGACGCTGGAATAGAATACGTTTCGCGGGTTAGAACTGCCGGGCAAATGCATGAACAATACGGAGGCATGGAAAACCTGGGAAGGCCGCACCGTCGACGGCAAATTTCCGCTTCGCCGCTGGTTGGGCGGTTCCGATCACAGCGCTGTATTTCTCACCGACCTTGGCGGATCACAAAAAGCCGTCATCAAGCTGATCGCCGCCAGCCTTAATGCCGACCGCCAGCTTTCCCGCTGGGCCGTCGCCGCAAAACTATCTCACCCGCACCTGATTCGCCTGTTCGAGATGGGACGCTGCCGCTTCGACGGCACGCCGCTTTTGTATCTGGTCATGGAACACGCCGAGGAAGATCTCTCGCAGATTATTCCGCAGCGACCTCTGACGCCCGCTGAGGTCGGAGATATGCTTCCTCCCGTGCTGGATACGCTCTCCTACCTTCACAGCAAGGGCCTCGTACACAACCGCATCCGGCCTTCGAACATTCTGGCGGTCGCTGATCAGTTGAAACTTTCCACGGACGGCATTTCTTCGCGGGGCCCTTCGGATGAGAAGCCCACGTCTCTGACCGTCTACGACGCACCCGAAGTCGCCAGCGGCGAGATATTTCCCGCCATCGATGTGTGGTCCCTCGGCGTCACTCTGGTGGCAGCGCTCACTCAGCAACCCCCCGCGACCCGCGCCAAAGACAAGGGTCAGGTCAAAGAGCAAGCGGAACCACCAGATCCCATCGTCCCGGAGACCATTCCAGAACCGTTCCATAGCATCGCGCGCGCGTCTCTGCATCGCCAGGTTAAACAACGCTGCACGATTGCCGACATAAAAGTCTGGCGCCCGCCACAGCAGCCGTCGCCGACGCCTGTCGTCGCGCCTGCGTCACCCGCAAAATCGAACTCGTTTCGCTGGCGTATCGCGGTTCCGGTCGCGCTGGCGTTGGTTGCGATCATGGTGATCGTTGGCCAGAAACTTCTGTTCCCCCACGACGCGTCCCCCGCCGCGCAGCCCGCGACTCAGTCCAAACCGTCGACGCCTCCCCGGGTTGCGCCCGCGGACGTTCCGCCCCCTGCTACTCCCAGCGCACCGCCGACTAGCAGCCCGAAGCCCAGTTCTGTATCTCCAGGCTCGGAATCTTCCAGCGACGTGATCCACCAGGTCATCCCCGACGTGCCGCGGAACGCGAGCAACACGATCACAGGAAAAATCAAAGTCAAAATACGCGTCGAGGTGGATGCTTCCGGAAAAGTCATGAACGCAACGCTGACCACTCCCGGCCCAAGCAAGTATTTTGCAAACCTCGCGCTGAAGGCAGCACAAAATTGGGAGTTCGCCGCGCCTCAGTCAAACGGTCAACCAACTCCAAGCACGTGGACTCTGCTCTTCGAGTTTTCCAGAACCTCGACAAAAGCGTTCCCATCGCGCGAACAGCGCTAGACTGCAGCCCTAGCCGCTAGAAACATCGCCGTGCGATCGCCTCGATCTCTACTTTATTCCCAGCTTCCACGCAATCTGCCGCAGCATACCCAGCCACACCGTGGCCTCGCCAGGTTGCAGATTCATCCGCCGAACCAGACGCCGCGCCTTTTCTTCCATCACCACTTCCGTCCCCGGCTTGACATAGCCGCTGACGCGTAACGAGTCGAGCAGAATCGACGTAATCATCTCGAGTTCTCCAGCCGAAGCCCGCGCCATTTCTTCCGCCGGCCGCTCGCCATTCACGTTGCGCGCGATCTCGTAAAGACACACCGCCACCGCCTGCCCCAGATTCATCGATATGTGGTCCGGCAGCGCCGGCACATGCAACAGCCAGTGGCAATGCGTGAAGTCGGCGGTAGAGAGGCCAACTTTTTCCGACCCGAAAAGCAGCGCAACCCGTCCTGACGAAAGCTCCTCCCGAATCAATCTGCCGCCATCTTCGTCCAGCCTCCGCAACGGATTCTGCAATACTCTGCGGTGAACGGCCGTCGTTCCCACGACCAACCCGCAGTCGGCGATCGCCTCAGCCACTTTCGAATATTCTTCCGCGTTCGAAAGCAAATCCACCGCTCCCACCGCAGAACGAGCGTCCCGAAACGCAACCTCATAGGGATTCACCACCCGCAAGCGGCGGAAGCCGAAATTACTCATGGCCCGAGCCACCGCGCCAATGTTGAGCGGATTGCGTGGCCGAACCAACACCACCACCAGCTCGTCACGTTTGGAAGGCTCTACCAAGACCGCGCAATTCTACGACACGTTCGCACCCTTCAGCTGCCATTCGTCGCCCAACCGGCGCAAGCAAGATGAGGGCCGCATCCCCACCCCCGTGATCCAGCTTGTCCGCGGAATTGTAAAATAATTGTCAAAGAGCTCCGTCCATCAAGCCCAGCGGCGAAAATCGTTGTAAGCTTCAAGTCGTAGTTGAGGTCCGCCGGGCCCGAGCACCCAAATGCCCCCGGAAGAAGATGGATGGTTCCTGATGAGTCACCTAGCCATGCCACTGGAAACAACCAGACCGGCGCCACATCCTGCCAACCAGCCTCGCCCCGCTGGTCGAATCCTGGTTGTGGAGGACGATCCCGCCGTTCAGAAAGCCCTGAAGCGTCTGTTTGAAACCGAGGGTTTCCCCGTCGAGCTCTGCGCTGACGGAAAATCCGCGCTCGAAAGTTTTCAGGCTTCTCATCCTGCCGCCATCGTGCTCGATCTCCGCCTGCCGAAACTATCCGGCAACGAAGTTTGCAAGGCGGTCAAGGCGCAAGCGCCCACGCTGCCCATTCTCGTTCTCAGCGCGGCCGGTGACGTCTCCGACAAAGTCTTGCTGCTTGAGCTTGGCGCCGACGATTACGTTACCAAGCCATTCAGCCCCCGCGAATTACTGGCCAGAGTCCGCGCTGCTCTCCGCCACACCGCCCGCACCGCCAGCGTGGACGTGGTGAATTTCGACGGCATCTCGGCCGACTTCAAGAAAATCGAGATCAAGCGCGACGGCCAGCCCGTGATTCTCACCGCCCAGGAATTCAAGACTTTTCAATTCCTGGTGCAAAATTCCGATCGCGTCATTTCCCGCGACGAGCTGCTCAACGAAGTGTGGGGCTATCAGAACTATCCCTCCACCCGCACCGTGGACAACCACATTCTCAAGCTCCGGCAAAAACTGGAGAGAGACCCATCCAGTCCGGTACACTTCCGCACCGTGCACGGCATGGGATACAAGTTCGTTCGCTGACTCTCTTGACATCCTCCACGGAATCCGCAACCGGCCCGCACCCCGCTGAGTCGGCTGTCGCGCTCGTGTCGCGGCCGCGCCTGCGTACCCGATTCCTTCTCTCCATGCTGCTGATCACGGCCGGTCTCACCACCACCAGCCTGCTCATGGTCCGGCGCAGCGTGGAGAGTAATGTCCGCCAGCAAATCGCGGTGAACCTTCGCAACTCGGTAGGCACGTTCGAAAATTTCCAGCGCCAGCGCGAACTCATGCTCACCCGTTCCGCGGAATTGTTGGCCGACCTCCCCATCACCCGCGCCATCATGACCAGTCCCGATCCGGTCACCATTCAGGACGCTTCACAGGACGTCTGGCAAATTGCCGGTGGCGACCTCTTCGTCCTAGTCGACCGCAACAGCAAGGTTGTTGCGCTGCACACCAGAACAGCCGGGTTCACCCGCGAAGCTGCAGAACAATATTTCCGCCAATCCCTGGCGGAGGAAGACCGCAGTCACTGGTGGTATGGCGCTCATCATCTTTATCAGGCTTTCGTGCATCCGGTTTACTTCGGCTCCGAAGCCGACGGTCACTTGCTCGGCTTCCTGGTCATCGGCTCTGAGATCGACAATCGTCTGGCGCAGGACGTCGCGAAAGTTGCTGCCAGCCAGGTTGCTTTCTCCTACGAAAACGAAGTGGTCGCCTCCACTCTGACTCCAGCGCAAATCCAGAGCCCGAGTCTTCGGGATTTACTCGCCACAGCCACGCAAACAGAGCCGCGCGACGTCGACGTTGGTAACGAGCACTTTCTCGCCACCTCGCTCGAACTCTCAGGCTCGCCTACCGTACCGGTTCATCTCTGCGTGCTGGGGTCGTATGACCAGGCTGCCAGGCAGTTAAATCAAATCAATCGCCTGCTGTTGCTGCTGGGTCTTGCCGCAGTCCTTATCGGCAGCGCCCTCGTCTTCTTCGTTTCTCACACGTTCACTCGCCCGCTCGAAGACCTGGTCGAAGGCGTCCGCGCCCTGGAGCGTGGCGATTTCCATCATCCTCTCGATTCGCGCGGCGGAGATGAAGTCGCCGATCTTACCCGGGTTTTCGAGCGCATGCGGGCCAGCCTCCTGAAAAGCCAGCGCGATCTTCTCGAGGCCGAACAACTTGCCACCATCGGCCGCATGGCCAGTTCCATCTCCCACGATCTCCGCCACTCCCTGGCGGCCATCGTTGCCAACTCGGAGTTCCTCTGCGACAGTCACCTGACTCCGGCGCAGCGCGAGGAACTGTATCAGGAAGTCCAAACCGGCGTGAATCTCATGACCGACCTCATCGATTCCCTGCTGGAGTTCGCCCGCACCCGCGAATCCCTGAGTCCCGCCTACAACAATGCGTGTGATTCCGTGCAGCGCGCCGTGCAGGCCGTGCGTCTGCATCCCCGGCATCACGGCAGCTCCATTGAAGTTCGCTGCAACGGACTTTGTTCGGGGTGGTTCGACTCCCGCAAGCTGGAGCGTGCGTTATACAATTTGCTGCTGAACGCCTGCGAAGCTGCTCCCGCCGTGGGTGGCAGAGTTGAGGTCGCAGTCAACGAAAATGGCGGGGCAATCGAGATTGAAGTTTCCGACAACGGCCCGGGAGTCGCTGACTCGATTCGCGACAAACTTTTTCATCCCTTTGTGAGTTACGGAAAAGAAAATGGAACCGGCCTGGGCCTGGCCGTAGTCCAGAAAATCGTGCAGGATCACCGCGGCGAAATTGCAGTGGAACGCACGCCCAACGCCCGTACCGTCTTCAGAATCGTGCTGCCCGGGCGGTCGCGCGAAGCCCTCGCCCCGACCAATCCCAGCCCGATTCCGTCTTTCGTCCGCACAAAGCACGACGGCGATGACCCGGATTCGATTTCCGCATCTGGACAGTCGGGCCGGTAATTCCTGTCGAAATACAAGCATCGCGGGAGGTAGGTGTGAAAAGCCTTTGGACCCCTGCAGTTCGTGGAGCTTTTCTCGTAGCTTTTCTCTACAGCACATTCGCTTTGGCACAGACCGCGCCATCCCCTGCCCAGGCCATCGCGCCCGAAGCGAGCGCTACACGCGATTCAGCCGTGCGCGATTTACAAGACCGCGATTTACGGGAGGAAGTCCGCCAGCTTCGCTCCCTGGTCGAACAGATGCGCTCCGACAGCGCCCAGTCGCGCGCCGAGATGCACGAACTGCGCGAAGAGTTAAGGGACACTCGCAGCCTGCTCGAAAAGACGATGGAGAAAACGTCCGCCGTGGTCGCGGCAGCCGNAACTCCCCGCCCCTCCGACGCAAGTTCAATCGCATCCGTGCCGTCGCAAGCCATCCCCGCCGCGGTAGGCGATCAAGTCCAAACTTCTGCCCCGGCCCCATCCTCCGCCGCAGCCCCACTCGAGGAACGAATCCAGAAGCTCGAAGAGTCCACTTCCATGCTGGGCTCGAAAATCGACGAACAATACCAAACCAAAGTCGAAACCGCTTCCAAGTACCACGCACGCCTTTCTGGGATCGTGCTGATGAACGCCTTCCGCAACGTCGGAGCCTCCGACAACCTCGACTTCCCGAACTACGCAGTTCCGCCCGAACCGGGCGCCTCACAGGCCAGCTTCGGCGCTACCTTGCGGCAAAGCGAAATTGGAGTAGAAGTTTTCGGTCCCAGGCTGGCCGGAGCCAAGAGTTCGGCGAATGTGCAGCTCGATTTTTCCGGAGGCTTCGCCTCCACTCCCAACGGCGTCGACTTTGGCATCGCGCGCCTGCAAACCGCCAGTGTCCGCCTCGACTGGCAACACACGTCCGTTATTGCCGGCCAGGATTCTCTCTTCATCTCGCCGCTTTCGCCCACCTCTTTCGCTTCGCTCTCCACTCCTGCCTTTGCCTATGCCGGAAATCTCTGGGGCTGGACTCCGCAACTTCGCGTCGAGCATCGCTTCGATCTTTCCGACCGGCAGACGGTGACCGTCGCAGGCGGCATCATGGACAATCTCGATTGGGAGCCGCCCACCAGCCAGTACTCGCGTACGGCGACAGCCGGCGAACGCTCCGGTCAGCCCGCCTATGCAATTCGCACCGCATGGTCCCGTCCCGTGTTTGACCATCCGTTGAGCTTTGGCGTAGCCGGCTACTACGGCCGACAGGATTGGTCGTGGGATCGTTACGTCGACGCCTGGGCGGGCATGGCCGATTGGCAGATCCCAATCATTCGCCGCCTTACGCTCTCCGGAGAGTTCTATCGCGGCCGCGGCGCAGGCGGCCTCGGCGCCGGCATCGGCCGTGCCGTTGTCTTCGGCGGGGATCCAGCCTACGGCACAACCAGCATCCGCGGCCTCGACTCCGCCGGAGGCTGGACCCAGCTCAAGCTCCAAATTACACCAAAGCTGGAATTGAACGGCGTCTTGGCGGAAGATGACGCATTCACCTCCGATATCCGCGGCTTCGCCACCGACGCCAACAACTTCGTCACCATCCTGGGACGCAACCGCGGCGCACTCGCGAACGTCGTGTATCGTCCGCGCTCCGACCTGTTATTCTCCGCTGAACTCAGACGCCTGCGCAGCTTTCCCGTCTATAGTGATAGCAGCGTCACCAACCAGCTCAACCTCGCTATGGGCATCCTTTTCTGAACATGCGCGCCTTCGCACATCTCCGATGCCGGCGCCGATGCCGATGGATGTTGCGGCTCCTGATGATGATCCCGGTTCTTGCGCAAGCCCAGCAATCAGCTCTCCAGGCCCACGTGGAGATGACTCGTAACGGCCACCGCCTGAAAGACGCTTCGCAAGCCGTGGTCTGGCTAAATCCCGTAGGAGGCGCGACCGCCGAAACCCCGCACCAGGATGCATCGAAGATTCCACAGCTGATGCAGAAGAACAAAAGCTTTCAGCCTTCTCTTCTCGTGATCCCGGTCGGGGGAAAAGTAGAATTCCCCAACCGCGATCCTTTTTTTCACAACGTGTTTTCGCTTTTTGAAGGCAAACGCTTCGACCTCGGGCTCTACGAAAGCGGCACCACCCGCTTCGTGCAGTTCGACAAGCCCGGCGTCTCTTACATCTTTTGCAATATCCACGCGCAGATGAGCGCCGTGATCATCGCTCTGAACACGCCCTACTACGCAATCTCGAACGTGCGCGGCGAAATCAGCATCCCCAACGTCCCTCCCGGCCGCTACGAACTCCAGGTTTTCCACACCTCAGTCCCGCCTGAGAACCTTCGAACCATAACTCGCGAAATCACAGTCGCTCCCGGCGACACATCTCTCGGCACCCTCACCTTGACCGAATCCAATCTCGAAGCGCACAAAAACAAATACGGCCGCGACTACGACAACCCCAACCCCGACAACCCCGCCTACTCGCGCCCGTGATGCTGAGGACGGACACTCTTGTCCGTGGCTTTAGACGTTGCCCTTGATGCTTGCTCGCCTGTTTCCGGCATGGATCAGACAGAAGAAGAGAAAAAAGAAAGAGCAAAGGGCACAGAGAAAGGGCGTGCCGTTTAGCACGCCCCATCTCGCCTCTGACCTTCACTTCGTTTACAGCAACTTGGGACAACCTCACCGCGGGTGCGACCAGCCCTAAGGGTGCCCCATTTCTCGCGGCCTTTGCGAGAATTGAGGCTTTGCGCCGGCACCCTCAACAACTCTACCGATGCCCACCCCCACCCGAATGTCCACCGCCCCCGCCCGACGCATGTCCGCCGCCGGAACTCGGCGCACTGTGGGAACCACCTCCGTAAGACCCACCCGAAGACCGCGGCTGCACCACCGGCTGACGCATATTCAGTTGCGGACGGGACGATCCTCGCCCATATCCATCCGCGTAGCCCCGGCCCTGCGATCCTGCGGAACTCGACGCGGTGCGGTTCCAGTAACTGCCACTCTCACCGCCGCTCCGTCCACCAGCTTCAGCCGACTCGCTGTGCGAAGGCGGCGTGAACGGTCGGAACCCGCCCCGATCTCCGCCCTCCGTCGCGCTCCGCTGCGTTTCCGAGCCCGCTTCCGGCGAACGCGCGGTCTCGCTGCCCGCGCTCCGGTTCATATCGCTATTCTCTCGCGCATTCGAACCCGAACTCGCGCCGGCCTTTGCCGCTACCCCAGCGCCGCCGAAACCAGACCCACTCCCGCCTCCCGCCCGCACCGACGACACGTGATTTTGCGTCATCGACTGCCGCAGTTGCGCCGTCTGCTCGTGGAACGATTCCGTCCGCGCCGGGCTCTGCGTCCCGTAGAAGCTCTGCGTTCCGCTGTGAATGCTTGAAGGAGCGGCAGCCCGTCCACTCGCCGACAAGCTCGCCCGCGATGGCACCACCGGAAGATTCCCCGCCATCATGCGAGCACCATTGAGTTGCTCGTGCGTAGCTGCCGATGCAGTCACGCGACCGGCGCCAAATCGGCCGGCATTCACTGCCGACATAGCTCCGCCCACGCGCGCATCGTTAATGTGTCCCACAGTCGAGAAGCCCGAAGCGCGCAGCGGCGCAAAGCCGCCATAGCGGCCGTACCCACCGCGTCCGGCCCAGCCGA
>JGI12712J15308_10000423_pt1 | contig 12493 bp, 12 predicted proteins | sample JacPin_JW_Ref_O2_FD_15308 | JGI IMG/M metagenome (IMG submission 15308) | reverse complement strand
CGCTGCGCCCGGCTCACCGCCGACCGGGAGGGCATGCGCCGGCTGGCCGCCGACGAGCTGGGCCTGCCCACCGCCCCGTTCTGGTTCGCGGGATCGCTCGACGAGCTTGGCGCCATCGCCGACCACGCCGGTTACCCATTACGCGTCCAACCGGTGGCTGCCGTCGGCGGCGAAGGGCAGTCCGTGGTCCTGCTGCCGGGAGATCTCGAGTCGGCCTGGCAGCGGGCGGTATCCGCCGGTGGCCGGCTGGCCCACAGCCGGGTGCTGGCCGAAACGTTGGTCGAGATCGACTTCCATGTCACTCTGCTCACGGTGCGCAGTTTCGGGCCGAAGGGGCCGACGCTCGACTTCTGTGCGCCGATCGGCCACGGCGAAGCCATTGGCGACGTGCAAGAGTTCTGGCAGCCGCAGGACATGACGCCCGCCGCGCTGGATGCGGGCAGGTCGATTGCGGCCCGGATCGTCAAGGCGCTGGGCGGGCGCGGTGTGTTCGGAGTGGAGTTGATGGTCCGCGGGGACGAGGTCTACTTCAGCGATGTCACCGCCCGGCCGTTCGAGAGCGGCCTGGTCACCACGCGCACCCAACGGCTCTCGGAATTCGAGCTGCAGGCCCGGGCCATCCTGGGACTTCCGGTCGACACGATCATGATTTCGCCGGGTGCCGCGGAGGTGATCTACGCCGGCGGCGTGGTCCAGGGTCCGCAGTCCGGTGGCGCGCTCGCCGATGCGCTGCGCAGGCCGGAAAGCGACGTGCGGGTGTTCAGCCATGACGACTCCGAAGCTCGGCGCCCGTTGGGGGCCGCCGTCGTCACCGCCGCCGACGTGACCGCTGCGCGCAGCCATGCGCGCGAGGTGTCGAGCGCGCTGCGACGGCTCTGGTAGCCCACTGCGGCGTCGAGGTACCCGCCGGCGCGGGGAGGGCTCACTAAGGCGCGGTGGGCGGAGTTGGCGCGTCCGGTGGTGCCGGCGCGGGCGGAGCCGGTGCTGGAGCTGTCGGCGGCGGCGGATTTGGGATTGCCATGCAAGCGAAAAAAGTCGCAGGCAGGCAGGGGCCAGGGCCGGGACTGAGCGGCGAGATGGGTCCCAAGACCAGGATTGCTGCCACCGCGGCGGCAAATGCTTTGTTCATTTTTCTACTTTCAAAAGCCCGACGGCAAAATTGCCGCGCCCAAGCTAAACCGTACGCGCATTCGCAGCTAGTCATAAGGCTGTGTTGCGATTTTTGAACGCGCGGACCGCGCTATTGATCCTGCCAGCCGTGCACAGGTTCTACGCCGATCGGCTGCATTGTGTGCAAGCGCGGCAACAACATTCGCTAGCTCGGACAAGGATCGGCTGAACAGTGCCAGCGGTTGTCGGGGAGTGCTCGACGAAGCGCAACATGTCGTCCCGGTCTGGTTTCACCGTGCGGTTGAATTCCCACCCGAGACATTCCTCGCGCGGGTCGTCGTCAGTCTCGTCTGTTGTTGTGCCAAATAGGGTAAACAACCGGGTACCCATGCCCAAGCCAGAAGCATCGGGGGGATTTCAGCTGATGTCCATGCACGAATATTGTGGTTGACAACGTTGGCTAACGAGCAGGGGAAACCGCAGGTGACTACAGCGTCAGGGCGTTCATACGCAGGAGATATCACCCCCGAGCAGGCATGGAAGATGCTCAGCGAGAACCCCGAGGCGGTTCTGGTCGACGTACGCACCGACGCCGAATGGCGCTTCGTCGGCGTGCCTGACCTGGCCAGCCTGGGCCGCGATGTCGTGTACATCGAATGGAATGCTTCCGATGGCAAGCCCAACGAGAACTTCGTGGCCGACCTGTTGGAGCACGTTCCGGCCCGCGACGATCGCCCGGTGGTGTTCCTGTGTCGCTCGGGTAACCGCTCGATCGGTGCGGCCGAAGCCGCCACCGAAGCCGGTATAGCCCCCTCCTACAACGTGCTCGACGGTTTCGAAGGTCAACTCGACGGCGACAGTCATCGCGGCGGAACAGGCTGGCGGGCAATCGGTTTGCCGTGGAAGCAGACATGACCGCCGGCGACGAGCCCAAGCAGGTGCCGTCGGTCCGCACACCAGAGCAGCTGCCCGACGGCGTCAGCCAAGCCACAATCGGCGTGCGCGGCGGCATCATGCGGTCGCAGTTCGAAGAGACCTCCGAAGCCATGTATCTGGCGTCCGGCTACGTCTACGGCTCCTCTGCCGAGGCCGAGCAGGCGTTCACCGGCGAAGTCGATCGCTACGTCTACTCGCGCTACGGCAACCCGACGATCAGCATGTTCGAGGAACGCCTGCGCCTGATCGAGGGCGCCCCCGCCGCATTCGCCACCGCGAGCGGGATGGCGGCGGTCTTCACCTCGCTGGGCGCATTGCTGGCAGCCGGTGATCGGCTGGTCGCATCGCGCAGCCTGTTCGGTTCGTGTTTCGTGGTGTGCAGCGAGATCCTGCCGCGGTGGGGCGTCGAGACCGTATTCGTCGACGGCGACGACCTATCNCAGTGGGAGAAGGCGCTTTCCGTGCCTACCCAGGCGGTGTTCTTCGAGACGCCGTCGAATCCGATGCAGTCGTTGGTCGACATCGCCGCCGTCACCGAACTCGCACACGCGGCCGGGGCGAAAGTCGTACTGGACAACGTTTTTGCTACTCCCCTTCTGCAGCAAGGCTTCCCGCTCGGCGTCGACGTAGTGGTCTACTCAGGTACCAAGCACATCGACGGGCAGGGCCGAGTGCTCGGTGGGGCCATCCTCGGCGACAAGGAATACATCGACGGCCCGGTGCAGAAGCTGATGCGCCACACCGGCCCCGCGATGAGTGCCTTCAACGCCTGGGTAATGTTGAAAGGGCTTGAGACGCTGGCGGTTCGGGTCGACTACCAGAACGCGTCGGCGCAGCGGATCGCCGAGTACCTGGAAGGCCAGCCCGCGGTGCGATGGGTCCGCTACCCGTTTTTGACGTCGCACCCACAATACGACCTGGCCAAGCGGCAGATGTCCGGCGGCGGCACGGTGGTGACCTTCGAGCTCGACGTCCCCGACAGCGCGGCCAAACAGCGGGCTTTCGAGGTGCTGGACAAACTGCAGCTGATCAACATCTCCAATAATCTGGGTGACTCAAAATCGCTTGTCACCCATCCGGCGACGACAACCCATCGGGCGATGGGACCCGAAGGACGTGCGGCTATCGGGTTGGGCGACGGGGTAGTTCGCATCTCGGTGGGACTAGAGGGAACCGAAGACCTCATCGCCGACATCGACAGGGCCTTGACCTAGGAGTCTGCTGAGAGTTTCCTGGCCAACAGCAATCTGCCTGTCCGACAACAGATATTGCGCATGCGGCCGCATGTTACCCGGCTATTCATCTCGCGGTTGTCCAGTCTTTCCAACCGGTTTGGCCATTTAAGAGGCTCCGGCGCGATAGTAACGACATAGTGAGTGCGTTCGATACCAGAACGACGGTGCGTATCGCAGCGTCTACCCCTGACTGCATTGGGCCAGATATGGAGAGACCTGAGTGATATCGTGCATCAGCCGGCCACGGACGTCACCTCATCCGCTGACCGGCGATTTCTATGAATGGGCCGTCGTCGTCGATGGTGACGAAATTCCCTGGCAGAGCTACGCGGGCCCACTGAGATTCGACGAAACCGACTTCGCCATCGCGACGCGCAAGTTGTTGTCGATCGAACCCGATGAGCTCCCGGAGTTGGTCGGGCAGCATGTCGAATTTTCGTCGCCGAGCGAGCAGCAGCCGCGTCTGATGGTGCATTCGACCACGCCTTACGCCAGCAGCTTCGAAACGGATCTCACCGCGATGGTGGAGGGGCGGCCGCTATTGGACCTCACCACGTACGTGGAAACTCGCGGTCTCTACCTTGCCCGCAGCGGCGATCTCGTCGTCGGACGGACTCAGCCGTGGCGCCGCGGGGTTGCGGCGAGTGGCGTTGAGCGCCTGACACTTCCGGATGCGGACTACTACTATATGTCTCAGGCGCTGCTGCGTCGCGCGGTCGACGGCGGCGACCGCGATCCGGTGATGCGCCAGATCATCGAGTTTCTGACAGAGAACCCTTCAACGGTGGTGTGCCCGTACGACTTTGAACCTGAATTTCAGCTGTTCGTGACGTGGCTGGCCCGGATCGCCGGACTTGGCCGAATATGCGTTGACGCCAACGATTCTCGCCTGGGGGTGTGGAACCGAAAGCGCATGCTGCATCCGACGGTCGAGGCCGCGATGAGTCTCAAGAGCCAGATGGCCGGCCAGCCGGGTCCAGTCATTTTGGAGCACGAGCACCGGGCCAGCGAAGCATTCAAAGCCCTGCAGGTACCCATTCCTGTGCTGCCCGGTTATGCGGTTACGTGGCACGTGGATCGCGGTGATTTCGTTCGCGATCTTCTTCGGGCGGGAGCACTCCTGCGGGATCGGTACGGGCTGTCGCGTGCCTGCCTGAAGCCGTCCGACGGCGGCAACGGCGGCCGGATCGTGCCGAATATCCAACTCGACGACACCCGACGTCTCGAGGAGCTTGCGACCGCCGCGTGGAAATTGGGCGGTGACCAAGTCCTCGAAGCGCACGTCACGTACTTCGAAAGAGAAGTCGGCGGCGAACGGATCTTGACCACGCCGTCAGCCCACGTGCGCGCTGGCACGCTGCTGGACGGTCTCACGCTGCAGTTCATGCGCGGCACGTCGTGGAAGGGCAACATCTACGTGACCACCGCGGACTGGGAGAACCTGGGTCTGGACGCGAGCCTCTACACCGGGCTGCGAGACACGATGACCGAGCTCCATCAACGACTGGGTTTGCTGCACTGCGGCATCGATTTCGCCGTCGGCACCGTGGGCGGAGTCTTCGGCGACACCGTGGTGGCCGCCGTGCAGGACATCAATCCGAAAGTCACCGGTGCGCTGTTCTTGCGCGAGTTCATGGCGCGCCATCCCGAGATCGGCGTCGGTGCCGCGACACGCGTGCTCAGTCCGGAGGCGACCGAAAGTGCCGAGAACATCCGCTCGCTGGTGTCGGAATTCTGCACGGCCGAACAGCCTTGCGAGGAGGTCGCCGTCGTGCCGGGCCGGTGGGCGATGATCGCGACTGCGGGGCCGACGTCGGTATCGGCCGGAGCGCAAGCGTTGACCCTGGAGCGGATGCTTGCCACGTCGCGGTGATGTGATGACGGCGAGATAACAATTGCCACAACAAAGTAGCGCGACGCGCGGAATGAATACCGGGAACAGCGGCGTGCTCAACTTATCGTCACTTTGTGTACCGCCGAACGGTTCTGAAACTGCCGTTGCTGCTGGCTGCCGGCACTGCGCTGGCCTCGTCGCCACGCGCCTCCGCCGAGCCACCCCGCGCGTCCGCCGACTCGAGTCGGTGGTCGGCCGACCGTGCCAAAAGTTGGTACCAAGCCCAGGGCTGGCCTGTCGGTGCGAACTTCATCACCTCCACCGCGATCAACCAACTCGAGATGTTCCAGCCCGGCACCTACGACCCGCGGCGCATCGACACCGAATTGGGTTGGGCCCGACTGCACGGACTGAACACGGTACGGGTTTTCCTGCACGACCAGCTGTGGGCTCAGGATTCCCGCGGCTTCCAAACCCGTCTGGCGCAGTTCGTCAACATCGCGTCCCGTCATCGCATCAAGCCGCTGTTCGTGTTGTTCGACTCCTGCTGGGACCCGCATCCCCAAGTGGGTCGCCAGCATGCCCCGACGCCCGGCGTGCACAACTCCGGCTGGGTGCAGGGCCCCGGCGCTGACCGCATCGACGACAAGAGCTACACCCGCACCCTGCAGGAGTATGTCACCGGTGTCATGACCCAATTCCGCAATGACGACCGGGTTCTGGGTTGGGACGTGTGGAACGAACCCGACAATCCCGCGCCGCAGTACGCCCGCGTCGAGCGCGGCGACAAGCTGGAGCGGGTCGCCGATCTGCTTCCTCAGGTCTTCACCTGGGCACGCGCCGCCGACGCTCGGCAGCCATTGACCAGCGGCGTGTGGGACGGCGAGTGGGCGGATGCGTCGAGCCGCACCACGATCCAGAACATTCAGCTTGCCAACTCTGATGTGATCAGCTTTCACTCGTACGCCGGGCCGTCGACGTTCGAGTCCCGCATCGGTGAGCTCACCCCCCATGGACGCCCCATCTTGTGCACCGAATACATGGCCCGTACGCAGGGCAGCACCATCGAGAGCATCTTGCCGATTGCCAAGCGACACAATGTCGGTGCGATCAACTGGGGCTTGGTGGCAGGCAAAACGCAGACCTACTTTCCGTGGGATTCGTGGAAGCACCCGTATTCGGCGGTGCCGAAAGTGTGGTTCCACGATCTGCTGCGCCCAGACGGAACTGCGTTCCAGGGCATCGAATCTCAGACCATCAGGACCCTGGGCGCTTCGACGGCGGGCTAGAGCCCTACGGTGATGCGGTGACTGTCGCGAAGTCGATTCTGCTGTTTGCGGTGGCTGCGGTGCTCGAGATCGGTGGTGCCTGGCTTGTCTGGCAGGGCATCCGCGAGCATCGCGGATGGACCTGGGCCGGCTTCGGGGTGATCGCGTTGGGCGCCTACGGCTTTGTGGCAACCTTTCAGCCCGACTCGCAGTTCGGTCGGGTGCTGGCCGCCTACGGTGGCGTGTTCGTCGCCGGGTCGCTGGCCTGGGGCATGGCGCTGGACGGTTTTCGGCCGGACCGATGGGACATCATCGGTGCGGCGGTATGCCTGGCCGGCGTCGGCGTGATCATGTACGCGCCGCGTGGGCGCTGATCATTCCTTCTGCTCGACGACGCCCGTCGCGTGCTGCGCGCGATCTTCGTAGGTCCGTCGGGCGGTGGTGTCGAGGTTGAGGAACACCGCATCGTTGCCCATCTTCTTGTTGAGCCAGCGGCGACCGCGGTCCGGCAACAGGGTGGTCACGGCGGCGAATGATTTTCCCCAACTAGGCACCGATACTCGGGATTTCGGCTTGTCGAGCGCCTTGACGATCGCGGCGGCGATCTCGGACGGCTCGACCGGCTTCTGCGCCGCCGACGGCGACGTTCCCGAGATCAGTTCGGTGTTNGTGAAGGTCGGCAGTACCGCGGTGACCTTGACACCCTGCGGGGCGAATTCGTCGGCCATCGCGGTGGACAGCCCGACGACTGCGAATTTTGTTCCGGCATAGATGATTTGACCAGGAACGGCGACCAAGCCGGCCAGTGATGCGATGTTGATGATGTGCCCGCTGCGCCGCTTCACCATCTCCGGCAGCACCAGCTGACAACCGGTGAGCACACCGTAGAAGTTCACCTCGATCGACGAGCGGATAGCTTGCGCCGACTGCTCGAGAAACGGACCTACCGGCATCACACCGGCGTTGTTGATCAGTACATCGATGTGCCCGCCGCCGTCGGCACGGGCTTTGTCGAGAAACGCCGCGAACGATTCCCTGTCGGTCACGTCCAGGGGATGACCGGTGACCTGTCCCAGGCTGCTGATACCGGCGACCGCGCTCTCGAGCACATCGAGGTCCCGGTCACCGATGACCACGCGGGCACCGCGCGCCAGCAGTGCTTGGGCGGTGGCATACCCGATGCCGCGGGCAGCGCCGGTGATGACGATGGTCTTGCCCCTGATGTTGTCCATTCGACGGACTTTACAGGTGTCAAGTCCGGTGCGGAACAACCTTCGGCGCCGCGCAGGGACGCCGGGTGGGGGGCTGTGGCCGGCGTAGGGGTGCCGACCGCCGGGACACTCCTCGCTGGTCAGCGCTCTCAGCGCAGATCACCGCGCCGTCGGGCGGCGCGCATTTCCATACCTAATCCTCAGCTTTTGTTCGGATAACCAGTCCGAACGACTGCCTATTGTGCTGTCGAATATCGTCTGGTATTTCTATAAGAAGAAACGATACTAATCGGATGAAACAAGACCGATTTACACAACAGTAGTCTGGTGCGAGCCGAGAGGAGACCGATGACAGCCCCAACGCTGGGCTCCGCGGTCGGAGGCTTCTCGCTTGGCCAGGGCTTTAGCTGGCCCGACCCCGACATCGACGGCACGCTCATTGTTTCCCAGCCGTCCGCCGACCCCGAACTGTGGGCCGAGTATGCGGCCGGCGCCGTTCGGAGTTACCGCAAGCGTGGCGTGGAATGCGCCCTCGACGTCGACGCACTGCGCGACGGCCACGACACCATCATGTTTTGCGCCGTCGTCGATGACGCCGGACAGGTGGTTGGTGGCCTGCGGGCCAAGGCGCTTCGCTCCGCCGACGACTCGCATGCGGTCGCTGAGTGGGCGGGTCAGCCCGGTCAGCAGGACGTCCGGCAGATGATCGCCGACCGCGTGCCGTATGGGGTTCTGGAAATGAAGGCCGGTTGGGTTACCGACGCTGCCGGCCGGAATCCGTTCCTTACCAGCGCCTTGGCGCGCAGCGGCTTCTACATGATGGTCATTCTCGATTTCCAGTACCTCATGTGCACCGCCGCGACGGCGATCCTGAACACCTGGCGTTCTTCCGGACCAGTGGTGGCAGCCATTCCGTCGACGCCCTATCCCACCGAGCAGTACCGAACCAAGCTGCTCTGGTGGAACCGGCGCGATTTCTTCAACCACGCGCAACCGAATCAGCTCGCCAAGATCGTCAGCGAGACAAAGGATTTGATCCACGAGCAATTTCGTCGGGGTCAGATCGGCACGGGGCTTTCCGGCTTGCTCCCCGTCAGCCTGGCAAAGCCAGTCCGGTCGACTGACTGCGAGGTGGCCTCATAGTCGTGTCCTCATCCAGCGCCCACGCCCAGCCCGAAAACTTACAGAGGTAAAACAATGGAAAACAACTCAGAACCCGTATGGATCATGTTCATCACCGACACCGAGACCCGCGACAAGCTGCTCAAATATGGCAGCGGGTCACAGTGGGAAGTGGACGCCTCTACCGCCGCGGCGATGATTTTGGTCGGAGCGGCGGTGCGGATGCCCTCCCCGGTGGAGACGCTGCCCGTGCCCGGTGTTAACGGGATGTCGATGATCCGGGAAAGCGCCTGAGCGACTTCAGATCCCAAGATCCTTGGCGATAATCGTCTTCATGATCTCGGTGGTCCCGCCGTAAATCGTCTGAATGCGAGCGTCGACGAAAGCACGCGAGACCGGATATTCCCGCATGTACCCGTAGCCGCCGTGCAGTTGTAAGCAGCGGTCGGCGGTGCGAACCTGAAGTTCGGTGGTCCACCATTTCAGCCGCGCGGCCCGGGCCGCGGTCAACTCGCCACTGAGGTGTTCGGCGATGCAGTCGTCGAGATAGGTACGCGCGACATCGATTTCGGTCGACAGTTCGGCGAGCACGAATTGAGTGTTCTGCAAGCCGGAGATGGGGGAGCCGAATGCGTTTCGCTGCTTGACGTAGCCGAGGGTTTCGGCCATCACACCCTCGGCCGCCGCCACCGCGCCGACGGCCAGCGACAGCCGTTCCTGGGGCAGGTTGTTCATCAGTTGATAGAAGCCCCGGCCTTCTTCCCCGAGTAGGTTCTCGATTGGAACCCGCATGTCGGTGAAGCTGAGCTCGCTGGTGTCCTGGGCGTGCAGACCGATCTTCTCCAGGTTCCGGCCGCGGCTGAAGCCCGGTGTTTCCGGCTCGACCACCAGCAGCGACAACCCCTTGTGCCGATCGGGCGAGGTGCGCACGGCGACGACGAACAAATCTCCAGTCTGCCCATTGGAAATAAAGGTCTTCGCGCCGTTGACCACGTAGTGGTCGCCGTCTCGCACCGCGGTGGTGCGGATCCCCGCCAGGTCGCTACCGGCGCCGGGTTCTGTCATCGCGATGCCGATCACCGTCTCGCCGGCGACCACACCGGGCAACCATCGTCGCTGTTGTTCGGCTGTCGTCAGGTCGGTGAGATAGGGCAGCACGATGTCGTTCTGCAGTGACAACGCGATAGCCTCGGCCGCCGCGCCGGCCCGCTGGAGTTCGTCCACGACGATCGCGTTGTAGCGGAAGTCGTCAACGCCCGGCCCGCCGAACTCCTCGGGGACCGAGAACGCCAACAGCCCGAGCTTGCCGGCTTCGGTGAACAGCGAACGGTCCAGGCAGCCGGCCTTCTCCCACTGCTCGTGTGCCGGGACAACAGTCTGCTGGACGAAGTCGTGAACCATTTCGCGGAACTGCCGGTGCTCGGAGGTGTACTCCAGCCGTGCGCTCATTTAGATGCTCCTGTCAGCGAAAGGCGTCGATGCCGGTGAAGGCCTGACCCAGGATCAGCTGGTGCATTTCCGGAGTGCCCTCGTAGGTGAGTACCGATTCCAGGTTGACCATGTGCCGAATCACTGGATACTCCAGCGATATCCCGTTGCCGCCCAATATGGTTCGCGCCGTCCGGCAGATCTCGATCGCTTCCCGGGTGTTGTTGAGCTTGCCGAAGCTGACCTGCTCGGGTCGCAGACCCACGCTGTCCTTGAGTCGCCCCAGCTGCAGCGCCAGCAGCAGACCCTTGTGCAATTCGACGGCCATGTCCACGAGTTTGGCCTGGGTCAACTGGAATCCGGCGATCGGACGCCCGAATTGGGTGCGTTGTCCCGCGTAGTCCAGCGCGGCCTGCCACGCGGATCGCGCGGCGCCCATCGAACCCCAGATGATGCCGTAGCGCGCCTCCGACAGGCACGACAGCGGACCTTTGAGCCCCTTCACGTCGGGCAGCATGGCGTCGTCGGGCAGGCGGACGTCGTCGAGCACCAGCTCGCTGGTGATCGACGCCCGCAGCGAGAGCTTGTGGTGAATGGTGTTGGCGGAAAACCCGGGCGTCTTGGTGGGGACGACGAAGCCGCGCACGCCGTCATCGGTCACCGCCCAGACGATTGCCACGTCGGCGACCGACCCGTTGGTAATCCACATTTTGCGGCCGTTGAGGATCCAGTCCGACCCGTCGCGCCGCGCCCGGGTGGTCATCGAAGCCGGATCGGAGCCGGCGTCGGGTTCGGTCAGACCGAAGCAGCCGAGCAGTTCGCCCGCGGCCATGCCGGGCAGCCACTGTTGCTTCTGCTCTTCGGAGCCGAATCGCCAGATCGCAAACATGGCCAGCGACCCCTGTACCGAGACCATCGACCGGATGCCGGAGTCGGCGGCCTCCAACTCGGTACACGCCAGCCCGTAGTGCACCGACGATGCCCCGCCGCAGCCATAACCCTCCAGGTGCATGCCCAGCAATCCGAGCTGACCGAAGTGCTTGGCCAGATCGCGGACCGGGAGATCGCCGATCTCGAACCACTCCGCGATGTGCGGGATGACGTGCTCGGCGCAGAACTGACGGACCGTGTCACGCACCGCGATCTCGTCGTCGGACAGTGAGCTGTCCAGGCCGAGCGGGTCCTGCGGATTGAAGTCGGGAAGTGTGCCAGTGCTCATGGCCTCATCCTGCCACCGTGTGGAAGTGGAATCGTCGGCGTTGGCCTCCGCAGCGTCCGGGCCTAGGCTGCCATGGGGGCATCAGCATGGAGGAAAGAAAATGCCCCCACTACTTCGCTTGTCGGCCGTGTTCATTGCAGTGGTCGCGCTGGCCCCGCCGGCGGTTGCCGATCCGGTCGACCCGATCCCTGGAAACGGCGTCTTCATCGTCGGACCCGACATTTCACCGGGCCTCTACCACACGGGCGGGTCGGGATCGGCCTTTGGAGTGTGGATCAACAACGTGCCGACCCAGGACTCAATGTGCTCGTGGTTTACCTACAGCACACCCGATGCGAACAAGGACCATGTCCTGCAGACCAACACTTCGGTCGGTCCGATGTTCGCGAACATCAATACGGGAGTCATGGCCTTCGAGTCGCGCAACTGCCAAAACTGGACGCGGGTCCCCTAAAATGCATCAATTACGTTCAGCCACAGCGGAGTTAGTCGCAGTTGACGCAGACTCCGGTGAGCGACAACTGCATACCGCATGTGCAAAACCTTCCCTCACGCCGGATATCGCCGGAACGCTTGCCGCCGAGGCGCCCCCGATTCTCCGGGTGCTCGACATACCAGGTCCCCTTTCGCGAACTGGGTCCGCGCCCGGCGCCCCTGTCCGCGACGCCGGCGATTTCTTGTTCGGTGATGAAGCCGGTCGTGTACCCGTGATAGATGTGTAGATCGGGCAGACCGTCGCGCCTCTTCGCCACGATGTACGGCTTGTCAGGACCGAGGACCGCGCGGTATTCCGCGATACCGATCGCGGCGGTGACTCGACGGATGAATTGGTGGTCGTCTGCTGGGATGCGTGCCTTCGCCATCGCCGCGAGTAGCGAGTCCGGCGGTTGCTCTGCTGTGGTCACGTTATTCAACGATAAGCCCTCGGGTCGATGACGTCGGGGCTGCGCACCGTCGCAAAACGACTATTAAGCAGTCTGTAGTCGGCTGGCTGACAGCAATTAACAACCTGAACACCTCGCGAACTGAATTTGCTAACTATAGCATCTTAAAGCCAGCTATTTATCGGCGGGAGGAGTGCGATGACAGGCGAGCTTTGGCTCGAGGACATCCACGTGGGGCATCGATTT
>JGI12712J15308_10000422_pt1 | contig 12520 bp, 7 predicted proteins | sample JacPin_JW_Ref_O2_FD_15308 | JGI IMG/M metagenome (IMG submission 15308) | reverse complement strand
CGCGACTTGAGCCTGCGTGCTGGCGCCGGGAATAAGACCCCCGGCCAGGGTGAGATTGTTGGTTCCGGCCCCGTTGAAGATGGATTTCGCGTCGGTCGACAACAGATTCGGCATGTCGCGCACGAAGATCTCCGCCTTATAGGCGCCGGCTTTGCCGTACACGGCTTCGTAATATTGATCCTCGGCGCTGATTCGGCTGCCGCGCACCTCGGCGTAGCTGCCATCCGACGGCCGCTCGGCATTCACGTCGAAGTCAAATTCNGGACCATTCGTCGGCCATCGNGTGTAGCGATCGTAGAGCGCGGTTTTCTCGCCGCTCGAATGCAAAATTCCCACATCGAAGGTGCCGTANATCTGCCAAACGCTCAAGGTCTCCGGATGCAGCCCTTCGGTGGGGGTGCCGTACAAATTTCCGGTCGGTGAGCGGTGTTGACCCGGCACGAGCCAGCTCGTGCCGTCCGGATCGAGCGCTTCGGTTGCCTGCCCGCCGGTTGGATCGAGCTTGTTGGCACGCCAGGTATCGACCCCAACCCCGCTGTCTGCCCAGCCGAATACAGGTACGGACAGCAGCGGCGCAAGCGCGATGAGCTTCAGTTTTCGCATGATGCGATTTCCCATGGTCAGTTCATTGCGTACTACTCGTGAAACCGTACGCCCGAGGGAGCATTCGAACCGTGAATATTCGCGTGACAGGTGATGCAGCCGCGTCCCATGATGCGTTCATCCGGCATCGAACCGGTTCCCAAGGCCTGCTTTGTCTGCAGATCGTTCGGGTGCAGGAAATTCGTNTGGCACTGCTGGCAGAGGAACGGNATCGGCGCGACCAGCAGCGTGCTCTGATTGGAGCCGTGAGGTGTGTGGCAGTTGAGGCAGTTCTCACGCACCGGCGGATGTTCGAACAAGAATGGTCCGCGTTTTTCCGCATGGCATTGGTAGCACGTCTCGTTGACCGTATTGGTCTTGAGCAATGGGCTGGTCAAGGTGCCGTGCGGATTGTGGCAGTCATCGCAGCTCATCTGCCCTTCCGGCAGCGGCATGTGCGAGCGGCGATTGAATTGCAAGCGAATATCCTGGTGACACTGCGCACAGGTATCGTTGATCGAGGCCTTGGCCATCAACCCCTGCACGGAGAATTTCGACATGGGGTTGTGGCAGTCGCTGCAAGACAGGTCGTTGCGCTGGTGTACTGAACCCTGCCAATGATCGCGCGGGCCACCCGCATGACAAGTCAGGCAGGTCTTCGTCTGAACCTCGATCGGAGTGCCGGAGGTCTTGGTGTATCCAATGATGAGGCCTTTGATCAGCGGCTTCGCGGCATGCTCAGATCCCGGGCCATGGCAGGCTTCGCACACCGGAATGGTCGGGTCCGATCGGTTGGCGACGTGCAACCCCAAGGAATGCAGGGTGTGCGTAAAATGATCGGCCTCCAGTTTATGGCAGGCGATGCAGGTTTTTTCCCCCACCATTCGGCCGTCGGGCACCTGCGGATTCGATGCCACGTGGGCGTTCGCGAATCCCAGTGCCGGCCTCGGGAGCTGCAGGAGTCTGACCGAACCCTCATCGAAATCCGTCGGGGGTAGCGAGTTGCGATTGCCATTCTGCGACGGTTGGGATTGACCCATCGCCAGCTTACAGAGAAGGAACGCGAGAGCGAGGACTATCGCGATCGGCACGCTCCAGCGGCTTGTAGACATGTCCCCCTCACTACTGTCCGAAATCCCGCATCATTGAGTTGGCGGGTGGATATCAGAAAGCGGAAGTCCTGTTACATCTGCAACTGTAACTGATGCGTGCGCATCGAGTAAATCGGGGCGGATGTACCTGCGGCGTGGCGTGTACTTTGTAAAAAGGTAAAAACACCCTCACTGACAGGCAGCGGGTTCTGTCGTTACTTTGCCGCCATAGTCTGAGCGCTCGATGCCCCCGTGGAATCCTCCCAGCCGCCGCCGAGCGCGAGGATGAGATTCACGCTCGCGGTGAGCTGCAGGGTATCGAGGGTGAGTGCCTCCAGCTGATTTTGCAGCAGCGCGGTCTGTGAGGTCACCACGGTGAGATAATCGGCCGCGCCCTGCTTATAGAGCGCCAGCGAGAAGTCCAGGGTGCGCTGCGCCGCATCGACCGCGGCCTTTTCGTCAACGGAAGCATCGTGAAAATGATTCAGTGAGGCGAGACTGTCTTCGACTTGCTGAAACGCGCCGACCACGGTGCCGCGATAATTCGCCGCCGATGCGTCGAACTCGGCGCGCGCTTGAGCCACTTGCGCTCGGCGCAGGCCGCCGTCGAACACGCTGAGCAGGGCATTCGGGCCAATCGCCCAGAACGAGCTCGGCGCGCTCAGCCAGTTCGACGCGGCGGTGCTTTGGAAGCCGCCCTGACCGCCGAGGGTGAGCGTGGGAAAGTAAGCCGCGCGTGCGACGCCGATGTTCGCATTGGCCGCGATCATGCGCCGCTGCGCGCCGGCGATATCCGGACGGCGTTCGAGCAAGGTGCTGGGGACGCCGCTGGGAATCTGCGGCAGCTGAATGGCGACGATCTCCGGGTTGATTGAAAAGGTCGAGGCCGATACCCCAAGGAGCGCCGCAATGGCGTGCTCCATCAGGGCGCGCTGTGCGAGCGTCTGCGCCGCCTGGGAGAGTGCCGCATTGAGCTGAGTCTGCGCCTGCGCGACGTCCAAACCGGGCGCGATGCCGGCATCGTGGCGCTGTTGGGTGAGGGCGAGCGCACGCGCATAAGCTTTCACCGTTTCATCGAGGATGGCACTGTCGCGGTCGAGGCTGCGCAGTTGAATGTAGTCTTGCACCAGCTGCGCGATCAGCGAGAGGCGCGCGTTCTCGAGGTCCGCGGCCGATGCGGCGGCGTTGGCCTCGCCCGCGGCGACCTCGTTGCGAATCTGACCCCACAAGTCGAGTTCGTAGCTGACGCTGCCGCCCAGCGTGTTGGAATTAAAGTACGTCGGCGTCGTCGGCCCTCGAAGCGGTGCGTTGACCGATTCCCGGTTGCGCTGAGCGCTGGCATTGAGGCCTAGCGTGGGGAACAGCCCGGCGCGCGCCTGATCGGCGAGTGCCCGGGCCTGGGCGTAGTTCGCGAATGCGGCGGCGAGAGTTGGGTTGCCGGCGATCAACCTTTTCTCGAGATCGTCGAGTTCTGTGTTGCCATAGAGCGCCCACCAGCTGTCACGTGGCAGACGATCCGCCGGCTGGGCCTGAGTCCAAGGACCGATTTCCTTGTAAGCATCCGCAGCGGGAATGACCGGCGTCTTCAGGGGCGGCGCCAGCGAACAGGCGCTGAGCATCAGCATCAGCGCCGCGCCGCAGCTCAGTATGCCCTTAGCCTGTTTCATTCTTATTCTTCCCCTTGGCGGCGAGCTTGTCGCTTGGCGCCGCACCAGCGAGGCGGACGAGGACCCCATTACTGATTCCATCGGGCGGATTTTGAATGACGCGGTCACTGGGTGAGACGCCCGAGGCGAGCTCGACCACCGCGCCTAAGTCGCGCGCAATCGACACCGGCTTCATCACCACGCGATTGCCGGCTTCGACGGTCGCGACGGAAAGCCCCTTGGCATCAAAAATCAACGCACTCGAGGGCACGCTAAGCACGTGCGCGGCGGCGGCCAATTGCAGATGGATGCTGCCGTAGTCGCCCGGCATCATCTCGCCCGCGGCATTGTCGACAATGATCTGCATCAGGGTGGTGCCGGTGCTCGCATTGACGGCCTGTGCGGAAGCCTCGACCGTTCCGGTGTAAGTTTTGCCTGGATGTTCCGGCACGCTGATCGTGGCCTTGGTGCCGGGCGGAACGCTGGGCACATAATTCTGCGGCACATTGACATAGACGCGCAGCTTCCCCGTTTCAGACACTACGAACAGCTGCGCACCGCCGGCTGCGCCCACGTTGATCAGCGCGCCGATGTCGGTTGCTCGCGCGGTCACGATGCCGTCGAACGGCGCGCTCAGGCGCTTGAAGCCTTCCATGGCGACCAGGCGGTCGACGTTCGCCTGCGCAGCCTTGACCTGGGCCATATTGGCGTTCCAAGTGAAAGTGCGCTGGTCGACATCCTGCTTGGCGACAGCGTCGGTGCTGGCGAGTGACTGCCAGCGCTCCGCGCCAATCTGCGCGAGCTTGGAATTGGCCTGCGCGACGCCCAGGTCAGCGCGCGCCTGCATGAGCTGTTGGTCGAGATCAGGCGTATCGATCTCGGCGAGCACCTCGCCGGCCTTCACTTTGGCGCCGATATCGTGTTTCCAGCTCTTCAAATAGCCGGGGACGCGCGCGTAGATGGGCGCTTGGATGAAGGCCTCCAGGCGTCCGGGCAAGTCCAGGCCCGCATTGTTGCTGACGCTTGCAGGCGTCACGAGGGCGACGACCGGCGCGGCCTGCGCTTCGGTCGTATCCTGAAGGCGCCCGTTCTGCGAATGGCGGGTGCCGAGGCCGTAGGCAACAACGGCGACGGCCAGGAGCGCGAAGCCCCCGCCGACCAGGACAAGCTTGCGGCGATCAGTGCCGCTGGGATTTCGATCAGGCTGGGACATGAGATGCTCCGGGATTGGCTTGCGGCGCCGTCTGTGGACCGCGACGCCGGTGAATGATGCTGAACATCACAGGTACGAAGAATAGTGTGGAGACGGTGGCGAAGATCAGGCCGCCGATCACGGCGCGGCCGAGCGGCGCATTCTGCTCTCCACCCTCGCCGAAGCCGAGGGCCATGGGCAGCATGCCGATGACCATCGCGAGTGCAGTCATCAAAACCGGACGCAGTCGCACGAATCCGGCTTCGAGCGCAGCCTGCGTCGCATCGCCAATCTCGTTGAGCTTCTCGCGCGCGAAACTGATCACCAACACGCTGTTCGCGGTCGCGACGCCCATGCACATGATCGCGCCGGTGAGCGCCGGGACCGACAGGGTGGTATGCGTCGCAAACAGCATCCAGATGATACCGGCGACTGCGGCAGGCAGTGCCGTGATGATGACAAAGGGGTCGCTCCACGATTGGAAGTTGATAACCACCACAAAATAGACTAGCACGATGGCGCCGAGCAGGCCGAACAGCAGGCCGGAGTAGGCGCTGTTCATGGTCGCCGTCTGGCCGACCAGAGCAATGATCGAGCCCTTCGGCTTGTCCTTGTCATTCTGCGCCATGATCTTCTGGATATCGGCGGAGACGGCGCCGAGATCTCGCCCCTGCGTGGTTGCATAGATCTCCACCATCGGGGAGATGTCGTATTGGGAGACCACCGCGGAGCTCTGCGTGCGGCGGATATCGGCGATGCCCCCCAGCACCGTCGTTGGCCCGCCGGTGGCGTTGATGGGCAGATTCTGCAGCGCTGGGAGCGAATCGATCTGGTATTGCGGCGTCTGCAGTGCGATCGGGTAGGTGACGCCGTTCTTTTCATTGAGCCAGTAAGTGGGTGCTACCTGAAGGGAACTGGCCAAATTGACCACCAGACTGTTGGTCACGTCTGCCGCGGTCACGCCGGTGTATTGGGCCCGCGTGCGGTCGATATTCACATTGATCGTCGGCACGCTGGCTGACTGCTGGATTCGCGCATCGGCGATCCCCGGGATATGACGGATCTGTGCAAGGAGCTTATTGGCGTAGGCATAGTCCGCGCCAAGATCGTTGCCGCGAACTTGCAAATCAATCGGGGCCGGTGCGCCAAAGTTGAGGATCTGGCTGACGATGTCGGCGGGCAGAAACGAGAAGCTCAGGCCGGGAAAGCGGCGCGGCAGCTCCTGGCGCAGGCGGCTGACGTAATTCGCGGTCGGCGCATGCCCTTCGTTGAGCGAGACCTGGATGTCTCCGTCCGACTCGCCGATCGTGCCGGTGTTGTTATAGATCGTATTGATCGAGGAAAGATAGGTGCCGATATTGTCCGCAACCGCGCCTACTTCAGCCGCCGGGATCACTTCGCGGATGGCTTTCTCCACCTCNGAAAAACGCGCGGCAGTTTCCTCAACACGCATGCCGACCGGCGTCCGCACATGCAGCAGCATTTGGCCGCCGTCGACCTGCGGGAAGAAATTGCGGCCGAGAAATGGCGCGAGCAAGAACGAGAGGGCGATGAACACCATAAAGCCCGCCACGAACAGCCGCCGATGCTCGATGGCAAGGGCCAGCAGACCGTGATATCCGGCGCGCATCCGGGTAAAGCGCTCTTCGAACCCGTGTTGGAAGCGCACCAGCGGATTCTTCGATCGCGGCGGTTCGCCGTCGGCGCCGCCGGCACGCTCCACGTGCATGTGCAGCAGATATTTCGCCATCGTCGGCACCAGTGTGCGCGACAGTAAGAACGAGAAGATCATGGCAAATATGACGCTCTCCGCCATCGGCACGAACAGGAAGCGCGCCACGCCGCTCAAAAAGAACATCGGAATGAACACGATGCAGATGCACAACAGCGAGACGAAGGCAGGGATGACGATCTGCGAGGCGCCGTCGAGGATTGCGGTTTCCACGTCCTTGCCCTGCTCCAGATGGTAGTTGATGCTCTCGATCGTCACCGTCGCCTCGTCCACGAGGATGCCCACGGCAAGCGCGAGTCCCCCGAGGGTCATGATGTTGAGTGTTTCGCCGATCGCGTAGAGCGAGCCGATTGCCCCGAGAACAGACAGCGGAATCGAGGTCGTCACGATCAGCGTTGAGCGCCAGCTGCCGAGGAAGAGAAGGATCATCAGGCTCGTCAGCGCCGCGGCGATCACACCTTCGCGGATCACGCCCTGGATCGACGCGCGCACGAAGAATGACTGATCGCCGATCGGCTTGATCTGGAGCTCGTCCGGCAGCGAAGGCTTGATGACTTGCAGCATATGCTTGATGCCGCTGACGATGTCGAGCGTCGAGGTCGTGCCGTTCTTGAAGACGCTGAGCAGCACCGAGCGACTGCCGTCGACGTGGACGATATTGGTCTGCACCGCACTGCCGTTGTGCACCTGGGAGACATCGCGCATATAGACCATCGCGCCTCCCACGTTCTTGATCGGCAGGTCGCCAAGTTCCGATATTTTCGAGGGCGCGCTGTTGAGATTGACGGTGTATTCATAGTCGCCAATTTTTTCCGTGCCCACCGGAGTGATGAGATTCTGCGCGGCGAGCGAATTGGCAACGTCTAGGCCCGTCAAGCCGCGCGACTGCAACGCGGCGGTATCGAGGTCGAACATCACCTGCGGGGTTTTGCCGCCGAAGGGGTAGGGGATGCCTGCCCCCTGCACCGTGACCAACCGGGTACGGACGAAGTTCAAGCCCAGATCGGCGAGATTTTGTTCGGTCAGACCCGTGCCCGACAGCGCCAGCTGAATGACAGGCACCGATGAGGCGCTGTAGTTGATGATGAGCGGCGGCGTGGTGCCGGGCGGCATCTGTTTGAGCAAGGTCTGCGCAATCGCGGTGACTTGCGCGTTGGCGGTGGCAATGTTGGCGGTGGGGTGGAAGAAAATCTTGACGATGCCGAAGGTGGTATAGGAGTTCGCCTCCAAATGCTCGATGTCATTGACCGTCGTCGTCAGCGCCCGCTCGAACGGGGTGATGACGCGCCCGGCCATCTGATCGGGGGGCAAGCCCGTATATTGAAAGGCCACGCCAATGATCGGAATGTTGATACTCGGAAAAATATCGACCGGCATGCGCATTGCGGCGAGGGCGCCGAGGAGAAAAATGAGCAAGGCCGCGACGATAAACGTATAGGGCCTGTTGAGTGCGATGCGGACTAACGCGAGCATGTGGGTACCTGAAGCGAGAGCGACTTAGACGGCGGTCGGCATCGGCGCGGCATCCTGGGTCGCCAAGCCGCCGATGGCAGACCAATCCAGCTTTTCGCCGCCCTGGGCAAAGAGCCGCAGAAAACGATCGTGCAGCAAGCTGGCAAGCGGCATCGGCACGCGCAGCGTTTCGGCTTCCGCCAACGTCAGACGGATATCTTTAAATCCGAGCGGTGCGGCGAAGGCCGCGGGCCCAAACGTGCCGGCGGCGATGAGCGGTCCGAAAATCGTATAAGCGGGAGATGTGAAGATGGTCGATGTCAGTAGGTTCACGTACGCAATCCGATCGATGCCGGCCTTACCAATGAGTGCAATAGCCTCGCCCAACGCCTCGATGACAGAAGCCTGCAGAAAGTTGGCGGTAAGTTTGACCAGATTCGCGGCTGACGGTTCCATGCCGATCGTCGTCGTCTTTTGTCCCAGNGCATCAAACAGCGGTTTGCAAGCCTCGANGGCGGCAGGATCGCCCGCTGCGACAATGAATANCTTGGCGGCCGCCGCCATGTCCGGGCGCCCAAATACGGGTGCGGCCACGTAGCGCTGTCCAGCTTGTGCATGTGCCNGGGACAAGCGCTTGGAGAGCGCGACNCTGATCGTGCTCATGGAGAGATGGATCGCGCCTTTGCGCAGGTGANCGATGATGCCTTCNGCGCCCATNGTGATGTCGCATGCCGCATCATCATTCGCCAGCATCGTGATCACCGCTTCCCCATCGCACGCTTCGGCAAGACTGGTTGCCTCGCGCGCGCCGAGTTCGACGAGCGCACGGCTTTTGCCGGGACTGCGATTGTACACAGTCACCTCGTGTCCGGCCTTGACGAGGTTAGCCGCCATCACCGTTCCCATGTGTCCGAGCCCGATAAATCCGATTTTCATAGACGTGCTCCGTATCAATTGGGCAAATCGCGCTGCAAAGGCGCCATGAACTCGGGGCCGACGGGATCGGTGATCACCGTGTTCACGATGCGCTCAACCAGCACGCGGTCAGTCGCACTGAGCGACCAGCCTGCGACCTCGAGCGCCGCCTCGAGTTGATTCGGGTGTCGCCCGCCCCAAAGTGCGACGCTAATCCCCTTGTCCAGCATCCAGCGCACCGCCAGTTGGATTACGTGACGATGAAAGCGGCGCTGCGCGAGTTCGTCGAGTTGCCGCACCGCCTCGAGATACTGGGCGAAGCGGGGCGGCTGGAATTTTGGATCGACGCCACGCAGATCGTCGCCGTGGAATACAGTGTCCGGTCGCATGCGCCCGCTCAACAGGCCGCGACAGAGTGCGCCATAGCCCAGGGTTGCGATGCCGTTGGCCTGGCAATAGGGGAGAATCTCCGCTTCAATGCCGCGTTCGAACAGGTTGTACGGCGGCTGCAGGACATGCAGCGGGGCCACTTTCCGGAAGCGCTCGATCTGAGCTACCGAGAAATTGCTGACGCCGATGGCGCGGATCTTGCCCTGTTCGTAAAGCGATCGCATCGCCTCGGCGGTTTCCTCCACCGGCACCAAGGGGTCCGGCCAATGAACTTGATAGATGTCGATGTAATCGGTGCGCAGGCGACGCAGCGACTCATCGACTTCTCGCAGGATCCGCTCGCCGGTGGCGTTCCGATAGATCTTGCCGTCGCGCCATTCCAGTCCCGTCTTGGTGGCGATGACGGTCTGAGCGCGCACGCCGTCGAGGGCGGCGCCGACGATTTCCTCGGACGCGCCGAAGCCATAGACCGGCGCCGTATCGATTAGATTAATGCCCTGATTCAGGGCCGCATGAATCGTGGCGATCGCCTCGCGCTGGTCGCTCCCACCCCACATCCAGCCGCCCATCGCCCATGTGCCGAGTGCCACGCGCGACACCTTCAGCTGGGTCTTGGGAATCTGTACGAGTTCTGTTTCGGTTGCCGGGACCTGAAGCTGAGTTGCTGACATGGGCGGAGCCTCCTGTTCGAACGAATGGGGGAGACTATGGATGCCGTCGATTTAGCGCGTATTGCAGAATCCTGTCGCGTCGGTTACGGGTGAAACAAAGGCTAGTACAGGACCTCGACCGGAGCGCAGAACATATAGCCCGCACCGCGCTCAGTGACGATGAATTTGGGTTGCGAAGGGTCCGGCTCAATCTTTCGGCGCAAGCGCAGCACCTGGATGTCGATCGCGCGGTCGTAGACCTCGTTGTCGTACACCCGGCTGGCCTCCAATAGCTGATCCCGAGTGAGAATTCGTTCCGGAGCCGACAGCAAGGCCGCGAGCAGATTGAACTCGCCGTTGGTTAACACAATATGCCCGCCAGACACTTGCTTGAGCCGCCGGGTGCGCAGATTGAGCTCGAAGGCGCCGAATCGATACGCACGAACTTCGCGTTGCCGCGGCGATGCCGGACTTGCGCTCTTCGTCCGCCGCAACACAGTGCGAATTCGGGCCAATAGTTCGCGGGGACTGAACGGCTTGGTGATGTAGTCATCTGCGCCAAGTTCCAGCCCCATTACGCGGTCGGCTTCGTCGCGCACCCCGGTGAGCATGACAATGGGGATCGATGATTGGTCGCGCAGCGTGCGGGCGATGGCCAAACCGTCCTCGCCGGCCAATCGTAAATCCAGGACGACGAGATCGACCGCCTCCTCGCCGAGGATCTTGGACATCTCTTCGCCGCTCGACGCGACGCTGACGCGCAGCCCGTTCTCCGCCAGGTACTCCTTCAAGAGTGCGCGGATTTGCGGGTCGTCGTCGATGACTAAGATGTGCGGGCTTAGGGTCTCCGACATAATTAGTGCCTCCCAGCCATCAATGAACGGTTTCCAGGACGCGCGCAAGCGACTCGGCCAAATCACGCCGGTGCAATGGTTTGCGCAGCACATCGCTCAAGCCAATGTCCGCCGCACGGTTTGCGAGCTGCGTGCCGCCGTATCCCGTCATTAGAATAATCGGAATTGTGGGCCGAAGTCCCCGGATTGCCTGCGCGAGTTCAGTGCCAATCATCTCAGGCATTGACTCGTCCGTCAGTACGAGATCGAAACGTTCTGGCGCGCCCCGAAATGCCTTCAGCGCCGCGCTGCTCGAGGCGAATCCGACCGGCTCATAGCCGAGAGCGGCAATGATCTCCTCAGCGAGATCTACGAGCGCACGTTCGTCATCCACGATCATCACGGTTTCGCCGTGTCCCCGAGGGAGCGTTCCTGAAGCCTCAACAGGCGGGATGGCGGTTTCGCCCGTGACGGGCAGCCAGATCTCGAAGCGGCTTCCAGCGCCCACGGTGGTCGTGACGTCAATGGCGCCACCGAGGTCTGTCACGATGCCATGGACGAGGGAGAGTCCGAGACCCGTGCCTTCACCGACCTCCTTGGTCGTGAAAAAGGGATCGAACATCCGGTCGAGAACGGCCGGGGGAATTCCGCCGCCGGTATCGCTGACGATGAGCCGCACATAGGGCCCGGGCGCGAGCGTACCGCGCGACAGTGTCCGGGGGTCGCTGACTTCGGCGCGATCGAGAACAACGCTGAGCAGGCCGCCGGACTCCATGGCTTGTACGGCGTTCGTACAAAGATTCATGACTACCTGATGCAGATAGGTTGCATCCCCGGTCACCGCCGCATTGGCGGCGTCGATCCGAGTCTGCAGACGGATGTCCGCGGGTAGAGAAGCTTGAAGGAGTTCGAGGGTCTCGATTACCACCGACTCGACATTCACCGGTACCTTATCGCCGAGGCCGCTGCGGCTGAATCCCAGGATGCGTTCGACCAAAAGCTTTGCACGCTCGGTCGCATGCATAATGTTGTCGAGGTAGCGCCGCAACTCGCTCTTTGCGGGGCAATGCTGAAGCGCGAGCTCGCCGTAGCCCAAAATCGCCCCCAGGATGTTATTGAAGTCGTGGGCAATCCCGCCGGCGAGCGTGCCGATTGCCTCCATCTTTTGCGATTGCCTCAATTGAGTTTCGAGCTGCTCCTTGTCGATCTGCGCTGATTTCTGCGCAGTGATGTCAATCGCGGAGCCGACGAATCGGTAGGGTTTGCCGTCCGAGTCGATCAGGCAGCGTCCGCGCGCGTGCAACCAATGCCACTCGCCGTCGGGCCGGCGGACGCGATACTCGCATTCATAGTGCGGGCTGAGTCCTGCAAAATGATTTTGCAACGCCGCCTCGAAGCGCGGCAAATCGTCGGGGTGAATGACGATCTGGGCCATCCACGAGGCGCGAGAGAAGATCTCGCTGTCGGCGGAATGCCCGCCCAGCAACTTCATCTTAGGCGACAGGAACAGGCGGTCGGCCTGAACGTCCCAGTCCCAATGGCCCTCATTTGCCCCCTCCATGGCGAGAGCGTAACGCTCCTCGCTCTCGCGCAGCGCTCGCTCCCCGGCCGTTACCCGGCGCAATTGGCTCAGCAACGCCGCGATGGTCAGCGCCCCGAGAAGCGTAAGCACCAGTGTCCGCCCGGCGACGCGGATCGTCTCGCTGCGCCACGGCTGCAGCGCAGCGGCGGATTCGCGCGTCACCGCAATTCTCAGGCGGGTATTCGCCACGGGAGCTACGGCGATAAAGTCCATTTGTCGGTCGATTGGATTGAGCAGCTGCGCGGACGGGAGTGCGCCGGCAGCGGCAAGCGCCGGAAATGTTTTGCCCAGTGCGTCCGGCGTGCGTGGATTACGTACCAGCAATGTCCCATCGTCGCGTATCAACTGAATCGCGCCGCCCATGCCGACATTGACCGCTCGATAAAATTGATTGAGGTCCTCAAGATCGACGAGAGCCGTAACGATGCCAACGAAGCGGCCTCTCTCATCGTCGA
>JGI12712J15308_10000421_pt1 | contig 12539 bp, 10 predicted proteins | sample JacPin_JW_Ref_O2_FD_15308 | JGI IMG/M metagenome (IMG submission 15308) | reverse complement strand
AGAGTAGCCGATGGCGTCATTCTGCAGTTCGCCGACCCGGACCTGATTGAGTGGTGCCTCAGTTTCGTAAAGAAAGGCGCCGAGTCGGTGGGACGTGATCCGAGCAGCATTGAAGTAATGTCCGCGGCACCGGTGTGGGTCTCCAATGATTTGAAGGTCGCGCGGGAACACGTGCGCTGGTTTCCTGCGCTGGTTTCCAATCATGTGGTGGATCTCGTCTCGCGCTACAAACCAGAGGAACTGCCGCCCGCGCTGACCTCCTACATCAGCAACAAGGGTCACTATGATTATCAGGAGCACTGCGAAGTCGACAGCGACCACTCGAAGTTCGTGTCCGACGAAGTAGTGGACCGCTTCTGCCTGGTGGGTCCGGTGGACGCTCACCGCGAAAAACTTCGCAAGCTGGCGAGTGTGGGGGTTACTCAATTCAACATTTATCTGATGTGCGGCGAAGAAGAAGGCACGCTCGAAACGTACCGAAAAGAGATTCTGCCTTTGTTTAGAGGATAAGACGGACTGAGTGGAAAGGCACTAAGTTAAGGCGCGCCGGACCAACCCGTAAAACTTAAGAGGACGCCTCGGCCCGTTGAATCGTCGCCGCTCCACGGAATCTCATCAGCGAGTAGTACACCGCGAACGACACCGCGAAGCCCACAAACCACGAATAATCGTAGAGGGGCCGCAGCGACGGAATCACTAGACCGACCAGCGCGGTTCCGGCACCGGTGGCCAACGCGATCACCGCGAGCCAGTTGAAACCGCGCGAGTATTCGTAGATTCCGCCTCGCAGATAAAGATCGTCGACGATCAATACACGCCTGCGGATCACGAAGTAATCGCAAATCATAATGCCCGCGACCGGACCCAGAAATGCCGCGTAGCCGCCCAGCCATCCGAAAATGAACGTTCCATAGCTCGCCAGCAACTTCCACGGCATCATCGCAACGCCCATGAAGCAGGTAATCACGCCGCCTGTGCGGAAACTTATTTTCCGAGGCCACAGATTGGAAAAATCGTTGGCTGGAGAAACCACGTTGGCGCCGATGTTCACATTCAGCGTGGCCAGCAGAATCGCGAGCAGTGAGATCACGACTGCGAGCGGCGAATGAAAACGGCTGAGCAATTGCACCGGATCCCAGATCGCACTTCCGTAAATCACTACCGTCGCCGATGTGACGAGAATTCCAATCAACGAATAGAGCGTCATCGTAGTAGGCAGACCGAGCGCCTGCCCGATCACCTGCTGCCTCTGACTGCGCGCAAAGCGGGTGAAGTCCGGAATGTTGAGAGAGACCGTTGCCCAGAAGCCGACTGTCGCATTCAGCGCCGGAATCAGGAACTTCAGGAACTCAGGAAAACTTGTAAATCGCGAGGGCGCCGCCAGCATTGGACCAAAACCGCCCGCGGCGTGGTAAGCCCACGCAAGCAGAAGCAGGCCCACACCCAGAAGAATCGGCGCGCTGATCCCCTGCAGAAAACGAATGTATTCGATGCCCTTGAGAATAACGGCTACGTTAATCAGCCAGAACGCCAGAAAGCAAATCGCCGTGCTATGCGCGAAGTGCGCCCAGCCTGGAGCTAACACTCCGATGAGAGTACTGATTGCTTCTCCGCCGATCCAAGTCTGAATGCCGAACCAGCCACACGCCACCAGCGCGCGCAATACGGCAGCCACGTTCGCTCCCAACACTCCGAACGACGCACGCGCCAATACTGGAAACGGCACTCCATAGCGCGCTCCAGGATGGGAGTTCAGCAGCATCGGAACCAGCACAATGCTGTTGCCGAGAAAGACCGTGACCACCGCCTGCTTCCAGTTCATCCCTCCCTGGATCAGACTCGCGGCCAGCATGTAAGTGAGGATGTTGACCGACATCGACACCCACAGCGCAGCGAAGTTGTACGTGCCCCAGGTGCGGCGCTCGGCGGTCGCGGGCGCCAGGTCGGGGTTATAAAGCGGGCTGGATTCGATCCGAGAAAGCTTAAACTGTGGTTCGATCGTGGTCATGCGCTCGTTTTCATGCGCTCGTAGTCATTTGGTAATGCGCCGTGAAGATGTTCGCGCTCAGTCGGCAGCCGCCGACTCTCCGGTCTGCGCAGTCAGCGGGCCGTAGGTTTCGGGACGGCGGTCGCGGAAAAACTGCCAGACTTTTCTCACTTCCTGGATCATGTCAAGATCCAAATCGGCGGCGAGCACTTCGTCTTTGTCACGGCTGGCCTGGGCAAAAATCTTACCGCGCGGATTGCAGAAATAGCTTTTGCCGTAGAACTCGCCGATGTTCCACGGCTTTTCCGTTCCCACCCGATTGATCGCGCCCACGAAATAGCCATTGGCGGCGGCATGCGCTGGTTGTTCCAATTCCCATAAATACTCCGACAGCCCCGCCACCGTAGCCGATGGATTGAAAACAATCTCTGCCCCGTTCAACCCCAGCACGCGCGCTCCCTCCGGAAAATGACGGTCATAACAGATGTAAACGCCCACGCGTGCATACTTCGTGTTGAAAACGGGATACCCCATATCTCCCGGCGTGAAATAGAACTTCTCCCAGAATCCGGGGTGCACGTGCGGGATGTGATGTTTGCGATACTTGCCCAGATAACGGCCATCGGCATCGATCACCGCCGCGGTGTTGAAATATAAACCGGGCATCTGCTCTTCGTAGACGGGTACCACGATCACCATGCGGTGCTTCGCCGCAATCTTCTGCATCAGCTTGGTCGTGGGCCCTTCCGGAACTCGTTCGGTAAGTTCATACCAGCGAATATCCTGCTCCGCACAGAAATAAGGACCATAAAACAGTTCCTGCAGGCACAGCACTTGCACTTTTTTCTGCGCCGCCTCGCTAATCAACTTGCGATGCTTGTCGATCATCGCCTTTTTAATTTCGGGCAGTGAGTGGTTGCTGCCCAGAACATTATGAGCTTGAATCAGGCCGCAGCGCACGATCCGAGACATGGGAGTTACCTCCGAAAGAGGCCAATATAGCAGAGTCGGGCGCTGGTTCCCGTACGAAATCAGGGCGAGCCAGCGGCCAGCAGAAGCCCGCTACAAATCTGCAATCGCGCGGTGCAGACTCCGCACACTCTCTTCCAGCACGCGGAACCGAACGTATTCGCCGCCCTTCGCCGCTCCCATGCTCACTTGCGGATTCTGGTGGCGCATGGGGCTGGGGACAGAGCTGCGAAGCCCCACGTGAATCTCCCGCACGCCGGTCTCTTGGATGAGGCCAGCCGCGTTCTGCTCGTTGACGCCGCTGCCAGGCATGATGATGACCTTTTCACCGGCCGCCGCCACCAAGCGAGCGATCACGTCGCGACCGAGCACTGAGGCCTGTTGACCGCCCGACGTCAGGATTCGGTCTGCTCCGGCGGCGCAAACATCTTCGAGCGCGCGAAATAAATCCGCCGACATGTCAAACGCCCGGTGGAACGTCGCGCTCATTGGCCCCGCCAATTCAACCAACTGACGTGTGCGCTCCATCTCCACATGCCCCTCCAGATTCAAAATCCCGAAGACGATTCCGTCCGCTCCTAGCTGTTTCGCGTTGACAACATCACGCCGCATGACTTCGAACTCTTCCTCGTCATAACAGAAGTCCCCGCCGCGCGGCCGGATCATGACGTGCAGACCAATTTCAATTTTTTTCCGCACCAGCTCAATAAGGCCAGTACTGGGCGTTACGCCTCCCTCAAGCAGGTCGCTGCATAGCTCGATGCGCCCAGCCCCGCCGCGCTCTGCGGCACAAGCGGAGGCAACCGAATCAACGCAGACTTCTATGAGAATCTTCTTCATTGATTGACGCCCATTCGATTGACGCTCATGGATGCATGACATTGGTTTCGCACCAATGGAATAGCGGCGAGGCTCCGTTCCCGCTCATTTCACAAAGTGCAGCCCATGAGGGACGAAGGACTGGAACACATAGGCGTACAACAAAACGATGATCCCAACGATCGCCCCGAGCGCCACCGAGTGCCAGGCCACGAAGCGGAAAATAATGCCCTCATTGCCGACTTGTTCGGTGGCCGCAGTCGCAATCGTAATGGACTGAGCATCCACCATTTTGCCCATCACTCCACCGGCGCTGTTAGCCGCGCACATCAGAACCGGGTCGATCCCGAGTTGCTGCGACGTAATGCGCTGTAAGCTTCCGAACAGAGCATTCGACGAAGTGTCGCTTCCCGTGAGCGCCACTCCCAGCCATCCCAGAAACGTCCCGAAGAAAGGATACAACCATCCCGTACGCGTAAACGCCAGACCCAGCACCGCGTCCAGGCCCGAATAGCGGGTGACATAGCCCAACCCCAGCATGAACGAGATCGCAACCATGGCCAGCCGCATCCGCACCAGAGTCTTGCCAAAGATTTTCAGCAACTGCATCGGACCCAAACCAAGCAAAAGCCCGGACGCGACCGCTGCGAGAAAACAACCCGTCCCCGTTGCGGAGAGCCAGTTGAAATCGTAGCGTGCCGGTTCAGGCGTGGGTTTCGTCACGACCGGCGCGGCACGATAAATGGCGTTGTGCAGGTAAGGAACGTCCCACCCGGGCGCGCCCGGCCTGACCTTGCCATCCGGAAGCATCACCCGAAACGCCGGCGTGGTGGCCTGATTCATCGCCAGCTTGATCGAGGGCAATCCCCAGAGCAAAACAAATAGCGACAGGACGGCAAAAGGCATCCACGCTTTCACAACTTGTCCGGCGCTATAGCTGCGCGCTTTGACGTATCCATCGAATTTCTCGGCGGACCATTCGCCGCCCATCTGGTCGCTGGTTTTTCCCGTCGGCGGAGGAAGCACCGCCGCCTTGTCGTCGTAATCAAAGCGCCAGATTCGTTTGGGCTTCCAGAAGCGGAGAAACGTAACCATTGCGACAATCGATATCACACCTCCCATAATGTCGACCAGATTGCTGTCCACGTAGTTCGACCAGAAGAATTGCGTAAGAGAAAATGAGAAGCCAACCACCAGAATGGGAGGAAGAACCTCGAAAGTCTCCTTCCACCCGACCATGGTGCGCACTAACCAAAAAGGAACGATCACCGCAGTGAACGGAAGGATGCGCCCGATCATGGCACTGAGATCAGATTCCGGCAGCGCGGTTACGGCCGCTAGCGCGTGCACGGGAGTACCGATCGCACCCCATGCAACCGGAGCGGTGTTGGCGATCAGGTTCAGCGCCGCAGCGTGAAAGGGTTTGAAGCCGAGTCCGATCATGAACGCGCCCGCGATCGCGACAGGCGCGCCAAAACCTGCCGCACCTTCAATGAACGCCCCAAAGCAAAATGCTACCAGCAGAACTTGCAGCCGGCGGTCTGGCGTAATTCCCGCGACCGACTCTTTCATAATCTCGAACTGCCCGGTCTCCACGGAAATGTCGTAGAGATAAACGGCAGCGAGAACGATCCAGGCAATCTTCAGCAGACCGAATGCAACGCCGTAGCCGAAACTGATTGCCGCCAGAGTCAGCGGCATCTTGAAGAATGCGATAGCAACCGTCATCGCGGTCAGAGCTGCAGCCATCGCGCACCAGTGAGGCTTCACTCTGAATCCAGCCAGGAGGCTGAACAGCACGACGATCGGCAGGGTGGCGATCAGCGTGGAAAGCCACCAATGTCCGACGGGATCGTAGATCTGTGTCCACTGCATGACAGTCTCCTAGCGGACGGAGTCTGAAGCACCGGCAGTTACAACTGTGCGACGTCAATCCTTACGGATGCGCGTCACAAATGCGCGAAGCGGGTTCCTGACGCCAGAATCAGCTTTCCCAACTCTTCGGAAAATTTACATAAGAGCCGTCGAGCGCCGAGATCGATGGGCAACCGAGCAGCTTGAGCGTCCGATCCAGATCGGTGCGCAGAATCTCGATGGCGCGGTTCACCCCTGCTTCACCCGCAGCAGCCAGACCGTAAGCGTAAGCGCGCCCGCACAACACGGCATTGGCGCCGAGGCAGATGGCTTTGACGATGTCGGTACCCCGGCGAATGCCGCCATCCATCCATACTTCGATTTGACCGTTGACCGCCGTGACCACTTCCGGAAGCGCCCGCAGAGAAGCCGGAACGCAATCCAACTGGCGGGCGCCATGATTCGACACCGAGATTGCCGCAGCGCCTTCGTCAATCGCACGACGCGCATCGTCCCCGGTCAGCACGCCTTTAACTGCGATTGGCCCCTGCCACTGTTCGCGAATCCAGCGCAGGTCGGCCCAAGTCACGGTCGACTCAGCCAGTGCCGCGCTGACATCGACGAGCGGCAATGGACCTTTGCCGGGAACGACAACATTCTGAAGCATGGGCAGGCCGCCATCCAGCAGATAGCGCGTCAGCCATCCCGGACGCGAAAGTATTTGCGGAAGATAAGGGATTTTCTCCAGCGGGCCGCCGCTGAGCAGTTCCTTCATCCCGTTGCGAAAGTCACGTTCGCGGATCCCAGCCACCGGCGTGTCGATTGTGACCACAAGTGCCGAAAACCCGGCAGCACGCGCTCTTGCGATCCCAGCTTCCGCCGCGGCGCGTCCTCCCATGAGATAAAGCTGGTAAAAGACCGGACCAGAAGATCCCGCCTTCACGTCCTCCAGCTTGTGCCCGGAGATGGTCGAGAGAATGTAAGCGGTTCCCGCATTGCCCGCAGCTCGAGCGGCAGTCACTTCTCCGCCCGGATGCATAAGGCGACTGTACCCGACCGGAGCCAGCAGGAACGGCAGAGAAAGATCGAACCCGAGCACGCGCGTATGCAAGTCGCAGGCCGGAACGGCAACCGCATGGCGCGGGCGAAACGTCACATCTTCAAACACCCGGCAATTCTCACGCAGCGTGACTTCGCCTTCCGCGCCACCGTCGAGATAGTCGAAAACCGATTTCGGCAGCCGCCGGTAAGCAATGGGCCGGAAGTCCGCGATACAAACTACGCGCGGCGAGGCCACGCGGCGCTGGGCGCTGGTCATTGGGCTTTTCCCTGGCGGAGCATGTTGATCAGAACGCGCAGGCCATCCCCTGATCAACTCGTTACGGGTAGCTGCACGACAGGCCAGCACTATAGCCCGCAAACGAAATCGGCGTCAATGCGGCGCGATTGGAGCGTTGGAGCGGGGACGTTCAGAAAGTGTGTATATGGGGATAGCCGCCCTCGAGAGCCTGCCCGGAGCGCAGCCGAAGGGCCCAGCCGAGCAAAGCTCAAATGGCTTTCCTGGCCACGGCCCGGTCGCGGACGAACCGTTCTAATTAAGGTTTAGCTTTTGGAAATCGGCTGTCGAGTTCGAGATTCAGCAACAACACGTTGACGCGCGCCTCGCCAAGAAATCCAAACTGGCGCCCTTGCGTATATTTGCCGACCAAGCTTCGTAGATCGCCTTCGCTAAGGCCGCGTGCCTTAGCTACGCGAGTTACTTGAAACGCCGCTGCCGCCGGAGTGATGTCGGGATCAAGCCCCGAAGCGGAAGTGGTCACGAGATCGATCGGAACCGGAGTGTTCGGATTTTCCGACTGCAGAGCAGCGGCGTCGGTCTTCACACGGTCGCTCAACTGGTGATTGGTGGGTCCGAGTTGCGTTCCGTTGGAATTGTCAGCCTGGTAGCCGTAGCCCGCGGCGGATGGCCGCGAATGAAAGTAAGTGGGACCAGAAAAGGCCTGCCCGATGATCCTCGACCCCACTACTTTTCCATTGGCCTCAATCAGTTGGCCGTTCGCTTTCTGCGGAAACAAAAGTTGCGCCAGCCCCGTGACTACGAGCGGATAAACAATCCCTAGCAGAACCGTGGTGGCCAGCGTCATCAAGATTGCGGTAATGAGATTTTTTTTCATGCGCGCCTCCTTACGCCAGCCCAACTCGGGTGATCATCATATCGATGAGCTTGATTCCAATGAATGGGATGATTACTCCACCCACCCCATAAATCCAAAGGTTGCGCCGCAACAGCGCCGCCGCACCCATGGGCCGGTATTTCACGCCGCGCAACGCCAGTGGGATCAGGGCGATGATGATGAGCGCGTTGAAAATCACGGCCGAAAGCACCGCCGATTCCGGCGTCCTGAGGTGCATGATATTGAGCGCGTTCAACACAGGAAAAGTCCCCGCAAACATGGCCGGGATTATGGCGAAGTATTTGGCTACATCGTTCGCGATCGAAAACGTAGTCAGTGATCCGCGTGTCATCAGCAACTGTTTGCCAATCTGCACGATTTCAATGAGCTTGGTCGGATTCGAATCGAGATCCACCATGTTGCCGGCTTCTTTCGCCGCCTGCGTTCCGGTATTCATTGCCACTCCGACATCGGCCTGGGCCAGAGCCGGCGCGTCATTGGTACCATCGCCAGTCATCGCGACCAGCTTGCCCTCGGCCTGCTCACGCCGGATCAGGTCCATCTTGTCCTTCGGCGTAGCCTGCGCCAGAAAATCATCTACACCGGCTTCCCGCGCGATCGCGGCAGCGGTCAGGGGATTGTCGCCCGTGATCATCACGGTGCGGATTCCCATTGCCCGCAGGTGGTTGAAGCGTTCCGTCATTCCTCCCTTGACCACGTCCTTGAGTTCGATTACGCCCAGTGCGCCGCGAGTTTTTTCCGCGACCACGAGCGGCGTGCCACCCGAGCGCGCAATCTGCTCCACGGCGGCTTTTACTTCCGCCGGCATTTGCCCACCGTTCTGAGAAATATAAGTTTGAATGGATTCAGCAGCCCCCTTGCGGATTTCGAATCCGTTCAAGTCCACGCCCGACATCCGGGTCTGCGCCGTAAACGGAACGAAGCGCGCATCGTGTGCGCCTAGTTCCCTGCCCCGCAGCCCGTATTTCTCCTTCGCCAGCACCACAATGGACCGGCCCTCGGGAGTCTCATCAGCCAACGATGAAAGTTGCGCAGCGTCGGCTAGTTCTTTCTCGCTCACGCCCGGCGCGGGAATGAATTGCGAAGCCTGCCGATTGCCAAGTGTGATCGTGCCGGTCTTGTCGAGTAACAGCGTGTTCACATCTCCCGCCGCTTCCACCGCCCGCCCTGACATCGCCAGCACGTTGTGCTGCACCAGACGATCCATCCCGGCAATGCCGATTGCGGAGAGCAGCCCGCCGATCGTTGTCGGTATCAGGCACACCAGCAACGACACCAACACAAACACCGTCTGCGGCGAACCGGAATAGATTGCAAACGGTTGCAGCGTGACCACCGCAAGCAGGAAGATGATCGTCAATCCAGCCAGAAGAATGTTGAGCGCGATCTCGTTCGGCGTTTTCTGCCGTTCCGCGCCTTCGACCAGCGCGATCATACGGTCCAGAAACGTTTCGCCCGGATTCGCTGTAATCCTGCACTGGATCTGGTCGGAGAGCACGCGGGTGCCGCCCGTAACGGCCGAGCGATCTCCACCCGCCTCGCGGATCACCGGAGCCGACTCCCCGGTAATCGCCGACTCATCTACCGACGCAACTCCCTCCACGATTTCGCCATCGGACGGAATGAGCTCACCGGCAGAAACCAGCACCAGATCCCCCAGTCGCAGCTTTGAGCTGGGAATTTTCTCGGTCTGATCCTTCCCCAAAATGCGGTTGGCGACAGTCTCAGACCGTGCCTTGCGCAGCGTATCCGCTTGCGCTTTACCGCGGCCCTCAGCCATGGCCTCGGCAAAATTCGCAAACAGCACCGTGAACCACAGCCACAAAGTGATTTGCAGGTTGAACTTGAAGTCTGTGCCGCCCTTGAACAGCAGCACAGTAGTAATTACGCTGCCAATCTCCACGACGAACATGACGGGATTGCCCATCATCTTCTGCGGATTCAGCTTTACGAGTGCATCCAGAATCGCCCGCCGGACGATCTTCCATTCCCAAACAGCTCTGCTTTTCGTCGCCATAGAATCAGAACACCTTCCCAGCGCCCATGAGCAGGTGCTCAAGAATCGGGCCAAGACTCAGTGCCGGGAAAAACGTCAGCGCGCCCACAATGATGATGACGCCGATCAGAAGCACTGTAAAAAGTGGCGTCGTCACCGGAAAAGTTCCAACCGAAGGCGGCACGTATTTCTTACGCGCCAGGTTGCCCGCGATCCCCAACATCGGGATGATCATCAGGAAGCGCCCCGCCAGCATGGTGATTCCGATGGTCGTGTTGTACCAGAGCGTATTCGCGCTCAGGCCGCCGAAGGCCGAGCCGTTGTTGCCGGCTCCGGATACAAACGCGTACAAAATTTCGGTCAGTCCATGCGGCCCGGGATTTGCAATAGCCGACGTTCCAAATCCTTTGACGCTCGAAATCGCCGCAAACACCAGGATCACCAACGGGAATATCAACGCCACCAGCATCGCCATCTTTACGTCATAAGCTTCGATCTTCTTGCCCAGATATTCTGGCGTGCGCCCCACCATCAAGCCGGCAATGAAGACCGCGAGCACTACGTAAATCAGCATGCCGTAGAGTCCCGCGCCCACTCCGCCAAATATCACTTCGCTCAACATGATGTTGACGAGAGGAACCATGCCGCCGAGCGGAGTGAAAGAATCATGCCAGCCGTTGATGGCGCCGCAGCTGGCATCGGTGGTCGCGGTCGCAAACAAGGCCGAATTCGCAATGCCAAACCGGACTTCTTTCCCCTCCATATTTCCACCCGGCTGAAGTGCGGTCACATGCTGATCGGCGCCCACCAACAAAGGATTCCCGCGAGCCTCGGCCCAATAGGCCACCGTCACTCCCACCAAAAACAAGATAGCCATGGCGGACCACACCGCCCACCCGTGAGCCTGCGAACCCGTCATGCGGCCGAGTGTGTAAGTCAGTCCCGCGGAGATCGCGAAAATCGAGAATAGTTCAATCAGGTTCGTGAAGGGAGTTGGATTTTCAAACGGATGCGCGCTGTTCGCGTTAAAAAATCCGCCGCCGTTAGTGCCCCATTCTTTAATAATTTCCTGCGATGCCACTGGACCCTGGGCGATGGTCTGCTCCGTCACCGTGTCCATTACCGGTTTTCCGTCCGGTCCGGTGACCGGTTTCCCATCCGCGCCAACCTTTTGAATCTGCTGCGACTCGACCAGCGTCGCTTTGTCGTAAGGTCTGAGATTCTGCACCACTCCTTGCGACACCAGCAGCAGCGCTCCCACTACACAAAACGGCAACAGCACCCAAAGACAGCTGCGAACCATGTCGACCCAGAAATTTCCGATGGTCTCCATCTGCCGGCGCGCGATGCCGCGAATGAATGCGATCGCCAGAGCAATGCCGGTGGCCGCCGAGATGAAGTTGTGATAAGCCAGCGCAGCCATCTGGGTGAAATAGCTCATCGTCGTCTCACCCGCATATTCCTGCCAGTTCGTGTTCGTCGTAAAGGACGCGGCAGTGTTAAACGCCAGGTGAGTCGGCATCACGGCGCCGAACTTCTGCGGATTGAGCGGCAACAACCCCTGCACGCGCTCGATGAAATACAAAACCAGCATCGAGACGGCGCTGAACAGCAGCATCGATATCGCATACTCCGTCCATCGCATCTCATGCGTTTCGTCGACACCCGTCACCCGGTAGAGCAGGCGCTCGACCGGACGCATCACCGGATCCAGAAACGTCCGCTCGCGGCTGAACACCCGCGCCATGAACACGCCCATGGGCTTGGTCACGGCCAGGATCAACCCGAGAAAAACCAGAATTTGAAACCACCCGTTCGCTGTCATTTCAAGGATTTTCCTGTCAGAACTTTTCCGGACGAAGCAGCGCGTAAATCAGGTACACCATGGTCAGCCCGCTCACGATTAGCATAATCACGGATTCCGCGCTCATAATCGCTCCCTCACTTCACTCGATCACAGAAGTGCACATACCCAATCGACAGCGCAAAAAACGCTATCGTTACCGCAATCCATAAAAGATCTTCCATCACAACTCTCCTCGATCCCGTTCACGTCCAATTCTGCGGCACCTATAATTGCACACGAGTCCCTGTAAAGCCGCTATAAAGAGTGCATAAAAAAGTTGTAAAGATTCTTTCTCCGGATTGTCGTGAGCAGCTAGCAGCCCCATTCCGCTTCGCCGGCCGGGGCGAAATACTTGCTGGAGTCTCCATGATCGCTGTCAGTATGCCCGGCGTGGGTCGAGTCCAGTTCCAACAGCGTCAGGCGCGCAGCTGCGACCATGCGACTTTTTTCCTGCTGCGGCACTTCTTGCCAGGTCGCGCGGAGGGGCTTCCCGGCACATCCGAAGTCTGGCCCCAGCGCCTGATGATAGTGGTGGAAAAGTTCTGCCAACTGTTCAGCGGATACATCTTGAAATGACATGGCCTTTNAACCCCTTTTCTCTGTTTAACTCGCGTTCATCTGATCTGTTTTAGTTAATTTCTGTTTACTAGCCTGGCTTCATCGCGACTGTTCCCGTCACGCAGCTCGCCGAGACATGATGTGCTCGCTCATCGTCTCCCCAACCGAACCCTCATGAGTTTGCGGTTCCAAGCGCACGAGATAGCAAACCCGCGTGAAGCGACACTCCTTGCACAGGGCGATGAGAAACCGCAAGTAAAACAGAACTCCGATTCCACAAATCGCTGTCAAGACGAACCACATGGCTATACACCT
>JGI12712J15308_10000408_pt1 | contig 12763 bp, 12 predicted proteins | sample JacPin_JW_Ref_O2_FD_15308 | JGI IMG/M metagenome (IMG submission 15308) | reverse complement strand
AGCCTTTTCAACGGCGACATCGATTGGGTCTACACGGAAGAACTGGGAGTGCGCAGCAATTATTTCTGGTCGCCCGACAGCAAAGGAATTGTTTTCATGCACATGGATGAAACCAAGGTTCCGACTTATCCCATCACNGACTGGATGCCGACTCATCCGAGCGTGGACAACGAAAAATATCCGAAGGTAGGAGATCCCAATCCGGTGGTGAAGCTGGGCGTGCTGGACGCGGACAACGGAAAAACACGCTGGCTGAAGCTGACCGACGACGAAGAGACTTACATTCCGCGTTTTGGCTGGGTGCGCGAAGGAGTGATCTGGGCGGAGGTGCTGAACCGCACCGAAGACAAGATGGACCTGTATTTCGTGGATGTGAAATCGGGCAAGTCGCGGATTGTTTTGACGGAGACCACTCCCGGCGCGTGGATCGATTTCGAACATAACGAAGTTCGCTTCCTGAAATCCAGCGGACGATTCCTGTGGCCAAGCTGGCGCGACGGGAACATGCATCTCTACCTCTACAGTTTTGACAAACAGAATCCGCTCGCCGCGGACGCCAAGCTCGAACAGCAGCTTACGCACGGCGAGTTCCAGGTGCAGGGAGTCGAGGGCGTGGACGAAGCGGCCGGCGTGGTTTTCTTCGCTGCGAACAAGGACGATCCGCGGCAGCGGCATATTTTTTCGGTGAAGCTCGACGGATCTGACTTTCAAACTCTTACGTCTGGGGAAGGACTGCATGCTGGCGAGTTCTCGGAAGACGGCAAACATTATCTCCACACGTCCACGGGGCCGACCACTCCCGCGACAACGTCGGTGTGCGCGGTGGGCGGAGCTTGCAGTCCGTTGTGGGCCGCGCGGGATACGGTAGCGGAATATGGGCTGCGGCCGCCGAAGATGCTGGAGTTCAAAGCGGACGATGGAACAGTTCTGTACGGGCGCTTGCTGCTTCCTCCCGACGCGCCGGCCAGCGGCAAGATTCCGCTGATCGTGAATATTTATGGTGGACCGGCCGCACAAGAAGTGACGAAGGGCCAGCCCAATGCGTTCGATGAAATTTTGGCTCGTAAAGGCTTCGCGATTTTTGCCGTGGACAATCGCGGCACGCCGGGGCGGGATCGCAAGTTCCAGACCGCGATCCGGCATGAGTTTGGCGCCATTGAATTGAAGGATCAACTCACCGCGCTCGACCAGCTTTACGCGCAATATCCGCAGCTGGATAAAGACCGCACCGGAATCTGGGGCTGGTCCAATGGCGGATCGATGACGCTGTATGCGATGACGCATTCCGACCGCTTCCGCGCGGGGGTTGCGGTCGCGCCGGTGACTGATCAATTGAACTACGACACGATTTACACCGAGCGCTATATGGGGCTGCTCAAGGACGACAAGGCGGGATACGACATGTCCGACGTGACCAAGTCCGCCGACCAGCTGCATGGCGCCCTGCTGCTGGTGCATGGCACCAGCGATGACAACGTGCATTTCCAGAACAGCATTCAGATGATTGATGCGCTGATCCGAGCCAGGAAACAATTCCGGCTCATGATTTATCCGGGCAAAACCCACGGCATCGCGGGGCCGGATGCGCGCGTGCATCTGTTCACCATGATCGAAGATCACTTTGAGCGGGAGCTGAAGTAAGGCGGCCGGTAAAACCGTGTGCGAGCGACTCCGCCTGTCCTGAGCGAAGCCCAAGGAACCAGGACGTCGAGAAGCTCGGCGGGTTTTGGCGTTATTTGCGCTTGTCGGATTTCTTCGAGGAACTTTCTTTCGAGGAGCTATCCCGGGAAGACGACGACGAAGAAGAGCTTTCCTTCGAGGAGCTTTCTTTTGAAGAACTCTCTTTTGAGGAACTTTCCTTGGCCCCGCTATCCGACTTGGACTTGTCTTCTTTCTTGGAATCTTTGCTGCCGCCATCTGAGGATGACAGCCCACTGGATTTCTTGGCGTAGTCGGTGACGTACCAGCCTGTGCCTTTGAACTGCACGGCGGGCGCAGTGATCGTCTGCTCGACTCGGCCGCCGCAGTCGGGACACTTCTTGACCATCCGGTCAGAATATTTCTGAATTTTCTCGAACTGATGACCGCACTTCTTGCATTTGTATTCGTAAAGTGGCATGAGTGTGAGACGGTTGTGAGGAACAACTCAGTTTCATATTGATTCTAGGGGCGCAGGAGCGATTGCGTCAATTTTGTGCAACTGGCTGTTTAGGATTTGTGCTGCAGGCGTTTTGGAGCGGTGTTGCGCCAGGCGGCTTCGATGGCCTTGCTCAACGTCTCTTTCCTCGCTGCTTTGAGATGAACGCTGGTCGCGCCGCGGCGTCCCCAGGCGCCCTTCACCGGGACAAATACGTCGGGCTCGGCTTTCGCGAAATAGTGCTGCTGTTCCGGCGAGAGCTTGACCATGCCGTGGTTTTTGTCGGGATGGCCCAGGGTGGCGAAAATTTTACCGCCCACGCGGAAGTCAGGATGGTCCATGTGTTCGCGTTCTTCGGCTTCGGGCAGGGCGAGGGCGAGCTTGCGAAAATCGGTGGCAGTCATGGGGGACTCGAGGTTTCAGATTTAGGATCGCGGATTCGATACCGAGAACCGCGGTCCGATACAAATCTACAATCTGCAATCTGAAATCTGCAACGCTTTCGCAATGGTAAACTTCCGGCCATGCACGATCCTGCTGCCGGTCCGGCGCTGTATCTCGTGGCCACGCCGATCGGCAATCTGGAGGACATCACGTTGCGGGCGCTGCGCGTGCTGAAGGAAGTGGACGTGATTGCCTGCGAAGACACGCGGCAGACGCAGAAACTGCTCAACCATTACAGCATCGCGACCCGAACTACCAGCTATCACGAGCACAACGAGATGACGCGCGCGGCCGAACTGGTGAAAGAGATGCAGGAGGGCGCGAGCGTCGCGCTGGTTACCGACGCGGGCATGCCGGGAATTTCCGATCCGGGATACCGGCTGATTTCGCTGGCCATCCGGCATCATGTGCCGGTGGTGCCGATACCCGGCGCGTCGGCTTTTTTGGCGGCGCTCGTGGCGAGTGGCCTGCCTACCGATTCGTTTCGCTTCAGCGGATTTCTTCCCGCGAAACGCGGGGAGCGTCGCGCGGCGCTCGAGGCGATCAAAGCTTCGCCGCGCACGCAGGTTTTCTACGAAGCTCCGCACCGCGTGGTGGAGGCTCTGGAAGATGTCGTCGAGGTTCTGGGAGAAGTCCGGCACGTGGTGATCGCGCGCGAAGTGACCAAGCTCTACGAAGAGTTTCTGCGGGGCCGCGCCGGCGAGGTGCTGGAGACGCTGAAGTCGCGCGATGTCGTGAAAGGCGAGATCACGCTGCTGATCGGGAAAGCCGAGGAAAGCGATGCTCGTGGAGCGGCGGACGCCCTCGTCCGCCTCACCGTGCGGCAGAGAGTCGACCAGATCATGGCAGAAGAAAAAGTGGACGAAAAGGCGGCGCTGAAGAAAGTGGCAAAGGAGCGGGGAGTGTCGAAGAGCGAGGCGTACCGGGAGTTGCAGAGGAGCAAGTGAATTAAAGTTACTTCCCCGCAAGTTCCCGCTTCACAATTTCGCTGACCGTCTTTCCATCTACGCGCATGCCGGCCGCGTTGAACCTTGCCATGGCGTTCTTCATCACAGTGCCCATCTCTTTCATGGTGGGCGAGCCCATTTCGGCGATGGCGGCTTTCACTCCGGCGACCAACTCGGCCTCGCCGGCGGCTTTGGGCAGGTAGGTTTCGATCAGGACGATCTCGGCGGCCTCTTTGTCGGCCATCTCCTGGCGTCCGCCTTTGGTGAACTGCTCTACCGATTCTTTGCGCTGCTTGATCAGCGTGGCGAGCACGGCCTGAGCTTCTTTGTCGTCGAGCGGGGCCATTTTCTCGACCTGGCGAAGCTGCAATGCACTCTTGACCATGCGCAGGGTGGAGAGGCGGGCTTCGTCTTTCGCCTTCATGGCAGTGACGATGTCTTTCTGGATCTGTTCGGTCAGGCTCATGGGGAGGATTATAGACGGTGCAGCACCATGCCGGCAGCTGGATGCGGTGTCAAAATCCCCACTTCTCGCGCAAAGGACGCGCGAGAAACGGGGCACCGTCATCCCATCAGATGAACGCAAAGATTCTGAGATCAAAAATTCGCTCCCTGACCGTCCGGTCGCGCATCTGATGCGGAGGAGGAACCACCATGAGCAAACTTGCGATTTGGGCCCAACTGGAAGCTCGACCGGGCAAAGAGAAGGAAGTTGAAGAGTTCCTGAAATCGGCGCTGCCGCTGGCCGAGCAGGAAAAAGAAACGGTTAGCTGGTACGCCGTCAAAATGGGGCCAGGCAAGTACGGCATTTTCGATACGTTTGCCGACGAACACGGCCGCAACGCTCACCTTACCGGCCCTATCGCCAAGGCATTATTCGCCAAAGCAGACGAGCTGTTCGCCAAGGCTCCAGAAATTGCAAAACCCGAAGTTCTGGCGGCAAAAACCCGGAATTGACCCATCCAACACGGCATTTCGCGCCTCCCTGTCAGGCGCGAAGTGTGTTCCAAACGCGTCCAATTCGCCCCCGCTTCCGATAGAATAGTTGGGTAATAAGAATCCCGTCTTCTCCAAGGACTTCATCGGAAATGCTGCACAAGAATCGTCTTTTTACTCCCGGGCCAACGCCGTTGCTTCCTGCGGCGCAGACGGCCATGGCTTCCTTTACTGCTCACCACCGCACCGCGGATTTTCGACAACTGTTTCAGCGCGTGCTGGCCGATATGAAGGATTTTGTTGGCACTCAGAACGACGTGCTGGTGCTGGCATGTTCGGGCACGGGCGTGATGGAGGCGTCGGTTTCGAATCTCACGTCGCCGGGCGACAAGGTTTTAGTGCTGACTGCCGGAAAGTTCGGCGAGCGCTGGACCGGGCTGGCCAAGGCGTTTGGCTGCAGCGTGGACGTGCTGAGCGTCCCTTATGGGCAGACGTTTTCGCTGGATGAGATTCGGGCGAAGATTACTCCGGACCTAAAAGCCGTGTTCGTGCAGGCGACGGAAAGCTCCACCGGAGCGCGGCATGACGTGGAAGGCATCGCCAAGATCGTGCGTGGTTCGGGCGACGGCACGCTGCTGGTGGTGGACGCGATCACCGGTCTGGGCACGACTCACTTCGATGTGGACGGTTGGGGCGTGGACTTCATCATCGGGGGATCGCAGAAGGCACTGATGATACCTCCGGGGCTGGCGTATTGCGCGGTGAGCGAGCGCGCATGGAAGCGCATGGATACGGCTACTTCACCGCGCTACTACTTCGACCTGCGCAAGGAGCGCAAGTCGGCAGCGAAGGGAGAATCGGCATACACGCCGGCTACGTCTCTGTTCGCCGCGCTGGGAGCGGCGCTGGAGTTCGTGCGCGGCATGGGGAATGGCGACTTGGCCAAGGGACGCGAAGCGCTGGTCAACAACGCGGAGCTTTGCGCGGCAATGACTCGCGCCGGCGCGAAAGCGCTGGGGCTGAACCTTTACTCAGAGCCGCCGGCCGCGGCGTTGACGGCAATCACGTCTCCCGATGGCCTCGACTCGGGAAAAATCGTGAAAGAATTCCGCGAATCGTTCGATGCCGTGGTGGCCAACGGCCAAGGCGAGATGAAGGGCAAGCTTTTCCGCATCGCGCACATCGGCTACTACGACTATCTGGACACCATCGGGATTCTGGCAGCGCTCGAGCATGTTCTGGCTCGGACCACGGGCCGAGCGGTCGACTACGGCGCGGCCGTGAAGGCTGCCCAGGAAGTCTACGCGCAGGCTCTGGCCGACAAGCGGCAACTGGTCAGCGTCTGAGTAGTGGTCGGCACCTTTGATCAATCGCCCTCTTTGACTGGACCGTGAAGTCCACGACAGCGGAAGTTTCAGTCTGCGTCACGCCGTAGTGGCCATTCTAAAATCATTTCAAAAATCAGTTCATCACCTGCTTCATACAATGGATTCATAAAATTAGACCAAGCGAGTTGTATTGAACTGGAAGGATTGAGGGACTCGGTGAAAATTGTTATCGCAGAAAAGATTTCGCTGTCGGCAGTGGAACAGCTCAAGGAACCGGGCTGGACCGTGCTCACGGCCGATCAGCTGGACGGCAAACTTGCAGAGCATTTGGAATCAGCCGACGCGTTGATCGTGCGCTCGGCCGTGCAGGCGGACGCGAAACTTCTGGAACACGCGAAGAAGCTGCGCGTGATCGGGCGTGCCGGCGTGGGCGTGGACAACATCGACCTCGACGCCGCCACACACAAAGGCATCGCAGTGATGAACACGCCAGGCGCCAACGCCGTGGCCGTGGCCGAGCACACGCTCGGCATGATGCTGGCCATGGCGCGGCACTTGTGCCGGGCAGACGCGCTCATGCACGCGGGCAAGTGGGAGAAAAAATCTCTGCAAGGCAGCGAGCTGCGCGGCAAGACGCTGGGCATTGTCGGGCTGGGGCGAGTTGGCATGGAAGTGGCGCGGCGCGCTCGTGCGTTTGGGATGGAGCTTGTGGGGCACGATCCTTTTGTGTCGGTTGCGGTCGCGAAGGAACAAGGGATCCGCATGGCGACCCTGGACGAACTTTATGCTGCGGCGGATTACATCACATTGCATCTCGGCCTGACCGCGCAGACTGCGGGGATGATCAACGAATCGTCGATCGCAAAAATGAAGAAGGGCGTGCGGCTGGTGAATTGCGCGCGCGGAGAACTGGTGAACGAGGCGGATCTGGCGCAAGCGCTGAAAGAAAAACGCGTGGCGTCGGCGGCGCTCGACGTCTTCACCGAGGAGCCGCTGAAGAGTTCTCCACTGCAGGCGCTCGACAATGCATTGCTGACTCCGCACATCGGTGGGTCCACGCACGAAGCGCAGGACGCCGTCGGTGTGCAGATTGCGCAGCAGGTGCGCGAATATCTGAAACACGGCGTGATTCAGAATGCGGTGAATGTGCCTTCGGTCTCGGCCGAGGAGTATGCGGCGATGCAGCCTTATATCGTTCTGGCGGAACGCATGGGAGCGTTCCTGGCGCAGGTTTCAGAAGGCACGGCCGAGGAAATTTCCGTACGTTACAGCGGCCACATTGCCGAATGGAAAACGGAACTGATACGCAATGCCGCGATCAAGGGCATCCTGAACCAGGCGCTCGAGGAGAAAGCGAATCTGGTGAACGCCGCGGCCATCGCCGACTCGCGCGGCCTGCGCGTACATGAGTCGCACAAGCCGAAAACGCCCACCGGCGGCACGGGCAGCGTGCTTTCGATCGAACTGAAGAGCGCCACCGAAGAACACGCGGTGAAGGGAGCGGTGCTGCACGGGAGCGAACCGAGGTTGCTGCACGTGGATGGAATTGACGTGGAAGCTCCGCTCGAGCGCAACCTGATTTATCTGCGGAACCGCGACGTTCCCGGCGTGATCGGCAAAGTGGGCACGATTCTGGGCGAGGAAGAAATCAACATCGCGAACTTTTCGCTCGGGCGGCGCAGCGCAGAGGCGGGCTCCGATCAGCCGAGCGAGGCAATTGCCGTGGTCCATGTGGACGGGCACGTGTCCGATGCTGTGCTGAACGAGCTGCGGAAGATTCCGGCAGTGCACCAAGCCAAGGCGGTACGGCTGTTTTAAAGCAGATTTCAGATTGCGGATTTTAAATTCCAGATTGATCTTGGTGAAAACAGCGATCTTCAACCTGAAATCTGCTATCCGAAACTTCTCCTACGAGTCCGCCTCATCTCGCCGCAGCTTACGGCTCTCGGCCAGCAGCGTCATCGAGTGCATCAAGTTCTGCAGGGTCACAATGCCGATCAGTCGCTCGTCTTCTACCACGGGAATGATGCTGGAGTTGCGGGAGTTGAGCTTGCGGAACGCGGTGCCGAGCGATTCCTGCCGCACCGACACTTCGAAAATCTTGTTCATCACAGCTTGCACGTAGCCGTTGCCTTCGACGCGCAGTGCTTCCAGAATGCGCTGTTTCGAGACTACGCCCACCATATCGCTGCCGCGCACCACAGGAAAATCATCCTGCAGCGAGTGCACTGCCTTTTCCAGTGCGCCTTCCAGCGTGTCCGCGGGGGAAAGCGTGGCGAAGTCGGTGAGCATGATTTCTTCCAGGCGGACGTTGTCGAGCACGGATTGGAAAACGATGGCGCGCTCCTCGAGCTGTGCCGCGGAAAAAACGATGACACCTACCATGGTGAGCCATGTATCGCTGAACAGCCCGGCGATCATGAAGACCATCGCAATCGCGTTGCTGATGGAAACGGCGCGGCGCGTGGCGACCGGCATGTCCAGCGAGCTCAGGAAAAAAGCCCGCAAGATGCGGCCGCCATCAAGGGGATACGCCGGCAACAGGTTCAGTGCCGCGAGAAATAGATTCGCCCACACCAGGCTGCGCGGCAGGTTCGTGCCCTGGAGCCAGGGAAGGGTCCACAGATCGGGATGGTCGACAAACGCCAGGACACACCCTGCGGCCAGAAATGCCAGCACCAGATTCGTAAGCGGTCCCACCAGTGCGAGACGGATCTCCCGCATCCCCAGTGAGCCGCCCAGCGCAGGTTTGCCGGCGCGGGGATTTTCCAATCGCCCTTCCTCGAGGCGTTTTTCCTCGACTCGCTTTTCCTCCGGTCGCTTTTCCTCAAACAGCGTGACGCCGCATAGCGGCAGTAGAATCACGGCCTTGGGAATCATGCCGGCGCGCCGGGCCACCAGCATCTGGGCGCACTCGCGAGCCGCCACGCAGGCCAGAATAATGCCGACCAGTGCGAGATCACGCGGTCCGCTCGCCAGGCTCGGGTGTGCCCGGTAATCGGTGGCAAACACAAAAAGAAAAAGCAGAAGAAAAGTCGGGTGAATGCGGACCTCGACCTCGAACAATCGCCCGATCGGAATGGACCAGCTTCTCATCCTGTTCTCATCCTCTTCTCAATCGCCTCTGCCAATGTTTATTCTACATGCGTGGAAGTATTCGTCCGGTCGTCGTTTCGATCGACGCTTCAATCGAAAGTGCAGAGTTATGCGCGTGATCGCGGGAAAATACCGGAGCCGGCCGCTGCGTTCGTTGCGCGGGATGGACATCCGCCCCACCTCAGATCGGCTGCGGGAAACCCTGTTCGACGTGCTGACGGCAGGGAATCCCGCAGCGCTTGAGGGCACAGTCTGGCTCGATATTTTCGCGGGCACGGGCGCCGTAGGCATCGAAGCCCTGAGTCGCGGCGCCAAGCAGGTGTATTTCGTGGAATCGTCGGCGCCGGCGGCGGAATTAATTCGCAACAATCTCGAAGGCCTTGGCGTTACAAGCGGGTACAAGATTTTTCACGAGGAATGGACTCGCGCCTGCTGGCGCATAGAACGCGAGCATGTCCGCGAACACGTCCGCGAACATCTCACCGCCGATGTCGTGTATCTCGATCCTCCCTACCATATGAAGGATGCCTACGCGGAAACTCTGCGCGCGCTGGAGGCGTCCAGCGTGATCTGGGCGATGTCGCTGGTGATTGCAGAGCACGAAAAAAGGTTCGACCCGGGAGATGAATTCGGAGCGCTGCGCAGATTCCGGAAACTCGTACAAGGCGGCGCCGCGCTCAGCTTCTACCGTATGGCAAGCACGGCTGTCGTTCGAGGATAGGCGGGCGCGCGGAGGGTTCGGGCGACGATCGACACCTAAACGCGTCGCTTACATGATCACTTCATCGTCCCTGCGCGTGATGGGATGCTGCATCTCCTGCAGATCATTTTTCACCATGTTGAGGCCGTAGACGCAGGCCTCGAAATTCTTGGAGAGGCTGGCGAACAGAGGCGCAACCTTGGCGTACTCGAAGTGTTCGAACTTGGAGACGACGTAATAGCTTTCCTTCCCTGCCTTCATCCAATCAACAAAATTCTCCAGGCGATTCCGACGCAGGCGGAGGTGATTGATGCTCTCCGGAAACATTCCCGCGAAGAAGAGCGTGTAATCGCCAATATGTTTGCGCACTTGGCGCTCGCGGTCAAACGACGGCGCCGGACCGTAGACCGGATCAGACTCCAGCAGCATCTCGCCGACATCGGCGAGCGGGCGATTGGCCGTGCCGCGAATTTTGAAGAGCTGATCGGCTTCGCAAAATTCAGCCAGCAAATGCGAAACGTAAGCCACCACTTGCGGATCGCGGATGCCGATTTCCTCGGCATAGTGGCGGCCAACTAACCCTTGAAAAAGCTCCTGCAGCGGATGCGATTCCTCGATCATGGCTTTGGGCTCCCGAAACTCCGCAGCTGGCACGGAGTTTCAACTGCTTAGCGTGTTAGATACATCAGCTTTCATTTCTACGCAAGTGACTTTTGTTTATCCTCGCCATTCGTTTTCCTGATTACTTGGATGCGAAGTGCCCGCGGTGAGTCCATCAATGTATTTTGCTGGCAGTCACATACACCGACTGCTAGAAACGCGGCGTTCTACTTGGATTCCCCGACTCGCAGAGGAACCAGCTTGTAGAATGGGCGGCTAAGGAGACCTAGATGCAACGTCAGAACATTTCGAGCGGCACACCGTGGGAACCGATTGTGGGTTACTCCCGTGCGGTGAAAGTCGGACCATACGTCCACGTGGCGGGCACGACCGCAACCGGTCCTGACGGCTACATTGTCGGCGTGGGCGACGTGCACGCGCAGACGGTGCAAATCCTGAAGAACATCGAAACCGCACTGAAGAAGGCCGGTGCGACCATGAAAGATGTGGTGCGCACGCGCATCTTTGTAGTCAACATCGCGGAGTGGGAAAAGATCGGCAAGGCCCACGGAGAAGTATTTCGCGACATTCGTCCGGCAACCTCCATGGTACAGGTGAGCGCCTTGATCTCGCCCGAGATACTGGTGGAGATCGAAGCGGACGCGATCGTGACAGAATAAGTGACGGAGTAAAAGAACGAGAAACCGTAAGCGGGAGTGGCCGCCAATCCGCGCAAAAGTAACTCCCGGCCTTACTTCAGCGGTTTCGCCATGTTCACGAAATGGCAGGGCACTTTCGGCTCCAACCCCGGAGTGAACGGAGCCGTGCCGGTTTCAACGTATCCTCGCCGGTGATAAAACTCCGGCAGCTCCTGGCGCACACTGACGATCCGCAGGTCCATAAAACGGCTGCCTGCCTTCGCGCAATAATCCTCGGCGGCGGTCATCAGCTTCGAACCCACGCCCGACTTCTGACCGTCGGGATTAACGGAGAGCAGCCCCAGATAAGACCGCTCGCCCCTCATTTCGACGTGCACGCACCCCACCACCACCTCGTTTTCCTCGGCCACCAGAAACGTGCCGGTTCCGAAGAGATCCTGTACGGTTTTCAGATCGATGCGGTCGCGATCAATCAGAAAGCCTTCCGCTTTTCGAAAGGCAGCGTTGATGACGCTGCTGACAGCTTCTGCGTCTCCGAGATTTGCCACACGAACCAGCACAATTTCCTCCGTCGGGGTCAAAACGAGTGCGGGTCAAACCGAATATTGAAAGCTGCCGAGCTCAAATCATATCTTGATCCCCGCTTCTGCCAGGCGGGCAACAATTTCGGGTACCGATCGCAAATTCGCTTGACTTCAGCCTCGCCGCGATCATAATGCGTCAATCCCGCTTCCCATAGAGGAGCTTTTCCTGTGAAAAGACGGCAACGTCCAGCAACACTTGCAGTAGCCATGCTCTTGTTGGCGGGGCAGATCATCGCCCAGCAGGGTCCCAGAAGGGTAGTCGTGCACGCCGGGCACGCGCTCGATGTGAAGAGCGGCAAGGTGCTCTCGGATCAGACTTTCATCATCGAAGACGGAAAAATCGTCAGCGCCGGCCCAGCAACGGAAACCCAAGCGCCCGCGGACGCCGTACGCATCGAACTGCCGAACGCAACCGTGCTGCCCGGCTTGATCGACGCGCACACGCACCTCACCTACGAGCCCCGATTCGGATACGAGGAACTCGGAGTTTCCGTCGTGCGTTCGGCGCTCACAGGGGCCAAGAATGCCCGGGTGACTCTGGAAGCGGGTTTCACTACCGTACGCAACGTGGGCGCGGAAGGATATAGCGACGTCGCTTTGCGCGACGCGATCAACGCCGGCGACGTCCCTGGACCGAGAATGCTGGTGAGCGGGCCAGCGCTCGGCATCACTGGCGGCCACTGCGACAACAATCTGCTGCCCTTCGACTATCACGCTACCGGAGACGGAGTGGCCGACGGGATTGCGGCTGTGCAGCACAAGGTACGCGAGAACATCAAATACGGTTCCGATTTGATCAAGATCTGCGCGACCGGCGGAGTGCTCTCCAAGGGCGATGATCCTCAGGCTTCCCAATACACATTGGAGGAGATGAAGGCCATCGTCGCGGATGCTCACCGCCTCGGACGAAAAGTTGCCGCACACGCGCACGGAGCGCAGGGCATTCTCTGGGCGTCGGAGGCGGGAGTCGATTCCATCGAGCACGGCTCCTACATTGACGATGCAGGAATCGCCGAGATGAAGAAGAACGGTACGTATCTTGTGCCGACGCTGTACCTGGGCGATTGGTTTCTGGAAAACGCCGAGAGAAATCACGTGCCAGAATTTCTGCTGGGCAAGGCCAAAACCGTAATGCCGATCGCGCGCAAGAACATCGCGCACGCGTTCGCTAGCGGAGTGAAGGTTGCATTCGGCACCGACGCCGCGGTCTATCCTCACGGACTGAATGCGCACGAGTTCGCCGTGATGGTCAAACTGGGGTTGACGCCTTTGCAGGCTATTCAGGCAGCGACGATGAACGCGGCGGATCTGCTGGGCTGGCAAGGAAAAGTG